>Ga0208274_1000110_pt1 | contig 41609 bp, 35 predicted proteins | sample ETNtaG_22_FD_185755 | JGI IMG/M metagenome (GOLD analysis project Ga0208274, IMG submission 185755) | Marine microbial and viral communities from oxygen minimum zone, Eastern Pacific Ocean - ETNP201306SV43 (SPAdes) (version 2) | ecosystem: Environmental > Aquatic > Marine > Oceanic ... | reverse complement strand
AAATTGTATTGTTCTCTGGTTGACAAGTGATTGCAATGACCTTCAATTTGGAAAAACACAATGGGAATTGACATTGTCATCAATGCATGAATGGAAAAATCAAATAAATCCTTTAGAGAAAATTGTTCATCATAAAAAAACAAATTATATAAATCTTAAATGTAAGGAAATGACGTTTACCTATAACGGAAATAGGAATTTGTTTAAAGGCTTTAACCTACAAATTGACAATTTTCGATCATTGGGGATTACGGGTTCGAATGGATCAGGGAAAACAACACTGGCAAAATTACTCCTCGACATTGAAAAGCCGGAATCCGGTTCTATATCCTTAACCCAAAATGATGAAAAAGCTTCCATAACATACCTTGAACAATTTCCGGAGAAAATGATCGGCGCTGAATCATTGGCTGATTTTGTAGAAAGGCTTGTTAGTGTCGGTAAACTAGACAAACACAAAATAAGCCATGGAATAAATAATCTTAAAAGTTGCCAATTGGAATGGGCGAAGATTAAAGAGAAAACAGCATTGGATTTACCATGGTCAACTCTGCGGTTAGTTTTGACAATTTGGCTCATAAATTGTAAATATGATTTACTGATTTTAGATGAACCAACATTTGGTCTGGGACGGGAACAAGTTTTAACTTTGATCCGTCAATTACACTTATATTTGAATAATAAATATCTGATCATTATTTCTCATGATACAGAATTTATTTATACATTTTGTGATCGTGTGTATGATTTTGATCAAAACACGATAAATACTGAAAAGAAAAACTCTATTACAAATGGATAATCCAAAAGCGAAATTTATGGATCCCACACGGATCTTGACCGTGGCCAACATGATTAGTCTTCTCCGGGCGTTTATGGCAATTCCTATTATTTATTTTCTGCAAAATGAAAATTGGAATTTAGCGTTTGTGCTCATCATGCTGGCGATATTATCTGATACGCTGGATGGATATTTTGCCCGTCGTGCCCACGAAATAACTCATTTTGGTAAATGGCTGGATCCTATTGCTGATTTTGTTGTGATTCTTGCCGTTGCATCTTATTTGGTAGTGGAAGGATTATTCCCGGCTTGGTTTTATTGGTTCTTCCTAGGACGATATGTGGCTATTGCTCTTCCGGCAATTTATTATTTAAACAGTCGTGATTATATTCTTCAATCAAATTGGTATGGTAAATGGGCAGCAGGCATTTCGACACTTTCTATTGTGTTACACATTTTCCCAATCGCCCAATTATCATGGCTGCCGACATTCACTTTATATATTGCTACAGGATTATTGACTATAAGTTATCTGAAATATTTACAGTCTTTTTCTAAAGTTTCAAAACAGACCTAGTCCGTGGCATTTATAGGAAAACTATTTAACGCGCTTCGCCGCTCGCGGGATCGTGTTTCCGGTGCATTCCAGCACTTGGTAAAAGAAAAGGTCAGCCCCCAGTCGTTGGAACAATTGGAAGAAACGCTCCTCGCATCAGACTTGGGATTAAGTACTGTTGAAGATATTCTTGATATAGTTAAAAAACATTCCCATGAAAATTTTCTGAATGAAGTTGCAGATTATATGCAGCAGTCATTGGATCAAGAAAAGCAGCTGGAAATTCAAACTCCTTCGGTCATGCTCGTCGTTGGAGTGAATGGAACCGGCAAAACGACCACCGCAGCCAAGTTGGCCAAATACTATGTAGATCAGGGCAAGAAAGTACTTTTGGTGGCGGCGGATACCTATCGCGCTGCTGCGATTGCACAACTGCAGCAATGGAGCAAAAGGTTAAATGTACGCATGGTGTGCAACGAAAATTCCCAGGATCCATCTTCTGTTTTATTTGACGGCCTGCAATCTGCTAAATCGGAGGATATTGACCTTGTGATTGTTGATACAGCAGGCCGATTACATACGTATACGAATCTTATGAATGAATTGGAAAAAATGGCTCGAGTTGTAGGCAATCGATTTTCTGAATTCAAATTGATTTCCATGATGACTATTGATGCTAACTTGGGACAAAATTCACTCCATCAAGCCCGTGAGTTTGCCAAAAGTGTAGATTTGGATGGTGCGGTACTTACCAAAATGGATGGTACTGCACGTGGCGGAATTGTATTTGCATTGAAGAATGAATTAAATATTCCTGTTTTGTTCGTTGGAGTTGGTGAAGAATTAAGTGATCTCAACGAATTTGATCCTCAGGAGTATATTCATTCATTATTAGGGTTGGAATATGTCGAAGCATAAGCTGAATATGATCAGCCTTGGCTGTGCCAAGGCATTGGTGGATTCAGAGATCCTATTAGGTGGACTCAAACAGAATGATGTGGAGATCACACAATCGCCTGAAGAAGCAGAAACAGTGGTGGTGAATACGTGCGGATTTTTGGACATTGCCCGTGAGGAATCAGTGGAAACCATCCTCCAGGCAGCAGAATTAAAGAAATCAGGTGATATTGAACAATTGGTCGTTATGGGCTGTTTGTCTGAACGATATCCTGAAGAATTAGCATATGAAATACCGGAGGTGGACAGGTTTTTTGGTTCCAACAATCATCGCGATATTGTCACTTTTCTATCCGGTAAAGAATTTACCAAAGATGATCCCCTGTTTTTCCGTTCACTCATGACACCCAATCATTATGCCTATTTGAAAATTGCTGAAGGATGTGACAATGGTTGCTCTTTCTGCAGTATTCCCATTATGCGCGGACTCCAAAAAAGCAGGCCTATTTCGGCAATCGTTTCTGAAGCGCAGCGGCTAGCAGATCAAGGTGTGAAAGAAATGTTGATCATTGCCCAGGATTCCACATCATATGGTTGGGATTTGGAGCAAAAAGTATATTTGAGTGACTTGATTTATTCATTGGATGAATCATTACCGGAATCGGTAAAATGGCTACGGATTCATTATGCCCATCCCGCTCATTTATCACAACGCATTATAGAAGCTATGGCCGCAACAGACCGAGTATGCAATTATTTGGATATACCCATTCAGCATGCGTCTGATAAAATATTATCATCTATGCGCCGAGGGTTGGGTAAAGATAAGATGCGTGAACGCATCCAGAGTATAAGGGATGCCAATCCCGGAATAGCTTTACGAACGACTCTTATTGTGGGTTATCCGGATGAGACAGAAGAAGATTTCAATGAATTATATGATTTTGTGCAAGAGATATGTTTTGACCGACTCGGTGTATTTACATATTCGGAAGAAGACGATACACTTGCTGCCGATCTTGATGATAATGTGTCCGCAGAAGTAAAAGATGATCGAAAAGCTGCTATCCTGGATTTGCAGGCAGAAATTTCAGAAGAAAAGAATCAGGCGTTCATTGGCAAAACACTCAATATTTTAGTGGATGAAGCGGGAGAAACTGTTTCTGTAGGCAGAACAGAATTTGATTCACCGGAAGTGGATCAAATCGTCCATATCAAAGGTGTAGTTGAAAAAGGTGAATTCTGTAAAGTTCAAATTGAAAATTCGAATGAATTTGAACTTATTGGAACACCTATAATCTAAATTGTCATCCTCAATAAATCTCTGTGACATGTATTTTAGTAATTAACATAAACATCTTTCCCATCCACCACGGTCCGAACCACTTTCGTATTTAAAATATCTTCCGGATCGATCACCCGCAAATCCTTAGATAAGACAACAAAATCCGCCAGTTTACCTGTTTCAAGTGAACCTAGTTTATCTTCCTGAAACCCAGCATACGCGGCGTTGATCGTGTAACAGCGTAAGGCATCTTCAACGGAGATTTTTTCATTGGCATACCAGCCATTGGGATTTTTACCATCCCGAGTCCGGCGAGTGACGGCTGTGTAAATTCCCATTAACGGATCAAGTGATGCTACATTCCAATCTGAACCAAAGGTTAATGTGGCATGGCAATTGAGGAGTGACTGAAAAGCATACGTTCCTTGTAAAATGTCATCTTCCACGCGTTTATGGGCCCAGGCAGCATCATCGTATAAATGAGCCGGCTGCATTGAAGCGATCACACCATCATGATAAAAGCGTAAAATATCTTTCGGAAGGAGATGCTGGGCATGTTCTACACGGGAACGGCGTTCCCGTTCTCCATTTTCATCTGCGATTGCGTTGAATTCATCCAATATCCATTCATTGGCCCGTGTGCCGATGGCGTGAATGGCAAACTGAATTCCTGCTTGATCCGCTTCCCGTAATACATTTCGTAATTTCAGTGTATCAGCAGAAACGACCAGGCCTTTCGTATTTGGATCATCTTTATAGGATGTGTGCATCCAAGCCGTTCCGGAGCCCAACGAACCATCCAACATGGCTTTTATCCCGTTCCAGCGCAGTGTATCGTCGCCAAAGCCGTTTTCTTCAACATACGCTTTATGTTCTTTCCAATGGGTATAATAAGGCAAGGCATAAATGCGTAAACTCAAATTTTCCTTATTTCGGATATATGTTTCCAAGTCATCCCAACTGCACATGTCATGGACTTGGGTTAATCCCAGGGAAGCGGCATGTATCATGGATTTTTCAAGGGCTGCATCCATTTCTTCAGCGGAGTTTTCCGGAATAAAAGGCCTGATCAATCCCATTGCTTTATCACGTAAAATGCCTGTTGGCTCACCTTGAGTATCCCGTTCAATGATTCCACCCGGAGGATTTGGTGTATCCTTGTTCACGCTCGCCAGTTCTAATGCTTTTGAATTTGCCAAGGCCATATGTCCATCAAGGCGGCTCAATAATATGGGAATTTCTTGCGTAAATGAATCAATCCATTCTTTAGATGGCAATTCACCACCCCACATTTCATGATCCCAGTCACCGCCGGAGATCCATTGTCCTGGAGGAATATCGTTTACATAATCCTTTACTTGGCTTATGAATTCATCTTTACCGGACACATTTCGTAGATTAATGCTCATGAGCTGAAATCCGCCGCTTAAGAAATGAGTATGACTATCCATGAAACCGGGAACAACAAATTGCCTTTCCAGATTTATCATTTCAGTATCCGTTCCTTGAAAAGATGTATATTGATTACCTAAAGCAAGTATCTCATTTCCTTTGATCGCGATGAATTCAGCGCCGGGGCGGTTGGGGTTGCCTGTCCAGATGTTGCCATTATAATAGATTTTATCTGCGAATTGGCTTTGTTCGCAGGAAGTGGAGAAAAGTAGTAGTGTCATAATTATAATTCTTTCAATCATCTATAATCTTATTTGTTGGTTTAATTTTAATTAATGGTATCTTGAAGGTTATAAGTACTTTATTCATATTTTATCAAAATCACTTACTATAAATTAGTATGGTTATTAGTAATGAACAAAGTACCCCAATTAATAGAAATGGAATTATGGTAACTCCATACAATTTTTTCAAAATTAATTTATAACCATTTACCATATCCCATCTATAATTCTATCAGTTACCTCGCCACGGCGGGCAGGCTATCACCAGTTATAACATAACAACTCTCTGCCATTGTTTTGTATGAATTAATAGAGGTAAATTTGCCGTTATGGCAGAGTTTAAAGTCCATTCGGAGTTCACACCTCAAGGTGATCAACCCCAAGCTATAGCCGGTTTGGTGGAAGGATTGAAACGTGATGACGCGTACCAAACTCTTTTGGGCGTAACAGGAAGCGGTAAAACGTATACGATGGCAAAAGTCATTGAAGAAGTACAAAAACCAACACTGATTATTTCCCATAATAAAACGTTAGCTGCCCAGCTTTATGGGGAATTCAAATCCCTGTTTCCGGAAAATGCTGTTGAATATTTCATCAGTTATTACGATTACTACCAGCCGGAAGCCTATATGCCAGTGACAGATACATTCATTGAAAAAGACATGTCCGTGAATGAGGAAATTGATAAATTGCGGTTAAAAACGACTGGCGCGCTCATGGAACGTAACGATGTGATTGTAGTGAGTTCTGTTTCCTGTATTTACGGTTTAGGATCTCCGGAAGATTATAAAGATCAAGTCGTTCATTTAAAACGCGGCGATCAGCTTCACCGCAAATCATTTTTGAAAAATTTGGTGAATATTCATTACGCTCGAAACGATACAACTTTTGAGCGCAGCACATTTCGCGTACATGGGGATGTAGTTGAAGTACACTTGGCGTACGAGGATGTGGGCATCCGCATTGAAATGTTTGGTACGGAAGTAGAAAAGATTACTCGATTTGTTCCATTGACAGGCGAAATCATCCGGGAAATGGATGCAGACTTCATTTATCCCGGGAAACATTTTGTTACGGATCAGCAAACAATTAACCGCATTGTAGGTGAAATTCGCCAGGAACTCCATGAGCGGCTGGAATTTCTGCGATCCCATGATAAATTATTGGAAGCACAGCGATTGGAGCAGCGCACCAATTTCGATTTAGAAATGATGGTGGAGATTGGTTATTGCTCCGGTATTGAAAATTATTCCCGTTACTTTGCCGGCAGAAAACCTGGAGAACGGCCGTTTACGCTCATTGATTTTTTCCCGGATAATTTTTTAACCATATTAGATGAATCACATGTAAGTCTGCCTCAAATAAAAGGTATGTATAATGGTGATCGTGGACGAAAAACAGTGTTGGTGGAGCACGGATTTCGCCTTCCCAGCGCTTTGGATAATCGTCCGTTAAAAATTGAAGAATTCATGGAATTACAGAATCAGATTGTTTTTGCATCGGCCACTCCAGCCGATCGAGAACTGGAATTGTGCAAAGGAGTAGTAGTGGAACAGGTCATTCGTCCCACTGGATTGCTGGATCCCATTGTGGATGTGCGGGGAACAGTAGGACAAATTGATGATCTCATTGGAGAAATACGATACAGGGCCAAAAAGAACGAGCGTGTTTTGGTCACTACCATCACAAAACGTATGGCAGAAGATCTGACTGAATATTTGCGTGGATTGAATCTACGAGTTCGTTATTTACACAGCGATGTTGCCACATTGGAACGTGTCCAGATTTTGCGTGATTTACGTTTAGGAGAATTCGATGTATTGGTGGGCATCAATTTATTACGGGAAGGGTTGGACTTACCGGAAGTATCGTTGGTAGCAGTGCTTGATGCAGATAAACAGGGATTCTTACGCTCTAGGAGTTCATTGATGCAAGTGGCCGGTCGAGCGGCGCGTCATAAAGGTGGAGAGGTGATCCTTTACGGTGATAAAATGACCGATGCTATGAACTATTTAATCACAGAAACCAAGCGCCGCCGGAAAGTACAGGAAACATTTAACAAAAAACACGGTATTACACCCAAAACCATATACAAGTCGGTGGACAATATTATGCAGACCACGGCAGTGGCAGATAATTATTCTGAACAAAGATATGATACAAAATTTAAGCGTAAAGGGTCTGATTTTGACGAATTGGATAAGCAGATGGCTGTAGAGATTATGCGCCAGGAAATGCTGGAAGCAGCGGAGAATTTGGAATTCGAAAAAGCAGCTCATTTACGGGATGAAATAGATAAAATGGAAAAAGAATTGGAGAAAAGTTTTTGATGAAAGTATTAGTAACAGGCGGAGCAGGGTATATTGGTTCTCACGTAGTGTTGGATCTGGTAGAAGCAGGACATAACATTGTTATTTTTGACGATATGTCTTTAGGCTGTGTGGAAAATATCCACAAAGAAGTTGAATTCATTGAAGGCAGTACACTGAATGAAAGAATGTTAGATGAAGTGCTAGCTAAAAATATTGATGCTGTGGTGCACTTGGCCGCGTTCAAAGCTGCCGGGGAATCTATGGTCGATCCCGGAAAATATTCGAGAAATAATCTCAATGGAACCACCAACCTTTTGAATGCCATGATAAAGCACGATGTTAAAACATTTGTTTTTTCTTCCACGGCTGCTGTTTATGGTTATCCTGAATATTTAACCGTTGATGAAGCGCATCCATTAAAACCTATCAATTATTACGGGTTTACGAAATTGGTAATCGAGCAGAAACTGGAATGGTATCGCCAACTGAAAGGGTTGAAATATGCTGCACTCCGTTATTTCAACGCTGCTGGTTATGACGTAGAAGGTCGAATTCATGGATTGGAAAAAAGTCCACAAAACTTATTACCTATCGTCATGGAAGTAGCTAAAGGGGAACGAAGTTCTATGGATGTATTTGGTGATGATTACGATACAAAGGACGGTACGGGAGTCCGGGATTATATCCACGTGAACGATCTGGCATCTGCTCATATAAAGGCATTGGGTTATTTGCAGGAAAATGATTCTCTTACTGTCAATTTAGCCACTGGAGAAGGCTATTCCGTCATGGATGTGATTAAGGAAGCTGAAAACGTCACTGGCAAACAGATTTCCCATAATATCGTTGAGCGACGCCCCGGTGATCCGGCAGAACTCATTGCCACATCCAAGGCAGCAGGGGAACTTTTGGACTGGGAAGCACAATATTCAGATTTGAATACAATTTTAAAAAGCATGTGGAACGTATACAATCCGGAGGTAAAACATGATTGATCTGGATCGATTACAAAAAACATCCGGCATTATCGGGAATTCCGATGCCATAAAACAAGCATTGGAAATGATGGGCCAGGTTGCACCGGTGGATATTTCCGTATTGGTCACGGGTGAGTCCGGCACGGGTAAAGAGATGGTGGCAAAAGGCCTTCATAAATTTAGCAAACGGACTCAACAGGAGTTGGTGACCGTTAATTGTGGAGCCATCCCCGCCGGCATTATAGAAAGCGAATTATTTGGTCATAAAAAAGGCGCATATACTGGAGCCGGTGATGACCGCAAAGGCTATTTCGAAACGGCCAATAAGGGAACTATTTTCCTCGATGAGATCGGTGAAACTCCCTTGGAAACACAAGTAAAACTACTACGTGTACTGGAATCCGGAGAATTTATGCGTGTAGGGGATTCACAGACACGACGGACAGATGTTCGGATTTTGGCAGCGACGAATAAAGATCTGGGAGAATTAGTTCAGCAAGGTAAGTTTCGGCAGGATCTATATTTTCGATTAAAAACCGTCACAGTGAATTTGCCGCCTTTACGTCAGCGGATAGAAGACTTATCATTATTGGTTGAACGTTTTGCCTTGGAATTTACACGCAGTAATGATATTCCCTATCGGGGATTTATGCCGGAAGCGATTCGCAGGATGAAACAGTATGACTGGCCGGGAAATGTTCGGGAATTGAAGAATTTTGTAGAAAGCATTTTGGTTATGGAAAAAGGCGAACGTATAACCGTAGAAATGGTAGAATATAAATTGGGTATGTCTCAACCCATGGGGCAAAACCAGAATTTGCCCATGCTCATTCAGCAGTCACCGGAACAAGCCGAGCGTGAATTGATTTTGCGTCAACTTTTATTATTACGTCAGGATGTAGAAACAATCAAAGCAATGATGGGGCAGGGCGGAGCAACTGTTCAACCGGTGCCATTTTATCAAGGCAGCGATGTAAGCGAATTACCCAAAGAAATGCAGATTGATGAAAATAGTCACCACAGCATTCGAAATACTGCCATTGGAGATATGAATTTGGAAGAACTGGAGAAAGAAGCCATTTCCCGGACATTACAGCATTTTAATAATAATCGACGAGCTGCAGCCAAATCATTGGGTATGAGCGAACGAACACTCTATCGAAAAATTGATCAATATGATCTAGGACGTAAGATTAAACGATCCAATGGGAAGGGCGATTAATATGAAAAAATATCCACAATCCCGCTACTTTTTACTTCTGGCTTCATCCTTCTTCCTTCTTTCGGGATGTATGTTCTATTCTATGGCCGGATCAATACCGCCTCACATTAAAAGTATTGCTATTCCTCTCGTTGAGAATCAAACAGCGGAATTTGCCATGGCAGAGACAGTGACGGACAATTTGGTCTCCAAATTTACGGAAGAAAATATTTTACGTGTCACCAATGAGAAAGGTGCTGATTCTATAATGAAAGGTGTAATTTTGAAGGTGGATGACGGGCCTTATACATTCAGTAAGGAAGAGGCGGTGACGGAATATAGGTTCACAGTAAGTATTAAAATGGAATGGCTGGATGCGGTCAACGACAAAGTGCTACTAACCAAGCAATATTCCGGTTGGGGCGCTTACGGATTGAGCGGGGATATAAGTGCTGACGGTATTGATAATGATGGTGATGGCGCTATAGATGGCGATGATATTGATGAGATAGGCGATCCACGGGAATTTGCTACAAAAGTGGCCGTAGAAAAAATTGCAGAAGATGTATTGAATGATATTTTAACATCATGGTAATAATTAAACCTAATGTTTGCAAATTCAAAAATAAGTGAAAAAGGAAAAGATGAGTAAAACAATAATTAAAGATCTGAAAAACCACGTCGGTGAAGAAGTAACACTCAACGGTTGGGTATATAACAAACGCTCTATTGGAAAGGTATGGTTTCTTATCCTTCGTGATGGCAGCGGTATGACCCAATGTGTGGTTGTCAAAGGCGAGGCGGATGATGCCGTGTTCGACTTAGAGCAAACACTGACCCAGGAATCATCCGTGTCTGTGACGGGGCTGGTCAAAGAAGAACCCCGTTCCGTAGGAGGTTACGAAATCGGTGTAACAAATGTGCAGGTGCATCAGGTCGCTGAAGAATATCCAATTTCACCCAAAGAACACGGAACATCGTTTCTCATGGACCATCGCCACCTTTGGTTACGATCCAAGCGGCAATCTGCTATTTTGAAGGTGCGACACCAAATTATTAAAGCAACACGTGATTTCTTTGATAATAATGGTTTTACGCTGGTAGATACACCTATTTTCACCGCCAACGCTTGTGAAGGAACGTCAAACCTTTTTGCCGTGGATTATTTTGAGCGGTCGGCCTATTTAACTCAGAGTGGTCAGCTTTATTCCGAAGCCACGGCAGCAGCATTGGGGAAGGTGTATTGTTTCGGCCCTACATTTCGTGCAGAGAAGTCCAAGACCCGCAGACATTTGACTGAATTTTGGATGGTGGAGCCGGAAATGGCTTATTGGAATCTCGATGAGAATATGGATCTTGCCGAGCAATTTGTGGAATACGTAGTGCAGTGGTGTTTGGAGAATTGCAAGGATGAATTGAAAATACTTGAACGGGATACGTCCAAGCTAGAAAATGTGAAAGCGCCTTTTCCTCGAGTTACCTACGATGAAGCATCAAAAATTTTAACGGATAACGGTGCGGATTTTACCTACGGAACGGATTTTGGCGGAACAGATGAAACCATCATTTCCGAGCAGTTTGATCGACCGGTAATGGTTCATCGCTGGCCGGCGGAGATAAAAGCATTTTACATGAAACGTGATACCGATAATGACAACCTTGCTCTCGGTGTAGATATGCTGGCACCGGAAGGTTATGGTGAAATTATTGGCGGCGGACAGCGAGAAGATGATCTGGCGATTTTAGAAAGCAGGATCAAGGAACATGATTTGGACATGAAAGATTTTGGTTGGTATTTGGATCTTCGGAAATACGGTTCCGTACCTCATTCCGGTTTTGGGTTGGGCATCGAGCGGACCGTGGCCTGGATTACCGGCTGTAAACATATTCGTGAAACTATTCCATTTCCACGGACTTTGGCGAGGCTGGAGCCTTAATGTTCAAGCAAACACGCATTTCCGTTTTTGGCGGCCGGGATATCACCGATGGTATTTATAACGATGCTTATGAATTGGGGAAGCTCTTGGCAAAAGAAGGTTATCTCGTCTATTGCGGTGGGGGGAATGGTGTTATGGAAGCGGTGTCCAAAGGAGTCAGTGAAGGCGGTGGAACGTGTGTAGGTATACTGAAAGGGCAGACTTTAGATGAAATGAATAAATATGTCCATATTCCCCTGGCAACCAATATGGGCATCACCAGGAATGCACTACTGGCCTATAACTGCGATGCGGCGGTAGCTGTGAGCGGTCATTATGGTACATTGTCCGAAATCGCCTACGCCAAACAACTGGAAAAACCCATCGTCGGCCTGCACAGCTGGGACATCGACGGATTGGATAATGTTGAAAGTCCATATGAAGTTATACAGTTTCTTAAAGAACATACTTAAAGTAACACATTATATAATGTCAGCGTTAAAAGCCATCGTATCGGGCAAGGTTCAGGGTGTGTGGTTCAGGGATTCAACCTGTAAGGAAGCATCGAAGCTCAATATAGTGGGTTGGGTAAAAAATTTAGCTGATGGAACAGTGGAGGTCAGAGCAGAAGGAAATGAAAATGATCTTCGCGCTTTGGTAAAGTGGCTTCATATTGGGTCTACCGGATCCAGCGTAAATAAGGTAGACGTAGAATGGATGGATCCAACCGTCGAATTATCACAATTCGAAATGAGATTCTGATGAAGATAGTCCTGTGTCAAATAAATCCTACTGTGGGTGCATTAGACGACAATAAAGCGCTCATTTTTTCAAAATATAAAGAAGCAGTAGAGAATGGTGCTGATCTAGTGGTTTTTCCTGAAATGATTATTACCGGCTATCCCATTGCAGATCTCTTATACGAGGATGGGTTTGTGGATGAAAACATGAAAGTTCTTGGTGAGATTGCTGAAAAAACAACAGTTCCATTGATATTAGGTTATATTCACAAAGATAATAGTCATTTATTCAATTCTGCTGCTGTTTGTGTGAATGGAAAACAAGTGTACCGTTACGACAAAATATTGTTGCCAACCTACGATGTCTTTGATGAAGATCGTTATTTCACTGCCGGGAAAGACTTCGGTTTGTGCAAAGTTGAAATTGGCGGTGAAACAGTCAAGCTGGGGTTGGAGATATGTGAAGATTTATGGGATGATGAATACGAGTGTAAAGTTTCATCAGAATTGAAAAAAGCAGGAGCGGACTGTATCATCAATATTTCTGCTTCACCTTACCATGAATTGCGCTTGAATGAGCGGTTGGACCTTGTCCGAAGTAAAGTGCAGGAGACCAATATTCCATTTTATTACTGCAACCTGGTGGGCGCTCAAGATGAACTGATCTTTGATGGCCAATCCATCGCCATGAACGGTGAGGGGGCACTCGTGGGATTGGGTACCATCTTCCTGGAAGAGATCATTTATATCGATACTGAAGATGATTCAACTGTAGAAATTCCCCAGAAAAGTCGGGAAGCTGAATTGTATGATGCCCTTGTGTTGGGCGTCAAAGACTACTTCAGAAAAACCGGTCACAATGAAGCGGTCATTGGGTTGAGTGGCGGTATTGATTCGTCCTTGGTGGCCTGTATTGCTGTTGATGCTCTGGGGGCAGAAAACGTTCATGGTGTATCCATGCCATCGGTCTATTCCAGCGAGCACAGCAAGGATGACGCCCAAACTTTAGCAGAAAACCTGGGGATCGATTACCGTTCCATCGCTATTCACGACGTCGTTGATTATTTTGAATCCACATTGGAACCTCATTTTGAAGGTCAGGATAGAAATGTGGCGGAAGAGAATATCCAGGCCCGGGTCCGGGGGGATTTGCTCATGGCCTTGTCTAATAAGCATCATTGGCTCGTGCTGTCCACTGGTAATAAGACAGAATTGGCATTGGGATACTGCACACTGTATGGCGATATGAGCGGAGGCCTGGCTGTGATTTCGGATCTGTCCAAAACGGATGTGTATGGTTTATCCAAATGGGTGAATAAAAACGCCGGATATGAACGTATTCCTGAAAATTGCATTACCAAACCACCATCTGCGGAATTGGCTCCGGATCAAGTGGATCCTTTTGATTATGATGTGGTGAGTCCATTGGTGGATTACATTGTAGAAGATCGCAAATCACCGGCTGAATTAAGTGCAGAAGGTTATGATAAAGATTTAGTGTATAGCTTGTACCAAAAAATCCGCATCAACGAGTACAAACGCCGTCAAGCTGCCCCGGGAATTCGCGTAACCAAAAAAGCATTTGGCACTGGCCGACGCATGCCTATTGTGAATCACTATCGAGGAAAAAATTTATGAAGCGAATTATTCTTATATTGTTAATTGGAATTATTTCTGGACAGGAACGCACACCTTCACATTTTTGGCAAAGTTTAACTGATGCTGAAAAGGTATCCTTTGTGAATGGCGCATATTCTGCCACGTCAGCTATGAAAATGCATCATCAGCGTCAAGTAAAAGAGCAATATCTTGGGAATGATAATTGGGTACGACCTTATTATATCGACCGCTTTTACGAAATTGTTGATGAGCATATTTCAACAAATGTTGAGGGACATATCGATATTATTGCCAAGGCAATGGATGCATTTTACTCCAATTCGGATAATGCCAATATTTCCGTTATGGAAGCCATTCGCATCGTGTCCATGGTTCAGGATGAGAAAGATAAAAAAGCTAATCTTTATCTCATCAAGGCACAAAAGAAATATTAATTGGATCAGGAAGTTGATTCAAAGTGAATATGGGATACAATTTTCCATTTCGAAAATAATTTGCCAAATCTTAATCTAAACTTCTAATTCAATACTCCGTAATTTCCACCTTATGTCCACAGACCATATACGCAATTTTTGTATCATCGCCCACATTGATCACGGCAAGTCTACGCTTGCCGATCGCCTTCTAGAAGAAACGCATACCCTTTCCAAAAAACAGATGAAAGCCCAAGTTTTAGACAGCATGGACCTTGAACGTGAGCGGGGGATTACCATCAAAAGCCATCCTATCCAGATGCACTACAAACATACAGATGGTCAAGAATACATTTTCAATTTAATCGACACTCCCGGGCATGTGGATTTTTCCTATGAAGTCAGCCGTTCGCTGGCTGCGTGCGAAGGTGCATTGCTTTTGGTGGATGCCGCCCAGGGCGTGGAAGCGCAAACGGTTAGTAATACCTATCTAGCAATTGATAATGACCTCGCCTTAATTCCTGTGATTAACAAGATTGATCTTCCCAGTGCTCGCGTCGATGAAGTGACCGATCAATTGGTGGAACTCATCGGTTGTGATCCGAATGAAGTGATCAAGGTAAGCGCGAAAGACGGCAGCGGTATTGAAGATATTTTTCAGGTAATTATTGATCAAATTCCAGCACCAAAGAACAATGATGGTGCTCCACTCCGAGCGTTGATCTTTGATTCGGTATATGACAATTATAAAGGCGCAATTCCCTATGTTCGCGTGATGGATGGCGTGTTGAAGCCGGGTTCTCATGCAAAGTTTTTTGCCCACAATAATGAGTATGACGTTTCAGAAGTGGGTCATTTTGTTTTGAGCCAGATTAAAGCCAATGAATTACGCTCAGGTGATGTGGGGTATGTTCTAGCCAGCATTCGTGATGTGGATCATGTTCGTCCAGGAGATACGTTGACCACCAAGCAAAATCCCGCAACAGAAGCACTGCACGGCTACAAACAAATGCAGCCCATGGTTTTTTCCGGACTTTACCCATCAGACAGCGATGATTATGAACAACTTCGAACAGCACTAGATAAACTCAAATTGAATGATGCATCCCTCATGTATGAACCGGAAACCAGCGAAGCACTTGGCTTTGGATTCCGTTGTGGATTTTTAGGACTGTTACACATGGAAATTATCCAGGAACGATTAGAAAGAGAATTTGACTTAGCATTGGTAACCACTTCACCCAATGTAGGCTATAAAGTCACCATAAAGGATGGAACTGAATTGGAAGTTCATACTCCTGCAGATATGCCTTTGACTGGAAGAATTATGGAAATCAAGGAACCATTTGTTTCAGCAGAAATCATTACTCCCAAGGATTACATCGGCAGTTTAATGAAGCTGTGTCAGAAGAAGCGGGGTATTTATATTAATACAGATTATTTAACCAAAGATAAGGCACAGCTCCATTATGAACTCCCTTTAGCAGAAATCATTTTCGATTTTTACGACAAGCTTAAATCTGTATCCCGAGGTTACGCTTCTCTGGATTATTCATTCATCGATTACCGCTCTGGAAATTTGAAAAAATTGGACATACTTCTTTCCGGTGAACCCGTGGATGCGTTGTCGATCATTACCCATGCGGACGATGCATTTCATCGGGGACAGGCATTATGCTCAAAGCTGAAAGAACTGATTCCACAGCAATTGTTTGAAGTGGCAATTCAAGCATCATTGGGAACAAAGATTATTTCTCGATCAACTGTAAAAGCTTTGAGGAAAAATGTAACGGCAAAATGTTATGGCGGGGATATCACCCGAAAACGCAAACTGTGGGAAAAGCAGAAAGAAGGGAAAAAGCGGATGAAAAAAGTGGGTAAAGTTGAAATTCCTCAAGAAGCACTTTTGGCTGTGTTGCAAATTGATAATGATTAATAAAGTGTTGGAGAAAATAACAATCATTCACCCATTCAATCTTTCAATCATCTTTACATTCATTTTAAATGTCTAAAAACGAAATAACATATTGGACAGAAACTCATTCTCCGTTATACAGTTTTGTATTTACGCTACCCTTATTTATTTTGTATGAATTGGGTATGTTGTTGATGTCTTCAGAAGATATTTTCATGTTGAGAAACGGAGCAGATGTCCTCATGCGCCAGGTTTTAGGATTATTTGGTGTTTATGGTGCTTATGGATTCAGCGCTACATTTATGGTCGGATTTTCCATTGCCTTTTTGCGTCAAAAGAAACACTTAAAATCCATGGCGATTCGTGGTGAATATCTCTTAACCATGTTTTTCGAAAGTATTGTGTATAGCGCATTACTTTTTGTTTTACTCGGATTTTTTCAAACGCTGATGATGTCACCGGCGTCGAAACAGTTATTCCAACAGATTGTCTTGTCTTTGGGGGCGGGGATTTATGAAGAATTTGTGTTCAGGGTTGTGATGATTACAGGCGTGGCTACTTTACTGGGGTTCGTTTTTCAGTGGGAAAAAACAGCGAGATATTCTGGGGGAGTCCTTATTGCAGCGGGTATTTTTTCCATGTTTCATTTTGTGGGAGAATTTGGCGATATTTTCTCACTGAATTTATTTATGATTCGCTTTTTTGCAGGTGTATTATTGGGCATAGTATACGCCTTACGAGGATTTGGTGTGGCTGCATATACCCACGCAATTTATAATTTGAGTGTATTAACAATATTAACAACTAACGAAACTTCAGTATAAAATAATGAAAATAAAATTATCATATCTTATCATATTCATTTTCACGTTTATACATGCTGAACAATATTTAGATGCTATAAACATTAGAGTCTATCCGGAATATTATTACAAAGGTGTCATGGCCGAAATGGAAGCTATTGTTATTGCTGATTCAGAATCAGAGACTATTGCAATTACTATACCAGCCAAAGCTGATTCCGTCTTCTTTATCGGTGGCATTCCCAGTCCGGATAGTGAAGTCATTCCATTGACGATATTGGAAGATGGACCAAATAGTAAAGTTGAATTCAGTGCTAAAAATGCTCAATTTAGATTGTTCGTATTTTATAATCCATTTGACAGTGGTCATGAAAAAAATCTGATTTGGCTTACGGGTTCAAATTTTGCCATGAAAAATGTTCATTTATCTGTGCAGGTTCCTGTTATGGCTGAACAGTTTGAGTTATCAAGAAAAGTCTCTTCAGAAGATACAGACCAGCATGGAATTTTGTTTAAGAGTATTCATTTAGGCGATATTCCGGCGAATGAAGTGGAAATGATTGAAGCATCTTATTTTAATGCAAGCGGTCAAACGACGATGGAAGCTCTGCGCGCACAGTTAAGTCAGCCAAAAGCACAAAGCTCTCAACCAATTGTAGATCACGATAAACCGAAAAGACATACGTTACTCTTATGGGAACCCTTAGCAATCCTCGGTGTTCTATCCATCATCATTGGGATTATGTATTATTCATCAAACAAAGAAGTGAGCCGCGAAAAAGGGAATAAAAACTTCTGTAGTGGTTGTGGGATCAAACTGAAAGACAACGATAAATTCTGTTCGAACTGTGGAGAAAAAGTTTCATGATTCCTGTTTTATTTGAAATTGGACCTATCAAGATTTATTCTTTTGGCTTTATGCTGGTGATAGCTTTTTATAGCTGTTTCTATCTGTTGCAAAAAGATATGAAACGTCTTGAGTACGATGATAAGCTTGCATCTGATATGGTTTTTGCGGCAGCGGTTGGCGGAATTCTCGGATCCAAGATTTATTATTTGATTGAGAATCTTGGTCGTGTAATTGATGACCCGTTTGGCATGATATTCAGTGGATCCGGATTGGTTTTTCTTGGTGGATTAATGGGCGGAACTCTGGGTGTTACACTTGTGCTGCGGAAAAATAATTTACCATGGTTAACATTTGCAGATATTGTTGCCCCCTTGTTGATTTTAGGTTATGCAATAGGCAGGGTAGGGTGTTTTCTTGTTGGAGATGATTATGGTATTCCAACACGCGTATCATGGGGAATCGCGTTTGAAAATGGACTTCCGCCCTCGACGTATCGTGTATTTGATCTTTATTATCCATGGGTAGACTTAACCGGTTTTGAGCCTGGTTTGCTTACTGTTCATCCGACTCAATTGTACGAAGTTGCTATGGGATTTGCTATTTTCGCATATTTATGGAACAAGCGGACCCATGTTAAGGTTGTGGGCAGTTTATTCTTTACATACCTCATTTTGGCAGGGATGGAGCGTTTTGTCATCGAATTCATTCGCACTAATGATCGCTATCTTTTAGGCTTTACCGGTTCTCAGTTGATTTCAATTGTGATGATCATTATTGGCGTAGCCGCATTGGTTCGGCCATTTTCACCACCCGTTTCAAAAACGTAAACTTTTGAGTAAACGTCTGCTTGCCTGTCTTGGGCTGATGGCGGCGTGTCTGGCCCAAGAGCCTTTAAACTTTTTAAAGGAATACAGTCTTTCCCAATTATTAGAAGAAGATTTCGCGCCCATGCGCATTGCTGTGCTGGACGATGATCAATTTGTCCTACTTGATCAAAATTCAAGTGAATTAATGATCTTATCGGAAAAAGGAATAATTTACCGCACGGGTGGTTTTGGGCAGGATGACGAATCATTTACAGAGCCGGTGGATCTCATGGTGCATAATTTGCAAATATGGGTATGTGATCGATATGAAAATGCAGTGAAGCGGTTTGACTATAAGTTCAATATTTTGGGTATTGATAACGTGATTTCAAACGAATACGATCCATTTTATCCGGATCTGATAACAGCTGATCCATTTGGGAAAGCGCATATTCTTTCTCGGCAATACGGGCAGTTATTGTCCATGGATAATTCTATTCGAGCGCTCATTGATTTAAATCAATATGGTATTGATGGACGCTGTATTGTTGATATTGAAACTGATCATGCAGGAAATATTGCACTAATATCCTGTGAAAATGAAATTATTTTATTCAATCGATTTGGCAGAAAATCGAAAACATCTCTCGTCAAGCTTATTGATCCGATTCATATTTTCCGTTGGTCTGATGATTGGTTTGTTATTAATAGTCAGGGTGAAATCGAATCATTCTCAGGAAATGTAAATATTTTATCCCTTCGTGAGGATGAAACTGTACTGGATGCGGATGTTTATTTTCAACACCTTATCATTTTGACAGACCAGCGTATTATGGTGTTAAAAAAGTGATAAGTTTGCTCCGAAAAAGTCTAATTGGACTATCTGTCCACCGAAGCTTTAGCGTAGGCGGGAAGTCCTATTTATTGCGTATTTCAAACCCCAACCTAAAGGTTGGGGTAATTGTAAAACAGTTTCCCCGTATTTTAGAGAAGGGACTATGGGAAAAATCTGTAATAGAGGGGTTCTAACTCCTTTCGGAGCGAACATAGTAATGAAATATTATTTTGGTATTATTCTTTTGACTTCATGCATTCTTCTCGGTCAAAACGAAGCAAAAAGAGATTCATTGATTAGCAAAAAAGATACAACTCAAAACATATTTCCAAATGTATATGGTCCGCTGTATTTGCAATTTCCGAAAATGAATTCACTTATTATTGCAGATAAAGAAAATGATTCAACTCTAATGAAGAAGCGACCTTCTCAAAACTATACGAATGATCAAGCGCTTTCCACTGGGTCTGTTTATCGATCATTTTCTGTCTCACCACTGGGAGGATCTGAATTTACCGGAGGATTGCGTATGCAAATCCAAGGACAGTTGAGCGAATCGATGCAAGTGAGTGGAATTCTTTCTGACGAATCATCGCCCATACAACCTGAGGGAAATACACAATCTTTGGATGAAATTGACCAAGTGTATCTTCAAATTTCTCATCCCAAATTTCAAATGAATGTTGGAGATATAGAATTGAATTACCAACATGGTAAATATATGAATATCAGCAAAAGACTGATTGGATTAAAGAATAACTTTAATATAGATAAATGGAGAGGATCCGCAGTTTATGCAAATTCAAAAGGACATTATAGGCAAATTGAACTTAAAGGCAGTGAAGGAAAGCAAGGACCGTATTTCCTCGATTCAAAATCAGGGGACAGAAATATTATTGTTCAATCCGGTACGGAAAGGATATGGCTCAACGGTAATAAGCTGACTCGAGGAGAAAATCATGATTATATTATTGATTATTCCACAGCAGAAGTTCATTTTACTCCGGCTCATTTAATACATTCCGATTCGGATATATTGATCGAATACCAATATTCGGATTTTCAGTATTCTCAGTCCGTTGCCGGCGGAACCATGGAGCGTGCTATTGAAGAAAAAGGCTCCATTTCATTTTCATGGTTGTATGAATCCGATCAAACACAAAATTCGGCGTTGAATTTATCTGATAATGAAATTGAGCTATTGAATTCATCAGGAGATACTACTGCACTTATTTCCGGAGCTGTATCTGATGCTGACGGCGATTATATTTATGTAGGCAGGGAATATTTTGAGTATACGCCTGATAAAACGATTCCAGGAGATCGATATTTCATTACATTCACTAATGATAGTGAAACGGGAGAATATCGACGATTAATTTCAATTTCAGGCGAAATATATTATGAATTTGTTCAATTAATAGACAGGGAACAGTATGATGATCTCTATAGTCCCATGAAGCAGATCATAAGCCCGAAAGGCCATCAACTCTTCGAAATATCCGGTGATTATCAAGTATCTAAAAATACAATGCTGGATTTTTCTACAGCAGTTTCCGGAGTTGATAAAAATCGATTGTCTTCGAAAAACGATGATGACAATACTGGTCTGGCCTATTCTTTTGCTTTATCAAATAATAAAATCACTATTTCAGATAAAATGAGAATAGGTTATACAATATCGAGTTGGCAACAGGACAATCGTTTCGAAGCCATGCAGCGTGATCGATCAGCTACGTTTTATCAGGATTGGAATGTGCAGCCGTTGCTTAATGTTAACGAAAATCACCATGCCGTTGAAGCAGGTGTAGATATAGAAAATTTGGTTAAGGGAACAGTGACGGCTTCTCGCTATAATTATGGTAAGCAATTATTTAATCGTATCAATAGTGCATTTACGGCTGGCAGAGGTTATCTACCATTTGTGAGAATTGTTCAAAACGATATTTCTGCAAATACAGGCTATTTTCGACAGCGAACATTGATGTTTGATCTATTACCGGGGAATTTGCATCCATTTTATAAATATGATTATGAAGAGCAGGAAAATCAATATCGATTTGATCATCAAACGGTAGGTGTAAAATATGCCAAAGATCGCTGGGAATCCTCATTTGGTGTGGGAGAACGGCTTGACTATACTGAATCTGATACGATTTCAGATGAATTAGAATTATCGTCCGAAGGTATTTTCGGCTCTTTGGACATAAAAGGCAATACAAAAAGCGGCTGGAATCAAGAGATGACTATTCGTCGGCGCATTAAAAATGATTTTCTGAACAATAACGATTATAATTTTACGTTGGTAAGACTCCGTTCGTCATTTCTCCGGCCGACGCATCCAATCAGATGGGATATGAAAACAACCGTTGAAGAGACATTTACAGAAACACGGGCCTTAGTCTACGATTCAGTTGGCATCGGTTTGGGCGATTTTCGTTATGATGAACAATTCAATGAATACGTCAACGATCCAAATGGCGAATATATTGCCTATACGATCTTTACGGGAGACCGCCACCCAACAACAAAACTGGATGGACTGCAATTATTTGAAATTGATTTTAGTAAAACACATTATCAGTTGCTCAAGGATTTCTCGTTGAGATCAGAATTGAGATCGACTATTGAAGGGCTCATTTGGTCTGGGAATGCTTTCATTAACCCGGATTTGGGCGATACGGCAATTTCAAGATCGAAATGGTCCTTACGGAATGAATTAGTATTTAAACCGCTTAAAATGAAAAAAATGATCAAAGTATGGCATAAAAAATTTAGAAATCTTGATGGGCTAGACAACAGAGGACAGGATTTAAAACAAAATGATGAAGCGGGTTTAGAATACAGAAAAACGATTTTTGATCATTTTACGATGGAATACCGCTGGAAGTATCATGATGATAAAATAGAATCAACCATTTCTGAATTACGTGAGAGAAGTGTGAAGGGGCATTGGATCGAGGGTACTGCAAAAATCAGGGTCGACCAGTGGCAATTTGATATGGGTATGAAATATGGTATTGATCATGGTTTTATGGGCGAACAGGAATTTGACGCTGATGCGGTAAGTTTAAGCGCTGATATTTTAAAATTCGTCGGAACTCGCGGGCGTATTCAATCTCGCTTTGAATGGTATCAAACTGAAATATCTGATAGACTTGATTATTTACCTCCGGAAGCATTGAACGGATTAGCCCGAGGAATCACATTGCGTTCAAATATCCAAGGTCAATGGATGATAGGCAGGGGTTTTTCACTCAATCTTTCCATGAATTATATATCAGATCAGCGCTATGATAATTTTCTCACATTTAATGGAGAAGTGCGTGCGTATTTCTAATTACATACTTATCATAGCTGTAAGTTGTACCTTCAGCCAGGATGTTGTAATAACAGTTGATGGCGAAAAGATCCCCATTTACGAGCGATTTTCCATTATATCACAGTTTGATTCGATACTTGTGGGAAATGGCGAATTTGGCGGCAAATTGGTGTTGGTTGAACATGAATCGTCACCAAGCATGTTGTTTAATTATGAAATTCACGATGAACGAAAAACCATAGATGAAATATTATTTCAAAAAGAACCAGATGTAAGTATATCTGTTTTACAACAAATGTTTTCAAATTTAACACAAGCTCATTCGGTTGAATCTGCCCAAACGATTGTCAATGAATTGCACACCGGTTATCCTTTTATTCCCAGCGATATCTATCTTAATTACGGGTTAATGGATAATGAAAAGTTGGGTGTCTTGATCGATTTTAATCCGGAATTCAACAGTCATTTTTCCGGCATCGCTGGTGCAGGGCGTCAAGCTGACCAAGCATGGGCTGTTACCGGCGAAATTGACATTCACCTGGAAAATACATGGCGCACTGCAAATATGACGGATTTGGTATGGAAGCGCAATGGAGAGGAATCACAATATATTCTTTTCAAACATGAGGAACCGTATATATACGGCTTACCATTTGGAACAAAGGTTGAATTTGTACAGGATTTGAGAAACAGGGAGTATGTGTATACAAATTCAAACGGCGCGTTTGCACTGCAATTCGGACGGGGAGGTAAATGGTATTTTGGCGGAGGAAAAGAGTCGATCAAACCGACTGTTTATGGTGACTCGCTTGGGATTGAATCCTTGAAAACACAAACATTCAATATGGAGTATTTTAGTGATGGCAGGAATGACAGGTGGTTGCCGACAAAAGGCTTATTCTTGAATATGAAAACGCACGTTGGAATGGTTCAAGAATCCAAACAAAAAAATAATTTGATTACTCGTCTTCAGTTCCATATTGAAGAATTTATATCTCTTTCCGAAAGAGCAGCTTTACGATTCAAGTTTTGGAATGGGCTTGTTTGGGATAAAGATAATGAAATACATATGGGCCAAAAAATTCGATATGGCGGTATCAATACATTTCGCGGTTATCAGGAGGATATTTTTGCCAGTGATATAATAAATATTATCAGTCTTGATGTGATATTATCCCCTAATGAACAATTTCAAATGTTTTCCTTTGGTGATAAGGCAATTCAGACCATTCCCATGTCTTTGGGCTTCGGCTTTCGACAGCGCACGACTAATTCTGTTATGGAAGTAAGTTTTGGCTGGCCGGTGGATGAAGCTTTTTCCGTCGGAAAAGTTCATGTTAAATTTACAAGCTTGTTAGATTGATAAAATGAAACGAATACTCTACTTAATTGGTGCAGCTTTACTTTTGCTAATGATTGGTTGTGGAAAACCATTGTCGAAAGGGGCTGATGATGAATTAATTGTATTAGCTGCCAAAGAAGATAAAACTGCTGCTCGTACAATATTGACCAGGATTTTTAGTGACACGCTATATACACCAGCTCCAGAGCCCTATTACAAAGCCAAATTCGTTAAACCAAGTGACCTTGAAAATGTACGCCACCACCCAAATCTTATTGCCATATCCATCAATGATGACCTGACCAATCCCGGTACACGTCTGGTAAAATCAATTTTACCGGAAGAATCATTTACGAACTCAAAAAATAACAATCCATTTATTTTAACAAATGAACCCTATGCAAAATTACAAACCATGCTGGTTATTAATGGAAATTCCCCGGAATCGATTGTATCAGCTGCAGAAATACAGGGATTGAAAATTTATGAGAAATTTGATGAACAATTTATTGAACGGCAAAGCAGGTTTTTATTTAAACGGGCACGAAAAGAAGAACTGGAACAAAATTTATTTAATAAGCATGGCTTCAGTTTACAAATTCCATGGGGCTATACGGTTGTCCAGGACAGTGTTGAAACGAATATTTTTTGGATTGGAAGAGAAGAACCGTTTCGCTGGCTCGTATTTCACTGGGAAGATGGAATGGTTATTCAAAACATGAACGATGCTGAACAATTCTCTCGTGAAATTCCTCAACGAATCTTTGGACACATTCAATACACAGATTACAAATTTAACATTAAGCCAACTATGTTTAATGTTTGGTCTGGTTGGCGTATAACAGGATTGTGGGAATCCTTGGATGAATCACAGGGAGGTCCTTTTATTGCTTACACATTTTATGATGGAATTACAGACAGAACATATTATATCCATGCCTTGATTTTTAATCCCGGTGAAGATAAATATTTACTCCTTAGACAATTGGATATTATTGCCCATACGTTTTATGTGGAAGATTCATCATGAAAAAAGTTTTAATTACAGGCGCTTCCGGACAATTAGGTGCCTCGCTTCAACTAAATGATTATGATGTTATGCGAACGGATATTATTAAGCAAGATGATCAATATAATTTCACAATCCTTGATATTACGAATGAAAAACAGGTAAAGGATCTGTTGGAAGAAGAAAAACCGAATGTGATCGTTCATCTTGCAGCCATGACAAATGTGGACGGTTGCGAGCGAAATCCGGAACAAGCACAACTTATTAATGTGCAAGGGACAGAAAATTTATTAAATTATTTTGATGGTAAATTTATATTTATTTCATCGGATTATGTCTTTGATGGAGAGGGTGGACCTTATAGTGAAGAAGATGATGTCAACCCTATCAATGTTTACGGCAAAACAAAATTAGAAGGTGAAGCAAACGTTCGCAGATTATCAAATGATTGGGTTATTCTTCGAACCAATGTTGTTTGGAATATCGGTGGTAATTTTAAGGCTAGTTTTGCAGATTGGGTCGTAGATGAATTACAAAATAATAGACACATTCGCATTGTCGAAGACCAATGGAATAATCCGGCGTGGACTGTCGATTTAGGTAATGTGATTGAATCATTGATTAAACATGACGCAAAGGGTCTTTATCATCACGGAAGTTCACATGTGATAAATCGCTATGATTTTGCATGTATGATTGCTAATGTTTATGAATTGAACTCATCATTGATTGAACCGATCACTACAAAAGAATTGAACCAAACTGCGCAACGACCGTTAAAATGCGGATTGATAACGAAAAAGTTAGAAAATGATTTTAATTTTACACCCTCAAAAACAGAATTAGACATAAAAGCAGCTAAGATTCGAACTGAATTATGAAAACACTCATCATATCTCCAACCTATAATGAAAGTGAAAATATCGCTGAACTCATCAGGAAAGTGAATGAGATTAATCGAGAATACCATTTACTAATTGTGGATGATAATTCCCCTGATGGTACAGGAGATATTGTAGAGGAATTGCAACATCGATTATTTCCCAATGTTTATCTTGAAAGAAGGCCCGGTAAAGCCGGCCTCGGCACTGCGTATAAATTTGGGTTTAAATGGGCTTTAGAACGTGATTATGATATTATTGTACAAATGGATGCAGATGGTTCCCATGAAGTGAATGCAATTCCCGATATGATTGATGAACTCGAAAAAAAAGATCTTATCATCGGCAGTCGCTATATCCAAGGAGTGAGTGTTGTAAATTGGCCGATTCGCAGATTGATGTTGAGTTATGGTGCTAATCTATATTCGAGGATTATTACCGGCTTACCCGTTAAAGATGCTACTGGTGGTTTCAAAGCCTGGAAGCGTGAAGTTTTAGCAAGTATAGATATAGATTCTGTTCGATCACAAGGTTATTCATTTCAAATTGAAATGAATTTTCGTGCTTGGTTGAAGGGGTTTTCTATCGGAGAATATCCTATCATTTTCATCGACCGAACTGTAGGTGAATCAAAAATGTCTAAAGCTATAATGATTGAAGCGATATTCATGGTGTGGCGTCTTCGCATCTGGAAAATATTTGGCTGGCATAAGTGAAACATGGTAACTGGTAAAATGTGGCGTGTGATATGATTAGAAAAGTTTCTGTTCTAATAGTTAGCTATAACGTTAAAGAATACGTTGACCATGCCATTGATTCGTTAATGCAGTCGAGCATTGATAATATCGAAATAGTAGTTATTGATAATCATTCATTTGACGGTACTGTAGATCATATTAAAAATTCATATCCGGATGTCAATGTCATTTCCAACAAAGAAAATGTTGGATTTGGCAAAGCAGTTAACCAAGCAGCAAATGTCGCTAATGGTGATTATTTTCTGATATTAAATCCAGATACAGTTGTGCAGGAAAATACAATTGACATTTTACTTAAATATTTGGAACAAAATGATAAGGTGGGAATGGTTGGTCCAAAAATCCTCAATTCTGATGGAACATTGCAGGCAGCATGTAAACGATCTTTTCCCACATTAAAAGTGGCTGTACCCAAACTACTCGGTTTGGATAAACTATTTCCAAAATCAAAATGGGCAGGTAAATATAATTTATCATATCTTGATCCTGATCAGGTTAGTCCGGTGGATGCAATCAGTGGTTCATGTATGTTTATACGCAAAGAATTGTTTCAGGAGCTGAATGGATTTGATGAACATTTTTTCATGTTTGGTGAAGATTTGGATATTTGTTTTCGCATTTGGCAATCTGGAAATGAGGTTCATTACGTACCGAAAACTCAAATTGTACATTATCAAGGTGAGTCAGTTAAATCTGCACCTTTTGACAGTATAAATGCGTTTTATAATGCCATGATTCTTTTTGCAGATAAACATTTTTCAACGAGTCAGGGGTTTTTAACAAAATGGGCGATTCGCTTTGGAATATCGATTCGAAAATTCATGACGGTTATTGGGGAATTACGCTCCCAGATATTATCCGTATTTTTTGATGCTGTTGTGGTGTTGGCCGCATTTATGATTGCAATTCCATTCAAGTTTGATCATTTTGAACCAATTGTTATGAGTAATGGACTTGTTCCCGTTGTCTATATCCTTTTTTGGATTGTGGTGGGTGCATTATTCCAGCTTTATTCCCGTTACATTTTATCTTATACACGTGCAATTCTTTCATCTTTAACCGGATTTTTCCTTGCGGTTGCTTTTACATATTTTTTCAAGCAATATGCATTTTCCCGATTAGTTATTATTTTGGCTACTGCTATAATAACACTTTTCATTCCCGGCTGGAGAGTTCTCGTTCATTACTTCATGTCCCGTGGGTTTTTACGGCCAATCAAGGAAAAGCATAATATTCTATTTACCCGGAAAACATTAATCATTGGTTCTGATGGGGAAGGTATTCGCATTGCAAATCATATTCTTAAGCGTTTTGATACAGGGCTGGATATAGTAGGTTTTGTTGATTCTCACCCAAGGCAGGATTATTTACCTGTACCATTTTTGGGAAGTTTGACTGATCTTCAGGGAATTGTCAATACGCATTCGATTCGTGAATTGATTTTTTCAAACACAGCATTTTCGAATAAAGAAATTCTAAACATAATGGACACTACAAAAGCGATGCGACTCACATACAGGATGGTTCCCCGCCATCAGGATATTTTATTGGGAAAAGCGTCTATTGAGGAAATTGGTGAATATTCATTTGTCAACATTGAATACACACTTTTTAACAGACTTCATGGGATTACTAAACGTATTTTTGATACCTTCATTGCTACCACTTTATTGATCCTTTTTTCACCGATAATTCTATTAAGAAGTTTGGGCAGTTTGCCGAAAAAAGTGGAATTTTGGGGTCAGGATAATAGTCGTTTTTACGGACGAATATTTAACAGTAAAAACGGATTTCTTCATAATCTTCCATTATTATGGTCAATCGTAACAGGGAAGATGAGTTTGGTAGGTTCATCATTGATTTCAACAGATGAAAAAGATCCAGAACTTATTTGCATGCCGGGACTCACTGGGTTGGAACGATTAAGAAATGTTAAATTCACAGAACAAGACAGGCGATTATTGGATCATTATTATGTTCAAAACCAGAGTCTTTCTTTTGATATTGAAATTATAGTTAAAACGGTATTTACTTAACAATGGCTGACTATTACTTAGAATTTGAAAAACCTGTAAAAGTGATCGATGAGCAGATCATTGAATTGGAAACTAGCGATGAACCTGACGCTCATCTGACAGAAATAGAAAAATTAAAAGATAAGCGTAGAGTTGAATTAGAAAGGATATTTTCAGGAATTTCTCGCTGGCAACGCGTCCAATTAGCTCGTCACCCGAAACGGCCATTTAGTTTGGATTATATTAATAAGCTAGCTCCGGATTTTATAGAACTCCATGGCGATCGCCATTATGGAGATGATCCTGCACTTGTGGGTGGATTTGGGTCAATTGATAATCAAACAATGTTATTTATAGGTCAGCAGAAAGGTCGTAATACCAATGAAAATCTATTTCGCAATTTTGGTATGATGCGCCCTGAAGGGTATCGAAAAGCCTATCGCCTTTTGAAATTGGCGGAAAAATTTAATGTCCCTGTTGTATCTTTAATCGATACTCCGGGAGCTTATCCGGGCTTGGGTGCAGAAGAAAGAGGGCAGGGTGAAGCTATTGCTAAAAATCTAATGGAAATGTCGAGATTGAGAGTTCCCATATTGGTAATTGTCATAGGCGAAGGAGCAAGCGGGGGTGCATTGGGTATTGGCGTATGTGATCGCATGCTCATGCTGGAAAATACATGGTATTCTGTTATTAGTCCTGAAGGGTGTGCTTCAATTTTATGGCGTGATGCAGGCCAAGCTTCCAATGCTGCAGATGCAATGAAAGTTACTCCAAAAGATTTACTGGAGATCGGCATTTGCGATCGTATAGTTGCTGAACCGCTGGGTGGCGCTCATCGTCAACCGGATGAAATGGCAGATATTTTAAAATCAGTGATACTTGAAGAACTCGACACATTGTTAAAAACCGAGCCTGATACATTTTTAGACCAACGAATCGCTCGTTATGATGCCATGAGCGTTTTTACTGAATCTTCGTGATTTTATTCGACTACACTACAAAAATCTACTATAGAGATATCGATCAGATGGGGGTTGTTTATTATACACGCTATTTGGAATATTTTGAAGCTGCCAGAACAGAAATGCTAAAATCTATCGGTCTCATTGTGACAGATATTGAAAATGAAGGATTTTTCCTGCCTGTAGTTTCAGCTCACTGTGATTATAAACAGAGTGCTAAATTTGAGGATGAAATTATTGTGCGGACATCTATTAATGAAATGCCAAAAGCCCGTATGAAGATCGAATATGACGTTTTAAAAAATGAAACAGTATTAGCTACTGGTTACACACTTCACGGTTTTACAGATCACAACGGTAAAGCTAAACGACCTCCGAAATCTTTTCAACTGGTGATGCAGAAATATTTCTAGAGTTTTTCAGCTCTGAACAAATAAATCTCATCACCATTTTCTTCGTACGTTTCTAATTTAACATTAGAAAATCCTGCTTTTTCAATTTCATCACTAACGTTAGTTGGATTAGCAAGTGCTCCTTCACCGTGGCCGCAGGAATTTCCGAAAACAATTTCGTCACTTACAATTAAACGTCCCTGCGGTTTAAGCACACGTAATATTTCTGCAAGTCCTTTTTGATAATCATTCCAATGATGGAGTGAATTGATGGCAGTACAGATTGTTTTTGCATTGCTTTCAATTGGTAAATCTTCAGCAGATCCTCTCACGAATTCAATATTATGAATTGCATTTGAGGTTTGTTCTTTTGCGATGAGAATCATGGCGGGAGTTGGGTCCATTCCAATGATTGTCCCATGTGTAATTATTTTTGCAGCTTCACGGCAGGCCGTACCTGTTCCACAGCCAATATCGAGCAAATGATCATCTTTATTTAAGTTTGCATTTCGGATGGTTATGGGATTAGAAATGTGGTCACCATATTTTTCAGCATACCACTTTGCATTCTTTTCATCCCAGATCGGATCGCTATCATTTTCGTGGTTCATGATTATTTCTTGTTAATTAAATAAACCGCAAACATTGCCAGTAAGCTACCGATTGTAATAGAAATGGTCAATTCCTCTTTCAAAAAAATAATAGCAAATAACATTGCTGTAACAGGAACCGTGAAAATAAATGCACTGGCTTTTTGAGGCCCTAATCGGACGGATGCCAGAAAATACACGGTTGTCCCAAAGGCCATAGCTCCAATAGCCAATAACATCATATTCAACCAGAATATCCAATCAAACTGAAAAACGGTCAATAAAGGTTGATCCAAAGCAATAAACAGACTCATTAAACTTGCTATTCCAAAGCTCCAAAAGCTGTAAGGAATAAAATGAAGAATCTCTTTTGAACGGGACGTGATAATGGTGACTGCAGCCCAGGATAATGATGCCAGAATAAAATATATATTTCCACTCTGGAATAACAGATTCATATCCATTTTCCATATTTCCATTATCATGCCGCCGCCAATAAAACCCAGAATCATCCCAATTATATCTTTTTTTAACAAAGGTAAATTGTATAATAGTGAGGCCAGTATTGCAGTATTGATTGGATTGAGAGTTGTAACCAAAACTCCACCGGCTCCGGCTAATCCGATTTGAGTGCCTTTGAAATAAAAATAATTGTAAGACGTCATGAACAGGGCATTCAAAGTGATAAAACGCAAACTTTTACTGTTAATGCTAAAGCTATTTTTTGTCCAATATACGATAGGTGCAAATGAAAGAGTTGCGAAGACGAAGCGCCAAAACATCATGAGAGGAGCATCGCCATACATTCCCAAGATTTTTGCATTCGTCCAGGATAATCCCCACACTGCCATGGCGATAAGTGTGAAAATATAGAGTAAATAATGGGGATGTTGCCTATTCATGGACGGGGAAGTTACTTTAGATTCGTTTTTCGCCAATCTAAAAAGCGTTAATAATTATTTTTTATAGTTGAAGTAACTGTAGTGATTTCAATCCGAAAACTATAATAATTCGGTTTTCCGATCATCGAATGAAAAAATCACTTCCAATGTAATAGACCCAAAAAGGAGTTTATCTCCCCAAAAATGTATACGTTAAAACTCTATTTTCGTAGATATCCTTTCACCACATGCGGCAATTTGGACATCGCAGAGCAGTTGTTATTATTTCAGATTTACACCAATAACATGTAATGAGAGATTTAACCGAATGTAAATCCTTCTGGTAATTCTGTTTCATTTGTTTCTTCCGGTACCCATGAAAGGTCTAGAATCGTGTATGTGGGATTTGTTGTATTGAAAATGGGAACAACTTTCATTCCAATTTTCGGTTCTCCCACAGATAGATACCCCATCAATATTGTAGGAACTCCTTCAAACTCTACATTTACAAACCGTATTGGTTTTGGCAGTGTATTGAATGCTCCCGTGCGTTCAGTAATCATGAATGTATGAACAGTTGCACCTTTTTGAGCAGTTTCGGTCATATCTATAATTGTATTTTTGCTCAAACAATCCGGGCAATGAATTCTGAACGGAATAAAGATTGATCCATTTGCTTCGCAATTAGAATCATCACATCGAGTGCCTAAAAGTTTGCCTTGCCCTAATCCTTCAAAAAATGGAGCTTCACCCCCATACATATGAACATGAGTTAAATCTCGTGGGTTGGTAATGCCCATTAGTTCCCCGTCTTCATTTCGGATCGGATCATTTGGATATCCGTAATGAAATTTCCCCTTAAAGCGATAACGTCCGTTTTCAACTTTTACTGTTCCACGATCGTTCGTACTCATGATTCATTCCTTTCTAATTGGTGGTCTGGGTGAATCAAAATTGTTGCGGTTACATGTGACCCTACTCCTGCATGGCTGATAGCCAACCCGCGTTTTGCACCATCCACTTGTAAATTAGTCCAATCATCCGGTTTAGATCGGCCGAAAAGATCCCATTTAGATTGAGGTTCGTGCATTTCTGCCCAACGTCCCCAAATATGCTGTCCCACTTCTATGGCTTGCATAATTCCGGTTGCGCCGACTGCATGCATATTGCCAATCAATCCACCTGATAAATTAGAAGGCAGTTTTCCAGGCTCGCCAGTTTTTGGATTTGTAAGATAACAATCGCCCGATTCAACATAGGTTCTACCTTCACCATAGGGACGGATTCCAATATCTTCATATGTTTGTATATCACTTATGGTAAATGCATCATGCAATTCCACAAGATCAAAATCTTCAGTAGGATCAATGACGCCTGCCATTCTATATCCATAATACGCTGCCATTCTAGCTGCCAGAAATCCTGTAAATCCTGGATAACGATCGCCGCCGGGAAATCGATCACCTAAATCTTTATACATATCTTCTGATTCATTAGGTAATAACGGTATTTCCATATCACGGCGATCTGCTACGCGCAATGTATGACTACCTGCGGCAACGTGAATCTCTAATGGATTATTAGTCAATTCATTTGCAGTTTTCTCATCGCATAGAATTGCGCAGGCTGCTCCAACGCTCATAAGACAACAATCCAAAGCTCGGAGAGGGTAGGCGACAACTGGGGAATTTATAACATCATCCACAGTTATGTCCATGGGGCCTTGGGCATGGGGATTCATACGGGCATAGCCGCGATTTTTAACAGCAATCTCAGCCATTGTTTGACGGAATGAATCTTCTTCTTTACCAAAAACTTGCCAATACTTTTGGGCCATGACAGCATAATAGCCGGTATATATATGACCTAAAGGTGTTTCCCAGTCTTTATCTGCCGCAGAAGCAATATAATTGTTGCCTTCATCTGTTGGAACTTCATCCATGCGTTCCCAACCCATAGCTAGAACACAATCTGAATATCCTGATGCAACTGCTTTGAAAGCTTCCCAAAGAGTAGATCCGCCTGTTGCACCGCCTGTTTTGATTCCGACATTTCCCAATGGATCTAATCCAAGTCTATCATGAATAACAGATTCACCTAAAAGCTGATCTCCGAAATGATCTGCAAAGTGACCGTAGTAACAAGAATGAATATACTCCTTGAGTTCGGCGGGTGATTTATCAATAAATTTTGCAGCTTCAACAAAAGAATCAATGACCAATTCTTCCGTACGTTTTTCCGGAATTGATCGGCCAAATTTTGACATTCCTCCTGTGACAAGATAAACAGGTCTTTGCATTTTGGGAGTTTTTAGTTGGCGTTTACTAAATTTGATCATAATAAATTTTTCTTAATGTGTAAGTGTGAGTGAGTTGGTGGAAAACATTAAATTATTTTCTTCATATAATGTATAAGGAAAATTACAAAAAGGACATAACATAGATAAATAAAAAAAGAAGATAGACAGGGATTATTTTATTTTTCAAACCCTTTGTTTTGATTAAACTAATTCAATCTGTCCATGAGGGTAAGCGTTTTTCAAGAAAAGCAGTTAGTCCTTCCTGGCCTTCTTCTGAAGCACGTAAATCAGCTAATACTTCTGCAGAATTTATTTCATCCATATTCCTGCAATATTCTTTGAATTTTCTTATGGCTTGTGGACTGGCTTTAATTAGTTGTTTAACAATTGAGTTAGTTGTTTCGTCTAATTCCTTTTCTTTAACGGAATAATGAATGAGACCAATTTTTACTGCATAATTTCCATCGAATCGTTCTCCGGAAATACCCAAAGATCTAAAATTAGAATGACCAATCTTCTTAACTGTGAATGGACCTATTATCCCTGGGATGATACCTATAAGAATTTCACTTAAAGAAAAAATAGTCTTTTCATCAGCAACTACAATATCACACACAGTACATAGACCAAAACCACCGCCAAAAGCATGACCGTGTATTTTTCCTATAACTGCTTTTGAACAACGATCAACTGCAAAATACATTTCTTCTAATTTTTTTCCTTCATTCACATTTTTATCTCTATTCATTAAACCAGAATTTTTAATGTAGTGAAGATCTGCACCTGCACAAAATGACTGCCCATTTCCTGAAAGAACAATGATATGTACTTGAGGATTTTTATCCAATTCACGGAAAACGTCAGTTATTTCCTGCATCATGATTGAATTCATCGCATTGCGAACTTTCGGTCGATTTAATGTTACGGTTGCTATCTTGTCCTGTATATTTAAATGTAACGTTTTGTATTTCATAAAATGATCCTCACAGTATATATAGAAAAACCCATAGGTATAATTTGCTTTCTTAAATTAAAATTATCAAGAAATAAAAAAGGGTGCAATAGGCACCCTTTAATGACGTTAACCAGGTAACATCAATAATAATATTTACGATTATCTATAATTTCAGCACCTTCTATTAACTCTGTAAGCCAGGTATCGAATGCATCCTGCTGAGCATTATTCGTTAATGATGTTTGAATATTCACTTCTTTTTTCTGGAAATCAGTTGAATCAACCGGTGCAACTCCCAACAATCTTATTACTGCATAACCACGAGCTGTTTCTAAAGGGCCAACAACCTTTCCAACGTCACTATTCATCAAGGCGCCAATGATTCCATAACTGCGACCGATTGAATTAAATCCACGTGATAGTTTTTTCTTATCCGTGGAAACCAATTCAAGTCTGCTATCATCTGAAACAAGATCCGTTAAAGATGCGCCATTGTCAACTTTAGATTTAACATCTGCTGCTAAAACAAGTGCGGCTGATTTTTGCATATTTATTGTAAATGTTCTGGATATTGCTTCCTTAACATTTTCAAATTGGCTTGTCCCTTCTGGGATGATTGAATCCAAGACGGCTACAACGTAAAAATTATCATTTTCCAAACGATCTGATACTGTACCAATTTCTGTTTGATCATTGAAAGCAAATTGTACAATGTCACGTAAAAATCCAATTCCTCTAACCGAAATGGATAGGGCTTCCAAGTTATCGGCTTTTTGCGGGGCGATTTGATGTGTATCTAATGCAGCATCAAATCCAAAATCCTGAGCATCATAACTAAACCGTGTTGCATTACGTCTTAATGATTCACGTGTTTGTGAACCCATGTTTATTTTTAAAAGAATATGAGATGCATTTATTTCATCTTTTCCATCCGTTTGTCGCGTTTCATGAACTTTTATTATATGATATCCAAAGCGGCTTAAAACAGGACCGACAATTTCTCCAGCTCGTGCGGAAAAAGCTGCTTCATCAAAAGTCGGTACCATTTGACCTTTTCCAAACCAGTCCAAATTTCCACCACGTCCAGAATCCGGAGTAACTTGGTTGCTCGGGTCTTCTGTCCACTGGTCTGCGAGTTTTGCAAAGTCTGAACCGGAATTTGCTTTGTTTATTATTTCAAGTGCTTCTTCATATACTCGGGTCGTATCAATATTTTCCGGAGATTTTTTCCAACTGGCATAACGAATATTGCGTGTTTCATCTTTATTATATTCATCAAGATGTTCAATATAATATGTATTTAATTCATCATCAGTTGGTTGGTCAACTTCATCCTGGAGTTTTCGGCCAACGACATGAATTCCTTCTATAGTGTAATCAACGTTATCTTTGATATATTGGTTATAAACTTCATCGTTGGTTACAACAACGCTTGAAGCAATATATTGCTGAAGTTTATAATTTGGGATGTATGTATTCTTCATAAACTGTTCAATTTCCACCCATTCATTTCCTTGTGGATTATTGATGGCCTGTTCATATTTTGCAGGATCAAAAACTCCATCTGTTAAAAAAGTAGGATCTTGCAAAAGAAACTGTGGCGGATTATTACGAAGATGATGAAGTACTTCTTCATCTGTAGCTGTTAAACCTATTTCGTCGATTTTTTGATATACCAGGATATCTTGAATATAATTTTCCCAAACCTCATTACGGATGTTGTGAAGCAATCGTTCATCCGGATCTTGTCCGCTTGATCTGTATTGTTCCACTCGAAGATTCACTGCACGAATAAATTCATCCGGAGTGATGGTTGTTCCATCGACGACACCTATAGCATCTGCCGGGTTAATGCGACCAAAAATCTGATCAATGATGTTTGCGCCACCGACTAAACCGCCGATAGTCATACTTAACAAGAACAGAATGAGTAACGCCCACAAAACGACGTGCATCCGTTCTCGCATAGAAGTCATTAAAGCCATAATTTTCCTATTATAATCCTTTTATTAAATGTAAATAGCCTGAATTTTAGTTTTAGAAGCCGGCGAATTTAATTTTCTTACGAAAGGAAACAAAGCACTACCGACATGAATTATAGTACCGTAAACTTTATGGTGCAGCAAGTAGTCATAACGCGTCATGGCGGACCAGAGGTTTTACATGTTCGTGAAACAATAGAACCAGAAATGAAATCAGGTGATGTGCTGATTGATGTGAAGTACTGCGGTATTAATTTTGCTGATATACTTATGCGTATGGGTTTATATCCTTCCGCACCTAAACCTCCATTTACCCCGGGGTATGAAGTCAGTGGTACAATAACCAAAGTTGGTTCCACTGAAAATGATGATCTCCTGGGAAAACCTGTAGCTGCATTAACAAGCTTTGGCGGGTATTCATCAAAGGTTGTCGTCAACAAAAATCGTTTAATTCCTCTTCCGGGCGATATTGATCTTGCAAAAGCAGCTGCCATGCCGGTGGTTTATTTGACTTCTTATGTGATGTTATATCTCCAGGCACACTTACATAAAAACGAATGGGTGTTGATCCACAACATCGGTGGCGGTGTTGGTTTAGCCGCAGCTGAATTATCCAGGATAATTGGCGCAAACATAATTGGAACTGCTTCAGCTGGTAAACATAATCGATTACGTGAAAAAGGAATACATCATTTGATTGATTATAATACGGAAGATTTTGTTGAACGTGTAAAAGAAATAACAGAAGGAAAAGGCGTAGATGTTATCATAGACCCCATCGGCGGGAAAAATTTGAAAAAAAGTTATAAAGCACTGGGGACATTTGGCCGATTAGTAGCGTTTGGATTTTCAACGGCCGCAAAAAGTCCCCGCCGAAAAATCCTGCATCTTTTAAAAGAATATAGCAAAACACCAAAATTCAATCCCATTAAACTGATGGAGCATAACAAGGGCGTATTTGGGTGTCACATGGGAATGGTCATGGATCGGCAGGAAATGATGCAAGATTGTATACAGAAATTAATGTCCTTTTATCAATTGGGCGATATTGATCCACACGTAGACCGTATATTTCCGCTGCAAAAAGTTAAAGATGCTCATCAGTATATTATGGACCGCCGAAATTTTGGCAAGGTTCTTTTAGTAGTAGATGAACAGTAAACATCCCACCGCTGAATCCCATCCAATGTTACGGGGCAGTGGTGAAATAAATGAATTATATCGTGAAGTGGTTAAATGTACTGCGTGTTTACGTATTGTTGATTTTCGAACTATAATAGCGCGTGAGAAACGTAAGCAGTTTATGGATTGGACTTATTGGGGGAATGGAGTTCCAGGTTACGGCGATATTAATGGGGAATTATTACTGGTTGGATTAGCGCCGGCAGCCCATGGCGGCAATCGTACAGCTCGTGTATTTACCGGCGATAAATCTGCTGAATTTTTAATCATGTGCCTCCATGAAGCAGGATTAGCCAATCAACCTAACTCTGATGCACTTGATGACGGTTTGGAATTATATAACACGTTTATGACGCCTGTTTTGAAATGTGTTCCTCCTCAAGATAAACCTACAGCTGAAGAATTACGAACGTGTTCAACTTATTTCAGTCGTGAGCTGGAACTATTAAAAAATGTAAAAGTGATTTTAGCATTGGGAAAAATAGCATTCGACGGTTGTTTAAAATATTATCGACAGTTTTATGATTTTAAAATGAAAGATTTTCCTTTTGGGCATGATGTTTCCTATGAAATAGCAAATGGAATTATTTTAAAAGGATCCTATCATCCCAGTCCCAGGAACGTGAATACAGGTAGATTAAATAAAAACATGATGTTAAAGTTATTAAACGGATTACCCTTAAAATGAAACGTGATTTTCAAATTGTCATTTGGGGTGCAACAGGATTTACTGGACAGATTGTTACTGAATATCTTCATGATAATTATAAAAATGAAATTAGATGGGCAATCGCCGGGAGGAGTCTAACAAAACTGCAGTCCGTAAAAAATAGACTGCAGTTAAATGATTCAGTTGAATGTTTAGTCGGCGATAGTTTTGATACAGAATCGCTAAAGGCAATCACTTCCCGAACTGATGTTATAATTTCAACTGTAGGTCCTTATGCACTTTATGGAAAAGAATTGGTCAACGTCTGCGTGCAAACCAAAACTGATTATTGTGATCTAACAGGTGAAATTCCTTTTGTAAAAGATTCTGTCGATTCATTTCATGAACGAGCAAAAACGAATGAAGTAAAGATTGTGCACTCTTGCGGGTATGATTCCATACCTTCTGATATTGGTTGTTTACTTCTACAGGAAAAAGCCATTGAGAAGCATGGAAAGCCGTTATCGAATGTAAAACTGTTTATTTTAGGACTTAAAGGCAAATTCAGTGGTGGTACTCTGGTCAGCATGATTAATCTTATGAAGGAAGCAAAGAATCCTGAAAAACGTAAAATTCAAACAAACCCCTATATTTTATGTAAAGATGTAATTGCTGAAATGCCTATTCAACGCATTCAGAGTTTTGCATGGTATGATCCCATGATTGAGAAATGGACGGCACCGTTTATTATGGCACGATTTAATACACGAATTGTATTTCGTTCCAATGAACTTATGGAGTATAAATATGGGCGAAATTTTATGTACGACGAAAGCCTCGTTGTTGGTAGGGGAATAAAAGGCAAACTACGCGGTGGAATTCTTACGATTGGAATAGGTATTATGATAATATTGATGTCAATACCTATTTCACGGTGGATACTGGTAAAAACTATATTTCCTAAACCAGGAGAAGGTCCATCAAAAGCAGAGCGCAAGAGCGGTTATTTTAAAATGGTGTTAGTAGGGGGAAATGAGGATGGAGGAAATAGAACGGAAGTTTTTATATCGGATATCAATGATCCCGGATATGGAAGTACATCCATCATGCTGGCGGAATCTGCATTATGCCTAGCTTTAGATTCAAATCATCTACCAAGACAATACGGTGTTATTACACCATCTGTAGCCATGGGAACTAGTATTGTTGACCGTTTGAAAAAAGCGGGTTTCGATATTTCTGTATCTGATTAAATTCCCGCCGCTTTTGATCAATTAAATGGGGCCATAGCTCAGTTGGGAGAGCGCCTGAATGGCATTCAGGAGGTCGTCGGTTCGATCCCGTCTGGCTCCACAAATAAAAATGTTGCTAATGATGATGCGGCATTTTTATTAAATAAGACATAAATATGAAGCACTTATTAATCATTATTTTCGCCTCATTAATTTCATTTAACTGCGCAAGCTTGAAAATGATGAAAGAGGCCACGCACTATTTTAGTGGCGGTCTTTCTAATCCCGAAAAAGCGGATACATATCCAGAACTAACAGAACGTAACCGGTTAATGGGTAGTTTACCGGCAGAACGTATGTGTTATAATGTGAGTCATTATGATCTGAATTTAGAAATTGATATGGATCAGAAAACCATTGCCGGATATAATACCATAACAGCCCTGGCGGTGAATAATTTTACAAAACTGCAGGTTGATTTGAGCAAAAGTATGAACATTGAAAACATTAGCTATAACGATCAATCATTGTCATACACCCGTAAAGAAGATGCTGTTTTTGTAGAATTTCCAGCCATTTCAGCGGGGACTGAATTTTCGTTTACTGTCCATTATAGTGGCACTCCCCGTGTGGCTCCACGCCCGCCTTGGGATGATGGCTTTGTTTGGGAAACGGATAAGGCAGGCCGGCAGTTTGTTGCTGTTACCAGCGAAGGGCTTGGCGCGAGCCATTGGTGGCCGTGCAAAGACCATATTTCCGATGAACCCAACAGCATGGCTGTCAACATTACGGTGCCCTCTGGTTTAATGTGTGTCTCCAGCGGCCAGCTTAAGGAAACGAAAGATGTTGGAAATGGTAAAACAGAATACCGCTGGTTCGTTAATAACCCCATAAATAATTACAATATATCCGTGAACATCGGACATTATTCGGTGATCCAGGATACGATCCATTCTTTGGGTCAAGTACATGACGCCACTTATTACGTGTTAGATTATAATGAAGCTGTTGCCCGGGAACATTTTAAGGAAGCTCGAACTGTTATTCGCGCTCTTGAACATTACTTTGGACCCTACCAATGGTGGGAAGACGGATATAAACTAGTTCAGGCTCCATATCTTGGAATGGAGCACCAATCAGCGGTGACCTACGGCAATGATTTTCGGATTTATAATAAGTCCAAATCCCGTTCTATATACGGCTTTATTGATTATATCACCCTCCACGAAACAGCTCACGAATGGTGGGGAAACAGTATCACCGCCTGTGATCCGGCAGACGTTTGGGTTCACGAAGGTTTTGGAACATATACAGAGGTCCTATACGTAGAATATCTTCTTGGCTATGATTTGAGCATTGATTACCTAATCCAAAAACGAAGAGGTATCGGCAACAGGAAAGCAATCGTGGGACCCCGAAATCAAAATTACTGGGGTTTTGGGGATGCTTATAATAAAGGTGCTTGGATTATCCATACATTGCGCAGCGTGATCGATAATGATGAATTATTCTTTTCCACGCTAAAAGGGTTTGCGGTTGATAATGCTAAAGGTATTGTCTGCACAGAAGATGTGC
>Ga0208274_1000108_pt1 | contig 41911 bp, 36 predicted proteins | sample ETNtaG_22_FD_185755 | JGI IMG/M metagenome (GOLD analysis project Ga0208274, IMG submission 185755) | Marine microbial and viral communities from oxygen minimum zone, Eastern Pacific Ocean - ETNP201306SV43 (SPAdes) (version 2) | ecosystem: Environmental > Aquatic > Marine > Oceanic ... | reverse complement strand
ATCAGTTTAGAACATTGACCGCAAAAGACACTCAACTTCCTGCCAGTTCCAAATCTTCAGCGGACACGGTTTCGTCTGCAGGAATCAACTCATTAGCAGAAGTTTCCGGAACTACAATGGTTAAAGGAGCAACTACTAATACTCCAGCGGAGCCTTTACGCGGTGCTGACCTTCCTTTTAACATGGAGCAGGTGGTGAGTAGAGTCAGGATTCTAAACGGCAATGGTGTTGAAGAAATGACCCTGCGTTTGCATCCGGAAGATTTGGGACAAATAACTGTGAAAATCCGGCAATCCGGAGCGGATCTCTTGATTGATATGCGTGTTGATAATCCTCAAGCAAAACTTTTGGTGGAATCCGGATTTGACTCACTGCGCAGCAGATTTTTGGATCAGGAATTTTCTTATCAGGATTTAGCTCTCAATGTTGACATCAACGAACGCGATTCGCAATTCGGAGGTGATCGGAAAAATTATGAGTTCGAAGATGACTTGAATTCAGCGGAAAGAGGAAAAAAGGAAGAAATTGCGGATGTTGAAGAAACACCGCGTGTTATAAACCGGAATGATTCCGGACTCAATCTATACGTCTGAGCAAAGGTAATTATGCAAACCGGAAACAATGTTGAACAAGCTCTGCAGATCAATGCAACCAGTCTGCGTAACCACGCGGCTAAAAGCAGCAATGACGGTAAAGAACTGGGGAAACAGGATTTCTTGAATTTACTGATGACTCAAATGGCAAATCAGGATCCGTTGGATCCGATGGATTCCGAAGGTATGATGCAACAGTTGGCAGCCCTGGGAACAGTAGAACAGTTACAGAACCTAAACAGCCAGACTGCAAAGATGATGGAAATTCAGCAACACATCGCACGCTCCACTGCAGGAAGCTTGTTGGGTAAAGATGTGGAAGTAGGCGCAAGGGAAATACCTTTGAATAACGGTGATACTATTCCTGTAACTTACAAGCTGGACGGTAGTGCCGAACGTGTGATGTTGCTTGTGCATGATTCAACAGGTGAAATGATCCGTGAAATAAATCTCGAAAGCAGAGCACAGGGCGCGCATGAATTTGCCTGGGACGGACGCGATAATGACGGTGACATGATGCCGAATGGAAACTACAGCTACAACGTGTTCGCCAGAACAGACGGCGGAGAAGAGGTAGGTGTTACGCTAACCAAGTCCGGGCAAGTTTCAATGGTACGTTTTGAAGGTAGTGATCCGCTGCTGAAAATCAATGGCGAGTGGGTGCAGGCGAAGGAAATAGTCGGCATGGGTAATAAATCTAAATTGCGTTATCAGAGCGCGGTGCCTCTGCCCGTCAGAACAGAACTTATGACACGTAAAACTCCAGTATGGAGTTCAAAGGATTCAGAATAAGAACGGTTGAACCTGAGAGTTCAACTTCAAATGAATAGTTTCTAACTCTTAACTATTTTCATCATATCTATGCGAAACGATGGAGTGTATCGCCTGATATATTTTCTAATATTGTTTAAGGAGAAATAATATGGCGTTACTTGGATCATTAGCTACTGGGGCCAGTGGGGTAAAAACTCAGGGCAAAACCATGCAGATTGTTGGTAATAATATTGCCAACGTCAATACATTTGGGTTCAAAAGCAACAAAGTTGCTTTTGAAGACCTAATGGGGAATTCCTGGCCGCAAGGTTCTGCCTTCACCAAAGCCAGTAATGGAGTGAAAATTGGTGGTGTGGAAATGGACTATTCTCAGGGTGCATTTGAAACTACTACTCTCGCCACGGATATGGCGATCGCTGGTGGTGGTTTTTTTACAATCGTTAATCCCAGCACAGACAAAGAATCATATACCCGAAACGGTCAATTTTCATATGACAAGGAGGGCTTCTTATCCTCCCTGCGTGGAGGACGTGTACAAGCCCTGAAAGTGGACAGGATTACAGGAGAAAGTAAAGGCATCCCCGGTGCGCTGCAAGTCCTAGGACTTGTAGATGCACCTTTGCCAACCGGAACGGGTCTTAAGGGTACAGGAATTAGACTACAGGCGAACCTTGATTCTAATGCGACTGTCAAAGATGTCCCAGTTGATCCGACTAATGTTACTGATAATATGTATAATTTCGCAACCTCAACTACAGTCTATGATGCAGTTGGAAATACTCATGCTGCTACTGTTGCGATGAGAAAACGTCCAGACCTGCCAGAACAAATTGATCCTGGTACTGGTCAGCCAATTCCGGGAACGGGGGTTAGTAACCAGTGGGAATACTATGTAATGTTTGATGGGGCTTCACTAGGACAAGTTCCTGGTACTATGGTAGCAGTAGGTGGTGGATTTATGCAGTTTACGCATGACGGCAAATTAATTGCCGCAACCGGTGGCTCTTTTGAAGCACAACCTGGAGGAGTGGATCCAGACGGAAATCCTTTGCCGGCAGGTCCCCCACGATTAATTCCACAACCAGTTGACCCTGACACAGGTGTTCCACAATTTGCAGTTCCATTTGGTGGAGGTGGTCCTTTAGTTATCGGTCTTCATCTAGGAGATGGATTTAACCCTGATGACCCAACAGATCCAAGATCAGGTTTAGATGGAATCACTCAGTTTGCTGGACAATATAATGTACTTCGAACAAGTGCTGACGGAAATCCGGCAGGTACTTTGGAAAGTATTTTTCTCGAAGATAACGGTACAGTAAACGGGGTATTTGATGCAGGATATACTCGTGCGATTGGTAGAGTCGTGCTGACCAAATTCGATAACCCTGGAAAACTTGCTCAGGTTGGTGATAACATGCTGGAAGAAACTTTAGGATCAGGAAAGAAAGTAACAGGCGAGGCAGGTACTGCGGGCTTAGGTGAAATACGTAGTAAAAGTCTGGAACAATCAAACGTTGATCTGTCTACGGAATTTGTCAAAATGGTTGAAACGCAGCGTGCCTTTCAGGCAAGCGCGAAAACAGTGACTACTTCTGATGAAATGATTCAGGATCTGATTAACATGAAACGTTAATTCATTAGTGTTTTGAGGGCCGCTATCGGCCCTCATGGTTCGCTTTTTCTCCTACCATATTATCTCCCTTTTCCAATTAAATTCTTATCCTCTGTTCAAAAATATCTCTTCTTCAGCCAAGCTTGGTGCACTCTTAAAAAGTCCTTAAATCGTGTCATTGCTTACGAAGCGAGAAATCTTATATAAATAAACCCATTCATATCATTCATATTTATTCCTACTGTCGAAATGACATTAGTCTTATTTCTTTGAGATCTTCTTTTATAATCTGAGGTAAAACTCAGAAAGCATAATAGAGACCGATAAATGAAGCAGTACCACCGAGGGAGAGAGGTTTATTTTCTGTTTCTACCTTTAAGTCAGCCGAGATGTATTGCTGAGTAAAAACGATACCTATTCCATTTAAAGGTATGCGGACACCGAACTTGTAATAAAAAGGTTTGTCGACCTGTCCGAAAACGGTTCCATAAGTTGTAGAACCTTCTGTAGTCAATTGTTCCTCTACTTTTACTGAGTAATTACCTGTCCCAAAACCCATGAAAGGGTACCAAAAATCTCCCCGATAATAAAAATTTAAACCGTACAATAGACCGACTGCAGACAAGTTGACCGAAGAATCGTCATTTTCAAAACTGTATGATTTGTTGTAACTGTGCACTTCAAGGCCAAATCCACTGGCGAAAGAACCACTTGTCTTGTAAAAGTCAAATGATAAAACTTTTGGGCTAACCTCTCGATTTTCTTTCAAGGGACCATGTATATTCTCCAGGGTCGACAAGTATGCATCTTTACTTCCAACTACCGGGGCAGGGCTTCCAGTATCCTGATTCCCGTATTGTAGAGCAAAGTAAAGCACGGTCTTCTCGGCGCTCCATCCTGTAAATGTAAAGAGAAGCAAAGATGCGCTAGTCAGCAATAGTTTTGAATATAATCTCACCAATGAACCCCCATTTCCCAAAAGAGGACAAAATCAGTTTCGTTGCCAAAATTGTTGTAATCCTGCACAAATCCGGTTTCCCAAAAAATCAAGTCTGAGAGAAACTTGTAACCAAATGCGGAAACACTAGTTGGAACGCTCAGGTTAGAGTTTCGCTGTTCCTGGTTTTCTCCACTGGTGGAGCGGGAGCTTGCACTGGAAGTCGGGAAAATACTGCTTTGTGAAACAGTTTGAAAAACAAAAGAATCTTCTTCCGAAAAGCGATATTCCATTGACATGAAACGGTGGAACAGAGAAGACGCAAATCCGTGATCATTACCGATTCTGGTTTGACCGTCACCAAAATATACAATCCAGTTATCGAAACCTTTTGAAAGGATAAAATAGTGTCCCCAGTCAACACCGCCACTGCGAATTAATTTTTGTTCTCCGCTGCGGTCCGTGTTGGCGAATTTGTAACTTAGTTTAATACTTGCAGCCGGCATAACCTTGCCGCCTTCTGACAAGTTCCATTTGAGATCCATGTTTGGCTCTCCTCTAACGTTGTAGATCTGCTTTGTACTCGCAAAGACAAATTGTCCATCTTTGACAACATAATAGTCATATTGGTTGCGCTCAGACAGGGCACGGTAGGCGCCTCCTTTCTTGAAATTTGAAATCCCGATCATACTGTGTACACTTTCGATGGTACTATCCATGGTTCCGCCGTCTAATGATACAAACGGTAATTCAAGTTTAAATTCTAATGAATCCGATAAGCCATAGCGGTATTTGATTTTTTTGCGTTTGCTCTCTGCGTCCAAATACAGACTGAATCCGTTAACTGTATTACCGTCTTTATCCAAAAAATCTGTTAAAGTAAGACCCCTTGCCGTTTCTGTTTTTGTGATTTGCCCTGTTGGTCCTTGTGTATTGACAAATGTGTTTGAGATTTCCAATCCAAAAGACAATCTCGATTCTCCATCTTTTAATGTCAAAGTGTTTTCAGGAGACATTGCGAGGAAAGGTTGGTTTACCAAAAATTGAGGCCGAATTTCAAGGGGGCCTAGTCCAAAATTTTCTCCACCAGCCAGCACTGATTCTTCTCTTGAGAAAAAAATCTGTAAAACCGCTAAAAAAACTAATAATCCTTTTATTTTCATAGACCTGAACTAAGAATAAATAAATGCTCGGCTGGTTTAAAATTTGGGAACACCCCCAGCGAAAGTGAATCCAAGAGTTATGCCTTTTACCTTGTGAAAAAATTTGTCACAGTAATAGCAGTAAATTTAATTAATATTGGCGCTGTGCGGATCTCCTGCCGGAAGTTCTTCGACTGTAGTTTTTGCTGGAAGAATCATTGCATTAAGAACTATTTGTTGCCGGATAAGTCTTTAGTTAGAGGGGCCTGATTTACACAAACAATCTTAAAAAAGATAGAGGAGTCATCATATGAAGCTTGAAAAAAAACTTGTTTCCACAGGTTACTGGCTGTTTCGCTGGCGGAGTTATTTTCCAATTATCATAATTTTAATATTCATTCCTGCAATGGCGAAATACGAATATGTAGGAGGTGATCGTGAAATGACCACAATTTGGGGACTTTTTAGTCTGTTTGTCGGTTTGCTGGGTTTGTTTTTCAGAATCCTGGTTGTTGGGCACACGCCGCAAAACACGTCCGGAAGAAATACCAGGGAGCAAATTGCTGAAGTTTTGAATACAACCGGTTGGTATTCTGTTGTAAGACATCCTCTGTATTTGGGAAATTACCTGATGGGACTCGGAATAGCGCTTTTCCCTTTTGTCTGGTGGATGCCGGTGATTTATACTTTGTCATTTGCTCTCTATTACGAACGGATCATGGTTGCTGAAGAAGATTTTATCAGGGATAAATTTGGAGAAGACTTTGAAAAATGGTCAGAAGTTACTCCCGGTTTCTTTCCGGCATTTTCCAAATGGGACAGTCCTTCACTAGAATTTTCCTTCAAAAATATTTTACGTAGAGAATATTCCAGCCTTTTTGCTCTTGTTCTCTGTTTTTCAATTCTTGATCTGATAGGTAATTATTTAGTTGAGCAGAGATTTTATCTTGTACCTGTGTGGAACAATCTCTTCTGGATAACTCTTGCGGTATATTTAATTTTGAGAACCCTGAAGCGGCATACAACAATGCTGGATGTTAAAGGTCGCTAATTGGGAACTTTTAATTAATTAACGGGATTTTAATTCAGCAGCGCAAAATGTCTAAATTGAACGAAATGATACTCGAGTTCCGCGAAGACATCGGCCAAAGTATTGAAGGGCTGGCCTTGCTGATGCAGATGGACCCGCAAGAATATGCACGCTTGGAAAAAGACTGGATTCCTCCGGATGAAACTCTTCAACGGCTTTGTACTTTGTTTGAGTGGAATTATCAGGAAATCAAAAGACTTGCCGACGTTACTCCCTCCGCGAGAAAAAGCAAAACTATCCAGCCAAATCAGCAGTCTTCCTCAGTAGAAAATAATTCTGCTGAGTCTGCGCCGACTCCTTTAGCAAAATTAATCAAGGATGCTCGAGAGGCTTTTAAACAGGACGAGTTGGGTATAGCGACTTTACTGGGCATCTCTGTAGATTACTATCAGGAGTTCGAAAACGGTGTTATACCACCTGACGAATTTCTGCGTAAATTATGCTCGCTGTTTGGATGGAATTACAAACAAATCCTGCAAAAAATCAATTCCCAGAGTTCTGTCCTACTCAGTAATCGGCCACCTCTGCTTCATGCCAGAGAAATCCAGGCACGTTTACCAAAGCAGGAAGTACTGGAAATTCCGGAAGTCCCTCCTCCGGTTCCGCTGCATGAACAAATACTTCAGGCGAGAATGAATGCGGATCAAAATGTGGAGGGCATATCCCTCTTATTGCAAATTAATCCAGAATTATATGAACAGATTGAATCCGGAACTGTAAATCCTGATCCAGATTTGTTGAAACGTATCTCTTCTCTTTTCGGTTGGAATTATAATGAATTGCTGAACCGTGAAAAAAGTTCTCACTTCAGCCAACTCCTGCCTGCAATCACTTCTCTCGATTCTCCGGACTCTTCCATAACAGAAATCAAACTCAGAAAAATTCTGCAGGAAATTGCTGAAAACTGGCAGGAAATCTCCAAAGAGCAGCAGCAGACTCTCTTGACTCAATTGGAGTTTCTCCGTGGTTCAATGGAAAACATGGATCATGAGAACTAAATAAGTTTTTTCAATCAATTTATGGTTTCTTCTTCCTTCCGTTTTTCTATCGACCGTGGCGGCACCTTCACAGATGTTTATGCGGAGGTCCCTGGCGAGTCTGGGTTCAGAGTGGTAAAATTACTTTCCGAAGATCCGCAGAATTATCCGGACGCACCGCGTGAAGGAATACGCCGAATTTTAGAAGCAGTGACGGGTGAGACTTTCCCAAAAGAAAGTTTTAATGCAGATAAGATTGAGTGGATTCGGATGGGAACTACTGTCGCCACCAATGCTCTTCTGGAACGTAAAGGTGCGAAAACGACGCTGGTTACGACTAAAGGATTCCGCGATTTGCTGCAGATTGGAAATCAAAGCCGCCCCAAGATATTTGATCTGGAAATCAGCAAACTTGATTTGCTTTATGAAGAAGTGGTTGAGGTTGATGAACGTGTACGCATTGTCAGGGAAGATGAAAAATCCTCACACGATAGCGGATTAGAAATTTTAGAAGGTACAACCGGAGAGAAATTTGCTGTTTTGGCAAAACCGGATTTGGCGGTTGTGCGTCAAGAATTGAATGCTGTTTTTGAAAAAGGCATACGCGCGGTAGCAGTGGTTTTTTTGCACGCTTACGCGTTTCCGGAACATGAACGTCAAATCGGTGTGATTGCCCGTGAAATCGGTTTTGAGCAAATATCACTGTCCCATGAAGTTATGCCGATGGTCAAAATGGTGGTACGCGGTGACACAACCACAGTTGACGCATATCTCACACCGCACATCCGGAATTATCTGCAAAGTTTCCGTTCAGGATTTTCCGATAATTTGGAAAAAACACAGTTGCTTTTCATGCAGTCCGACGGAGGTTTGACCGATTCCGGAAAATTTAAAGGCAGCAACGCAATTTTATCAGGACCCGCCGGAGGCGTTGTAGGTTATGCCGTGACCACGGATTTGGGACAACCCGTCATTGGGTTTGACATGGGCGGTACCTCGACTGATGTTTCACGTTATGGTGACGATTACGAATTGGTGCATGAAACCGAAACCGCGGGAGTACGTATCCAGGCGCCGCAAATGCACATCAAAACGGTTGCGGCAGGTGGAGGATCAAGACTTTTTTTTCGCAACGGACTTTTCGAAGTTGGCCCGGAATCAGCGGGTGCGCATCCGGGACCGGTCTGCTATCGGAAGGAAGGATATTTGGCGGTCACTGATGCTAACTTGGTTTTGGGGCGTTTGCATCCGCAATACTTTCCTAAAATTTTCGGACCAAACGAAAATGAAGCTCTCGATCTTGACGCGTCTCGAAACGCCTTTGAAAAAATAACAGCAGAAATCAATGAGTATTCCAAAGAGCGGGAGCTTCCGGAAATGTCGCTGGAAGAAGTCGCCCTCGGATTTTTAAGGGTTGCCAACGAAGTCATGGTGCGCCCCATCCGTGAAATTTCGGTCATGCGTGGATTCGACATCAAGGAACACGCCCTGGCCTGTTTCGGCGGTGCTGGAGGTCAACACGCTTGCAGCATTGCAAGAGAGTTAGGCATTTCAAAAATATTCATCCACCGCTTTTCCGGGATTCTATCAGCTTACGGTATGGGGCTCGCCGACATTGTGGTTGAAAAACAAGAACCTTCGGCGCTCGTGCTGCCAGAAAATAAAGAGAATGATGTTTTTAAGAATCTCTTAAAAAATCTCGAAAAATTATCGTCCGACGCAAAAACAGAATTGCTTGCCCAAGGCTATAAAGCCGAACAAATTGAAATAAAGCGTTATCTCAATTTACGTTATCAAGGCACAGACACAGCGTTGATGATTTCTGAACCGGATAAAGTTTCAAATTACGACACAGGAAATACAAATTGTGAGTTAGGTATTTCAGAATCAAGTTCGGAATTGCAGAAAAACACCGCGAAATTTCCTGATTATGTCAGCGCATTTCGGCAAACGTATCTACGTGAATTTGGTTTTGATTTGACGGGCCGTGAGATCATTGTGGATGATTTGCGTGTGCGTGCTGTCGCAAAATCTCCCGGGCTGCAAAAATATCCGCTTGCGAAAAAAGACGGAACTCCGGGAGCGGTAGAACAAACTAAATGTTATTTCATGTCCGAAAGTTCCGGTTGCGGTGCTTGGCAGGAAACACCGATTTACCGCTTGGAAAATTTGGGTGCCGGACAGCAATTGCGGGGTCCGGTGATTGTGATGCAAAACACTTCAACGATTCTTGTTGAACCCGGATGTTCCGCGGAAGTTACGGAATACGGTGATGTGGTATTGAGCGTTGAAACCAGAACATTCAGGGAAATTGGAACTCAGACTGATCCAGTTCAGGTGTCCATTTTTGGCAACCTGTTTATGTCGATTGCCGAGCAAATGGGACGCACTCTCCAGCGCACCGCGATTTCCACAAACATCAAGGAACGACACGATTTTTCCTGTGCCATTTTTGATGAAACGGGAGGATTGGTGGCCAACGCTCCGCACCAACCGGTACATCTTGGCGCCATGAGCGAGGCAGTCCGGCAGCAAGTCAAACTGCAAGGAGAAACGCTGAAAGTGGGTGATGTCTTGCTGACCAATCATCCGATTGCCGGAGGAAGTCATCTTCCGGATATAACCGTCGTTACGCCGGTTTGGCAAAACGGAGAAGCAATTTTTTACATTGCGAGCCGTGGACATCACGCTGATATTGGTGGTATTTCTCCAGGCTCAATGCCACCTTTTTCGCGGACACTGAAAGAAGAAGGTGCGTGCATCAAAACTTTCAAACTTGTTGAAAACGGAATTTTCAATGAGGCCGGAATCACGGAACTACTTCAGGCTCCCGGAAAAATAACACGCAAACCCGGCGAACCGGCGATCAGCGGCACCCGTTTACTTTCTGACAATCTTTCCGATCTCAAAGCACAGGTCGCGGCAAATCAGCGCGGGGTAGATTTACTGCTGGAAATGGTAGAGCATTATTCACTGGAAGTGGTGCAGGCGTATATGCACCATATCCAAACCAATGCGGAAGAAGCGGTGAGGAGTATGCTCAAAGCGCTTTCGGTACGCGAAGGTTTGGCGGAAGTGGACACAGTAAAGGCAAATGATTTTTTGGATGACGGCAGCGAAATTGTTTTGCTCCTCACCATTGACCATCGTGACGGCAGCGCAATTTTTGATTTTTCCGGCACCGGACCTGAACTTTGGGGTAATTTGAATGCGCCTCGGGCGGTGACTCATTCAGCGATTTTGTACAGTTTACGCTGTTTGATTGATCAGGAAATTCCGCTCAATCAAGGTTGCCTAAATCCGATTCAAGTCATAATCGAGGACGGTTCATTGCTTGCCCCTTCTGAAAACGCAGCGGTTGTCGGCGGAAATGTTCTAACTTCTCAGCGCATCACGGATGTGATTCTAAAAGCTTTTCGAGCCTGTGCTGCTTCGCAAGGCTGCATGAACAATTTCACTTTCGGCAACGAAAATTTCGGCTATTACGAAACCATGGGCGGAGGTGCGGGCGCAGGTCCGGATTGGCACGGACAGTCCGGAGTTCACACACACATGACCAACACCCGTATCACTGATCCTGAAATTCTGGAACGGCGTTATCCGGTGATGTTGCGTGAATTTTCTGTCCGTAAAAATTCAGGCGGTTCCGGAAAGTTCATCGGTGGAGATGGACTTGTACGTGAGGTAGAATTTTTAGAAGAACTCAATGCGGCGATCCTTTCTGAACGCCGAGTTCACCAGCCTTATGGACAAAATGGCGGAGAACCTGGAAAAAGCGGGCTAAATCTTTTTTTCCGGAAAGACGGCACTATACTGTTTTTGGGTGGAAAAAATGAAATCCACGCTGAAACCGGCGACCGAATCCGCATTGAAACTCCAGGAGGTGGAGGTTATGGGAGGCCAGATTCTTTTTAGTTAGAACTTACTGGATAAAGATGACGTGGTTTGGTCATTACTTAGAAATTATTTTTTTTTAAGAATCAGCCAATCTCTGATCAATGGGACAAGAATAAAAATTGCTGCTGAAAAAATAAGCATCAGTGTCATTGGCCTTTCCCAGATAAATTGGATTCCATTTGCGTTACGCATTGCCCTTCCGAGGTTGTCTTCAAACATTTGTCCAAGTACAAAACCTATCAACAGAGGTGGTAAGGGATAATCCGCAAATCTGAAGATAATGGCTAACACCCCGAAACCCAAAAGAAGCAGTAGTTCTGTGGCGTTGTTTTGACCTATGTATGCTCCAGCCATGGCGAAAAAAAGAACGAAGGGAATAAGATAACTACGGGGTATAGTAAGTAATTTTGCGATGTAAGGAACTAAAGGAAGATTGAGTACAAGTAGTATAATGTTGCCAAAGTACATCGATAGAATCACCGACCAGAAGACTTCAGGCCGATCTACCATAAGTTGCGGTCCTGGTTGTAGATTGAGAGCAATGAATGCACCCAACAGCACTGCAGTAGTTCCAGAACCTGGAATTCCGAGAGTCAGTAAAGGAACAAAAGAACCAGTGCTAGCAGCATTGTTTGCCGTTTCAGGAGCAGATAGGCCTTTGATAGAACCTTTTCCAAATTCTTTGCGTTCTTCAGGGCTAGCAAGATTCCGTTCGACTGCATAACCTAGAAATGAGGCAATAGTCGCCCCAGTTCCAGGCATGACTCCAATCAGGAAACCCTGAATTGACTGCCTCCCAATTACAGGCGCTATGGCTTTGGCTTCTTTGCGGTTAATACGAAGATTATTAATTTCCTGAGATTGTTTCGAACCGCTTTTTTCTCCTCGAATCTTATCAATTGCCAGGAAGAAGGCCTCAGGAACAGCAAATAACCCCATTGCTAAAGTGACAAAGCTAATTCCACTTTGCAGATCCATTATGCCCAAAGTAAATCTTGGTGCTTGGAAAAGTGAAGATTCTCCTACGGTTGCTAACATAAGCCCTAATATTGTCATCATAATTGCTTTCAGGACTTTGCCTTTCCCAGCAAAGGCAGAAATTGCAGACAAGCCAACAAGCATTAATGCAAAGTATTCTGCAGACCAGAACAAAATCGCGAAGCTGGCCAGTGCAGGAGCAAAAAACATCAATAACACCACCCCAATCGTACCTCCGGAAAAAGAAGAAATCGCTGCAATTGTTAATGCCTTACCGGCCTGTCCATTACGAGCCATTGGATAACCATCAAATGATGTTGCCACTACTGCAGCCTCACCAGGAGCATTAATTAGTATTGAAGAAGTGGAGCCTCCGAAAATTGCACCGTAATATACTCCTGCTAATAAGATCAAAGTTGTTGAAGGATCGCCAATCTGAAGACTTACTGGAATCATAATAGCCACTACCGACATGGGGCCGAGTCCGGGGAGCATTCCTATGATTGTCCCAATAAAACAACCAAAGGCAGCAAAAAACATGTTTTGAAAAGTAAAGGCTGTTTCAAGGCCCAATAGCATTCCATCTAGCATATTATCTTATTCTGAAAAAATTATGTTAACGGTTAAGCTTTGCAACTCTTTGAATTTAAAGTATTTATTGTTTGTAGGTATTAAAATATCCAAATTGGCCATGGCCTCAAATAAATAGACAAAACTTTTTCTACCAAATACCAGAAAATTACACTCGCAGAAATTGAGATAGTAATAAGAAGGATGTAGCGCCTATCCCCTAAAAAAAATCCCCCCAGAAATAAAAATGCTGATGTACATAAAATAAATCCTAACTCACGTAAAGAGATTGAATAGATAAATGCTAATATCAAGAGTCCAACACCTTGACCCCAATTAAAATTGTGTGGATTTTTAAGATATTCACCATCAGCTCTATTTACAGTTCCGTCGCCTTCTATTATTTCATTTGAATCTGTTGGTTGTATAAGAATAGCTATAGAACAAATAATTCCAGCAATAGACAATCCAATTGGCATTGTATTTGGCTTTACTGCTAGAAAACGTTCAAATGGAAGCAAATTGTAAGTATAGGACAAGTAACCGTAAGCACTGGAAAATGCCAGAAGTGACAAGGCTATTATTCGGTTAAGGTTTAACATTGTTTAAGGCGGGAAAGAAAATGATAAAATTCCCGGAAAGTTTTTATGCTTTCCGGAAATAATTTAAAGTAAGCTCTCTACAAGAAACCAAGTTCACGCATAAGGTCGCCTATAACTTTTTCTTGTTTCGCAAGAAAAACCATGAATTTATCTCCAGGATTATAAATATTTACCCAACCGTTACGAGCACGAACCTTTTCCCATTCTGGGGTACTATACATTTTTCCCAGAACTTCAATATAGGCTTTACGCATATTACTTGGTAGGTCTGGAGATGCAAAGAATCCTCTCCAGTTAACAAAAGTAACGTCGTATCCTTGCTCAATCAAAGTAGGGACGTTTGGTGCAGCATCCACCCTTTCTGGAGAGGTAACAGCGATCATACGTACTTTTCCTGCTTTTTCCATGGCGACAGCTTCCGAGAAACCTGTTGAAAGTGCATCAGCTTCTCCAGATAATAATGCGGCCATTGCCTTACCTCCGGCATCGAATGGAAGGTATTTTACTGCAGTTGGATCTGCTCCAGCTGCTTTGAAGGCCATTGCAGGCACCAGATGGTCCATACTTCCAGGAGCTGAACCACCTGCAATTGCGACGCTTTCCGGATTCTTTTTGTAAGCTGAGACTAGATCCTTAAAGTTCCTGTAGGAGCTTCCTGCTGGAACTACGAGTGCGGCATAATCACCTATTGTTCCAGCAATCAATGTAAGATCTCGGAAGTTCTGTGGAAACACCTTAGTCAAAGAGCGAATGACAATTGGTGTCGAATTAACCATAAGGGTTCCATGATTGCTTTTGGAATTTTCTATAAGGTATCCAATGGCTTTTCCGCCTCCACCGCCGGACATGTTTTCAAAAGTGGCTGTGTTGATCAGTCCTGCCTTTTTCAGGGCTTCTCCAGTACCACGTGCTGTACCGTCCCAACCTCCACCGGCACCTCCGGGGATAAGAAAGTGAATTTTGTTGATTTCAACCGCAGACAAACTTCCCAGGGAAATAGTAACCGAGGCAAGCGTTGCCGCAAACAATTTTGCTAGTTTTTTCATGATAGACTCCTATTTGTTTAAGAATTTATGAAATCGGCACTTGGCCGAAGTTTAAGCAGAAACACAATAGCTGTGTTCTGAATTATCCACTTCGGACCTAATAATTGGTTGAAGTTGGAGGTTTCGATTCAAAAGACATCTTAAGACTGTTATCTGCAATGAGTCCGTATTGATTTAACCGTCATGAGTAATAATGGAATGTTCCACTGCCATTGCTGCAGTGGGGAGAAAAGAGCGCCATCGACAATTTTGGCCTTTCATACAATTTCGCAGATTAAATCTGTAAATCTACAAGCGTGCATTTACGATACGCAGATGTTAAACTAGCGCAAAGCTGCTGTCAAGATTGTGCAGATAAAGAGTTTTCTTTTTGTTTACGGCATTTTGTTCATATTGTTCGTGGAGTGTTTTTGTCTTCACAGTAGGAAATTCTTGACTATTCCTGAAAGTCAATTATGTTTTGGAGATTCACTGAGTCTGGCTAATGCCTGTCTGATTACGCAGGTCAACATCCGTCTGCCTTTTAAGTGTGATCTTTCTGCATATACAATCATTCAAGCCGTTTTGGATCACAGAATGAAACTGGAAACCTTCAAAACAGCGGTTCCAGGAAATCAGCTTGACTCCAGAGCCGCTTAGTAAAGGGTTTAATGCAGCTTTTAGTTCATAATGATATGATTTTCAATTGACACTGCACTTGCCTGCATTTGAACAAATACTGTTCAAACAGAAGCATCTTTTTAAGATTTACTATCGATAATTGTATTTTGATGAAGCAATATTTTTCAATGATTTCATTTCCCAGGACTCTGCATGGGCGCATGCTACTGTTGATGTCGCTTTTGCTGGGTGTGCTTGTAGGCATCACCTGGCTGTTAGTTTCAGTTCTAGTTTCCTCAATTTTGGAAGAATACATAGGACGCAATGCCTTGAATGTCTCAAAGGCAGTTTCGCTGACAACAGAAATTCAGCAAGGTTTACTCAAGCAAAATTCTTCAGAGATTCAGCAATATGCAGAATCTGTAAGAAAAGCAACGGGGGCAAAATTTGTGGTGGTTGGAGACCATGAAGGCAAACGCTACAGTCATCCTGTGCCTGAAAGGATAGGCAAGTTCATGGTCGGCGGTGATAATGCGCGCGCACTTGAAGGAGGAGAGTCTTATATTTCAAAAGCGGTGGGCACACTTGGGCCCTCGATGCGCGGGAAAGTTCCGGTATTTGATGATTCAGCTAAAGTGATTGGAGTTGTATCTGTGGGATATTTGCAGGAAACGGTAGAGGAAGTAACAGCAGATTATTTGCAGCGAATTTTACTTTGGGTTTTTATTTTATTTTTATTAGGTGGCCTTGGTACATGGCTAATCGCACGGGACATTAAAATGTCAATCTTTGGGCTGGAACCTGCTGAAATTGCAACATTGTTCAGAGAACGTAATGCGATCCTGGATTCAATCCGTGAAGGTGTGGTTGCGATTAACGACGAAGGTCGAATAACCATGCTCGATCACGAAGCAGCCAAGATTTTGGATATCTCGCCTGAATCAGGAATCGGCACGCCGATTGAGTCGATTTTACCACAGACAAGAATGCTGGAAGTCCTGGAAAGCGGTGAAGAACAATTTGACCAGGAAATGATGATTGGTGATATTGAAGTTGTAGTTAACCGTGTTCCTATCTGGCAAAATGAACGGGTCACAGGAGTTGTTTCAAGTATTCGCCGCAAACAGGAAATAGACCGGCTGGCACAGGAACTGACGCAAATACAGGAATACTCAGAAGCCCTGCGCGCGCAGACTCACGAATATTCGAACAAACTGCACACTCTTGCAGGTTTGATTCAACTCGGATCACACAAGGAAGCGCTCGATTTGATAGGACGTGAAACTTCTGGATATCAGGAATTGCTCGGCACATTAGCAGAGACAGTTCCGGAACCGATATTGTCCGCCATTATACTTGGGAAATATAACCGTGCGCAGGAATTGAGGATAAATTTTAAACTTGATCCGGAAAGCCGGATGATTGATATTCCGGAGAATATCAGTCGTGAAAAAATAGTTACTATCCTGGGAAACCTGCTGGAAAATGCGATTGAAGCGGCGCAGGGGAACCCTTCCGGAGAACTCATGGTGCAGCTTTCAATGACAGATTTTGGCAATGATCTGATTTTCGAGGTGGAAGATTCCGGTAGCGGAATCGAAGTTGAATCGGTTGATTTATTACTGCAGGACGATTTTACTACCAAATCCGGAGCAGGACGCGGAATTGGACTTTCTCTTGTTCACCAAAGTTTGAAATATCTAGGGGGCCATTTGACGGCAGTCCGGAGTTCACTCGGCGGGATGCGCTTCACAATTTATATTCCCAAACATCCAAATTCAGCGGGAGATACAGGATGAACCTGCGTGTTTTGATCATAGACGATGATGTGCGGATTGCGGAAATTCACAGACGTTATGTTGAAAAAACGGAAGGTTTTGAAGTTGTCGGTATTGCCAATACTCTGGAGGATGCTCAACTGCAGTTGGATGTGCTCGAACCGGATTTGTTGCTGCTAGACATTTTTTTCCCGGAAGGAAACGGACTGGAATTTCTCAAACAGACTCGGCTGCAAGGAAAACAGGTAGATGTGATTCCAATCACTGCAGCGAAAGAAGTCCATTTGTTCAATGAAGCCCTGCATGGAGGGGTTTTTGATTATATTCTCAAACCGGTTGTTTTGTCACGTTTTCAAACCACTCTGCAGCGTTATAGACAAACAAAAAATCAGCTTTCAAATATCGATCAGCTTGATCAGCACGACGTTGACAGAGCACTGCACGCGGGCAGTAATGAGCTGTATGAATCAGTGGATCTGCCTAAAGGAATTGATGGGCTCACTTTAGATAAGGTGCAGCAGGTATTAAGCGCCAGGCAGGATTCCAGCTTAACTTCCGAAGAAGTGGCTTCACTCATTGGAGCAAGCAGAACCACTGTGCGGCGTTATCTCGAGTTTTTAGTTTCCCAAACTATTCTGGATGTCGATGTGAATTATGGAGGAGTTGGACGTCCGGAACGTCGTTATTTCCTGAGGAGAACTCATTAAAGCTGAAAGTGATTAATCATTTCGCGAGAATAGTGAGGTATAGCACATTAGAATTTTGTTTAAGATAGATCGATCAAGTAGTAGTTTAAAATTTCTGTAAAACCTAAAAAATATGACAGTCCTTTAAAAAGTCTGAAGTCCAAAAATTATCATTTTGAAATGACACGGTTTTAGGTCTTTTTACAGGCTCATCAAAGATAAAAATTAAAAGCCATTTTATGTCCAACCTGCTTTATGAAACTATGTTCGGAAAATACGCCGGACATTCGACCACATTCCTTTATCTGCCTGATGGAAAAACGATCAGCCATGATTCTTTTATCCGTATGGCAGGACGTTCTGCAAATGCACTCAACGAAATGGGACTTGCTGTTGGTGACCGCGTGGCAGTACAGGTGGACAAATGTCCAGAAGCACTTGCAGTCTATGCGGCTTGTGTTCAATCCGGCCTGGTTTACCTGCCTCTAAATGCCGCCTACACACCGGCTGAAGTTTCATATTTTATTGAAAACAGCGGTGCAAAACTATTTATCTGTCAAAGCTCCAAAGAAGATGAACTTGTTGCTGTTGCCGAAAAATGTGGGGCTTTATTGGAAACATTCAATGCTGACGGGACGGGGTCATTTACTGAATTAACTCGGAATAAGGACGATTCATTTAAAACTGTTGAACGTGATGGAGAAGATCTTGTGGCGCTGCTCTACACCTCAGGAACAACGGGACGTTCCAAGGGTGCGATGCTGAGTCAGAACAATTTACTTTCAAATGCTGAGACTCTGGTTGAGCTTTGGAAATTTACCGAGAAGGACGTCCTGTTGCATGCTCTACCTATCTTTCACACCCATGGATTATTTGTAGCAACTAATGTAACGCTTGCGGCAGGCGGTTCCATGGTTTTCATGCCGAAATTTGATTTAGACTCTATAATCGAAAATCTTCCATCCGCAACCACGATGATGGGCGTACCAACTTTTTATACAAGGCTTTTGAATGATTCACGATTCAACAAAGATCTAACGCAACACATGCGGCTTTTCGTCTCCGGAAGCGCTCCGTTGTTGGCGGAAACACATGTTCAATTTGAAGCACGGACAGGCCACCGAATTCTGGAGCGTTACGGAATGACTGAAACAAACATGAATACCTCAAATCCATATGACGGTGAACGCCGTGCCGGAACGGTGGGGTTTCCACTGCCTGGAATTGAAATTAAGATTACTGACTCGAAAAACGGAGAGACTCTAGCAGAGGGTGAAATTGGTGAGATTGAAGTACGTGGACCAAATGTGTTCAGCGGTTATTGGCAAATGCCGGAAAAAACCGCAGAAGAACTACGTAAGGATGGCTTCTTTATCACAGGTGATTTAGGTATGATCGACGGCGACGGTTATCTCCACATTTCCGGACGCAACAAAGACGTGATCATTTCCGGCGGATATAATATCTACCCCAAAGAAATTGAACTTTTACTCGATGAGCAACCAGGTATTATGGAAAGTGCGGTGATAGGTTTAGCGCATCCGGATTTGGGAGAAGCAGTTGCCGGTATTCTGGTGGCTGAAAAAGGTGAGACTCCTGATCTTAACGGCTTAGCTCAAATTATCAGTGCATCTCTTGCTAAGTACAAACAACCCCGAGAACTACTCGTAATTCCGGAACTTCCGAGAAATACTATGGGTAAAGTACAGAAAAATATATTAAGGCAAGAGTATAAAGATGTCTTCAAGCATTGAGATTCCTGCTCAATTCATATTTGTGATTATGTGGAATAAAATTCTCAGTCCAGACTTAGAGGCTTTCGGGACAAACTGTTGATAATTTAACGCTATTGCTAACATAACAGACAACATCCTCATTGCCTCTTAGTAACCATAAAAACCGTACATTCTGTTGTGTAGGATACTCGTATCTTATAGAAAGTGAAAAATAACGACTTCATTTGCAGATGTTTTTTAATGGCTGATAACTACTGAGCGTTTCCAGATAATGGTTGACATTCCTGAAAAAATGATTGATAATTCAAGGCATATTATTAAATATACGGTACTTCAGGTGAGAAATAATCCGTATCTGATAGAAAGAAAAGCAGTTGAAGTTAACAAATATAATTCTTGTGCTGCAAACAAAAGAATAACGAAAAAGAGTGTGAAATGGAATTTGGTGAACAAATGACACAGTGGCGGGAGGAATCCGGTTTAACTCGCAAAGAGTTTGCCCGAAAACTCAGTGTTTCACTGACTGCTGTAAAAAATTGGGAAACAGGACACTCAACTCCCAAACTGACGAAATACAGCGAGATTGCTAAAGTATTAGCGATTGACGTGCGGGAAATGGGTTTGGATAACGACCTTGACCTGGAACGTATTGGCGATCGAATCAAATATGCCCGTTTGCTGAGAGGGATGTCTATAGAGGCATTTGCCTATGAGCATGGTTTTGCAATTCAAACTGTAAAAAGCTGGGAATCGCATGCTGCAGAGGTTACAGAAGCCTCTTTGGAGCGCATTTCACGTGCCTTGAAAATTCCTGCTCCATTCTTTGAAATGAAGAATGATCCACATCAGGAATTAGCCGACCTTAAATAATCAACGGGTTTCCATTTTTTTGGCAAACCCGGGATTTAATTAATAGTCCTTGTTAGAGCAGCTTTAAATACGGGATTATTATTGTCCATTTTCAGGGCGGTTTCGTAGTGTTTTCTGGCTTGTGAAATTTCCCCAGCTGCTTCAAAAGCCAAACCAAGGTTGTGCTCATCCTCCGCTGTACGTTCGTTCAAAGCTAGCAGAAAGATAACTGCCTCCTGGTAGGCATTCCCCCTGATCAAATTAACCGCAACACTGTTACCATCCTGTACAAGTAATTCTGCCCTTTCTTGATAAGGACTGATTTGTTTTACGTATTGTCGTGCCACTTGTCTACCGAGTCTAATTTTCAGATCCAAGGGAGTTTGCGGAACCTGTACATTATTTCTCAGGTTAAATCCTCTGGCAAAATATTCAGTTGGGTTTGTGAAGGATAATCCTGCACGGTCAATTATTGAAATAAGTGACTCAGAAGAATCTTCATCAGACTGATAATTTTTTATAATTGAGTTCTTTATCTTTACCGGTAAATGCGAAGTTGCGACTGAACCGCCCCATTTCCGGACAAAGAAAGTTCGAAAACTTTGTGAAGGAACTACTTCACTGTGGTCATTTTTTCGGAGCAGAGAAAATTCAACTTCCAGCGCGGCTATCTGTTCCACATAAGGTGTTGCTATCACAAATCCTGTTCCGGAAGACTCTGCACCCATTGAAACAACTCCTGCCAGCAAAGATTGTTCGAGCCTAGCGCCTTTGTTTTTCACATTTGTAAAATATGAAAGCCTCTCCTCTGATTCAATAATAATTTCGGCATATTTAACTTTCCCATTTAGGATTGCGATTTCGGACTCATCCGGAAGTGCTCCGCTAAATCCTGCTTCCTTTCCGGTTGTGTTTATCAATTGATATGGTGACTGAAGTGAAAGTTCATGTAGTAAAGCGGCTCTCAGTACATCAGCTGTGAGGTGCCCCTGCTCATTTTTAGAATTGAATTCGGAAATGGTGGGTTTTAATAATTTTACGGTTCCGCTAAAAATCCGGCTGGATTCTGATGTAGCCTCACTTGGAAACTTGATTTGTCCGGATACAGTTTGAAAATTGCCAATCTCAATGTAGTTTATTTTTTCAACCAGCTGCAGCGGTGGACGCTCGATTTGAAAGTTGACTTTTGGTGCACAGGCTGTGAATAAAAATGCAGACAGGCACAAAAGCAGAAAAACGCAGAGCTTTACTTCAGCAGAGGCTTTCCGCATTTCGGAAGATGATACGTAAAAAATATTTGAGAGGATAAGTTTCATTAAATCATTCTTTGAGTAATATGCATTAAAGCGGAAGCAGACTAACGTGATTCAAGCTGTCTCTGTAGTTGAGGGTGTTCACGTCGAAGTCTTTCAATGCGTCCAAGTCCCTGGGCAAAAAGCAGGTTTTCCGGTTCAGCCTGCCAGGCCTCTCTGTAAGTATTCTGGGCGAGTCCAAAATCTCCAATTGCTTCAAAGCAAAGTCCAAGGTTATATAGATCATTTGGATCAGGATTTTCTGCAGTGGCCTGTTGAAGTTGAGCTATTGCTAAATCGTAAGCACCGGCTTCAATCAAAATTTTCGCATTCGGGAAGCTGCCCTCAGCAACAGGGTAGCTGACAACTTTTTCTGTGACGGCAACTCGACGGACAAATCCGCTCGCAATTGAAAGCGCCATATCCGCAATTATTTGCTCAAAAGCAGGGAGAACATCCACGGAGCTTTCAATGTTGTCAGTCTTTGAGCTTTTCGATGCAGATAGAACTGAGGTGAAACTTTCAGCAATTTGCTGAAAACTTTCTCCGCTCCTTCCGCCAATCCGCTGCGAGTAGGTTCTAGTCTCAAAAGTAGTTGCGACGACCTCTGTCGGCAGTAAACGGGTTAATTTAATCTCAAGTCCTAATGTTCCGCGCGTTGATTTGTACGGCCACCAAACCACTTGATCAACTGTCAGATTCAGGCCGAGACTGTTTCTGGAACGCGGAGGTCGAAAATACTCCAGACCTTCTTTGCTTAATTCAACTCCATCTGTTCGTTCAATTTCAAGCCAGAGTTTTCCATTAATAACTGCATCAACATTTTTAGTTTTGTAACCGCGTACTGAAACCAGTTGTTGAAGTGCAGAGTCATTTCCCAATTTCTCAAATTCATCGCTAAATATAACTTTGAAGTAAGGAGTAGCGGTCAACAGATTTATCACCCTTGCTCTTACTGAACGGCTGATGGATTTTTGCTGCTCATCATTCAGCAAAACAGGATGGGTTTGCCAGACGCCGTTTCGTTCTGTTTTAAATTTCAGCATAATCCGGCCTATCTCAAATCCTCCTACTGCAATATTTTTGATTTTCCGGGTATTTATTTCTGCAGGTGAGCGGACAGTAAGAGTGGCTTTAGCGCAACTTGAGATTAAAAAAACGGTGATCAATATAATCAATAATAAATGATTAAAGATATAATTATTCAAAAATTTCATTATTGTTTTTTTCTATTATTGAGTTTGACCTGCCAATGTTTTAGTTTCAGCAAGATAACGACGGATTCGGCCAACTCCCTGTGCATAAAGTTTTGTGCCCGGACTTTTCTTGAGTGCGGTAATATAAAACCTGCGCGCATCTTCGTAATCTTGAACACTTAAGGCTCCTGCTTCATAAGACAAACCTAAATTATACCAATCCTGAGATTCCCGTTTTTCCTGCGGAATCTCTTCAATAATCTTCCGGGCTTTTTGGGCTTTACCTTCTTTGAGTAAATTCCCTGCTTTTGCTCTACCGCCTTCTGCAATTTCGGCATTAACCATTTGCTTGTATGGAGAAATTGTGCGGATGAATGATTCCAAAGTGCGTTTCACCAATTGCTGAATCACATTCCGCTTTTCTTTGGGTGGAAGATCGTAGATTCCCGGAATTGCTAATCCTTTTGGTCCATAGAATATTTTTTTTGGATTACTACGTGATGCTAGAGCAATCTGGCGGTTTGGTATTGGGAATATAGGAATTCTGGTGATACTGATCAGGCTGCCTAAAGTCAGAGAAATCAGGTGGCTTTCTTTGATGTTGCGATAGGAATCTTTTTCGGTAATACTGCGGCCGAAACTCGCTGAATCGGCACGAATTGCCAGCGTTTCCCTGCTTAAGCCAATCATGTTAAAACTGAAATTCGCTTGAGCAAAAAGTGAAATATTTTTGTAATCATAAATTCGCACAACCTGGTTTTTAGGAGGAATAACGTCATTTAAACCTGCCATTGAAAATGCTGATGAAAGTGCAAGTTCAGCAGTGTTTCCGGCAAAAGTTCCTCTCCGGCAAACATATCCCCGCCAATTATCCAAAGTAATTGCTTCATTTGTAATTGTGGCTGCACCAGCGGAAGACAGCCTGCCGCTGATTCCACCCGTGCAGGTGGCAAGGTCAGTAAACTGTCCGCGGTCCACCTCCCCACCGCTGATGACTTCCCCTTGAATTATCGCGACAGTTTCCTTTTCTGAATCAAACTGACTTCCGTCTAATGTATTCACTACACTGACTTTGAAACGTCCAAAACGATTGAGTTCATCCGCCAGTTGTTGAAGGACTTGATTTTTTATACCAAGTTTATCATTTGTTTCATCCACCAGATCTGCCCGGATATACACTTTTTTTACTTCACGTGGAACGGTTATTCTGGAAGGCCGTTGTACTTCAAACTGAGAAACATTAAGTCTGCTACAGGCAGAGAAAAGTACTGAGGCACACAGGCAAAATAAAAGCGTAATATATTTTTTGTGAGTAAAATATGTTTTTTTCATGTCTGCATTCAGCTTGCTAAAATTCCTGGTAGTTCGCAGCTTACACAACCCTGGTTAAAGTTGCGGCAAAAATCATGTTGAATTTGTATCAAGCCTTGACGATTTCCAAAAGTGTTCAGCTTCAGTATAGGTGATTTAGGTAATTCTGAAAACCATAAACGTTTTTCCATGAAACGTATTTTGCTGTTTGATGCCTCTGCAGGTAAAACCATGAATAAACGATAGAGTAGTTTTTCCAGTTCTGGCTCATTTTCGTGTCGTGCATATGCCAGGAAGAAAGGTAAAACAGCATTAGCCCAAACAATTATTTGACGGTCTTTTCCGATAAGTTGTGATGAGTATGCCTGCTTTGATTTTCCTAAAACAAGATGCTGCCGCCAGACTTCCCAATCCGGAGTTGAAAATAGTTTTTCTGTTTCAGACAGAGCCTGCCGCCGCAATTCTTTTTCATCTGCAAACTGACTCAGATTCCTGAAAACCAGCAGCCAGCGTTTGAGCAAACCCTCATTTGCTACACGGTATAGATGATGGAACATGCCGAGCAGTCGCCGCTCCGGAGTATTTTGTGGACGGAAGGTTTGTGAAAATTTCCGGGAAACTTGTGGTTGTTCCGGAAGTTTCTGCCAGGCAGTTTTCCACTGTAGAAATTCATGGCGTACAGACGGATCAGCAATTGTATGTTTTGTGGAAAACAATCCACATGCACCAAACCAGCGTGAAAGTACGAGTGTCCGTGTTGTCCGCTGAGGTTGCCGGAACAAAGGTCGGAGTTCACTAAACTGAAATTGTTTTGCCAGTTCTTCAAAAACCTGGGCAAACGGTGAATAACCTAATGATTTGAACAACAACTGAAAAAGCAATTCCTCAGGATGCTGTTCATCCCAGCGCTTAAGCAACAGCTGCATTTTCTCCTGGATACGTAGCTCTGCGGCATGACCAATAATTTTTTTCAGCGCTTTCGCACCATGTTCAACCGCTGTCACTCCGCAGCGTCCGGGAAGTTCTCCGAAAAGTTTTAAATCTGCCCGGGCTTCCGTTTCTGAGGTTGATGGTGTTTTGTTGATAAAAGAAGCTAATTCCAGCTCCGGAATTTCACAGTTATCCTCACGTTTAATTAACCGTTTTCCACTGTTGTAAAGGACGACATGTAAAACCACAGAGTTGTAATCCGGATTTTTTTCGTGTTGATGTGCGTACCATTCGGAAGAATCGACATGAATTTCTACTGCGCCGAAAAGCGTATGCTCACCAATTTGCAAACGTGCTTCCTGGAAGTCTGGGCCGCTTCCGGAATTGTGCCAGCCCGCAAACTCAATTTTTACTGCCAGCCCGCAAACTGTCCGGAGATTCTTCTTTGAAAAATCCTGCTCTGCCCAGATTTGCTGGATCGCCATTTCCGAAATCGAGAGCTTGTTTAACATGAACCGTTAATTGACAAGATGAGAAAAAATACGTAACATCTAAACTTAAATATTAAACCAGAAAGCCCAAAGATACAATAAAGTCCAACATGTTCACTCAATCTATTAATCCTGATGCTTCCGGTTATTACGGTGATTACGGAGGCATGTTCATTCCGGAAATATTACGTACTACTTTTGACGAGTTAATTGCCGCTTTTAACGAAGCCAAGGGTGATCCTGTATTTTGGCAAAGTTATGTGGACTTAATGCAGAATTATTCCTGTCGTCCTACACCGGTCACTCCTCTGCTAAATTTTGCTGAAGCACTAGGTGGTAAGTTTCAGGTATTTTGTAAACGGGAAGATTTAAACCACACCGGAGCGCACAAAGCGAACAATTGTATGGGACAGGGGTTGCTAGTAAAACGTATGGGTAAAAAACGGGTAATTGCAGAAACTGGTGCCGGACAGCATGGGGTGGCTTCCGCAACCATGGCCGCGAGAATGGGACTCGAATGCACGGTTTATATGGGTGCGGTTGATGTGGAACGTCAACGTCCAAATGTTTTCTGGATGGAACAACTGGGTGCGACTGTAGTTTCAGTTAGCGAAGGTACGGCCACGCTTAAGGATGCCATCAATGCAGCGATGCGTGACTGGGCGGAAAGTATGGAGAGCACTCATTATGTGTTGGGTACGACCTGCGGTCCTCATCCTTTTCCGGAAATGGTCGCCTGGTTTCAGTCAATTATCGGTCAGGAATCACGTCAGCAAATGTTGAAAATTAATGGTAAATTACCCGACAAAATATATGCCTGCGTTGGGGGTGGTTCAAACGCCAGTGGAATATTTCTGCCGTTTCTGGAAGATAAAGAGGTAGAACTGGTCGGTGTTGAAGCCGGTGGTCACGGTCTTGATTCCGGACAGCACGCTGCACGTTTTTCCGGAGGAACAGTAGGAGTAGCGCAGGGATACAAAACGTATTTTTTCCAGGACGACGAAGGGCAAATGATGCATACGCATTCGATTGCGGCGGGGCTGGATTACATTGGAGTCAGTCCGATTCTGAGTCATCTTCACGATAAAAAGCGTATCCGTTTCACCGCTGCTACGGATGATGCGGTTATTTCAGCCACCAAACTGCTGATCCGTACAGAAGGCATAATTCCGGCTTTGGAGAGCGGCCACGCTTTTGCCGCAGTGATTGAGGAAGCGCCGAACATTCCGGATGGAAGCCAGGTGTTGATCAACCTTTCCGGTCGTGGTGACAAAGATATTTTCAATATTGCTGAAGCCATCGGTGATGAAAAATGGGATGAGTTTTTGAGAGCAAAGGCACAGAGGAAATGAGACTAATTCCGTTTCCTAATTTCAAATTTATAATTTCATGAACCTGACAAATTATTTACAAAACCGACTCGCTCCACTTTACGGTGGAACTGAACATCCGGAAACTAAACGCAAAATCCTGCTGATGACTCACGTAGTGGTGGGTTATCCATCTTTGGAAGCAAATTGGAAAATGCTGGAGGCGATGGGTGAGGCCGATGTGGATTTGGTTGAACTGCAGATGCCTTTCAGCGAACCAAGCGCGGACGGGCCGCTTTTTGTCAAAGCTAATCAAGAGGCTCTCCGGAATGGTATACGCTGGAAAGATTATTTTGATTTGATGCGGCGTGCCAGCGAACGCTTTGATTTTCCTATGTTGATGATGGGTTATTTCAATACTGCATTTGCCATGGGTTTTGAAAATTACTGCGCAAACATCCGCAAAAATGGCGGTGAAGGTTTTATCATTCCGGATTTACCGCTGGAAGAATACGGCGATTTATTTGAACTCAGCAGGCAGCATGAGCTTGATCCGATCATGCTCTGTACTCCTACCAACACAGAGGAGCGCCTACGGAAGATATGCGGGCACGGCAGCGGTTTTATTTACTGTGTTGCCAGAAAAGGAGTTACCGGGAAAAACACTGAGCTGGACATAAGCGCGGAAAAATTTTTAGAACAATGCCGACTCTACACCGATCTGCCTCTGGCTTTGGGTTTTGGTTTGTCACAAAGGGAAGATTTACGCCAGTTACATGGTAAAGCGGAAATTGCAATCGTTGGTTCTGCTTTGCTGAAAACCTGGGAAGCAGAAGGTGAAACCGGTTATCGTAAACATTTAATGTCTTTGGCGGCTGCCAGGGAATAATTCGAGAAACAATGTCTGTACATATTAGTGACACTGAGATCAAGGCCTATGCGAATGTTGGAGCGGTTCTGCTTAAAAACCTGCTTAGTCCGGAGGAAGTAGCTGATCTGTCGGCGGGCGTAAAGATGGAGCACAAATTGTTCCAGCTTATCTGGCCTGCAAACTAGGCAAAAATATTTTTTCCTCTTCAGAAATACCCATGTCTGTTCCTCAAGTAGAAACACCGATGATGCGGCAGTTCAATGCCATCAAACGGGAACATCCGGATAAACTCCTGTTTTACCGGATGGGTGATTTTTATGAAATGTTTGGAGATGATGCGATTGTAGGTGCAAAAGTTTTGCAAATTGCCCTGACTTCACGGGATAAAAAAAAGTCATTACCGATGTGCGGTGTGCCTTACCGTGCCTATGAGCAATACTTAAACAAACTGACTTCTGCAGGTTACAAAGTGGCCATTTGTGAGCAAATGGAAGATCCTGCCAAAGCACAGGGTCTGGTAGCGCGGGATGTTGTCAGAGTTGTTACTCCCGGAACTACAGTTTCTCCTCAATTGATTGATCCGGACCGCAATCATTATTTACTGGCAATTAACGTGGTCTTGCGTTCCCAATGTCTGGGCATTGCCTTTGCGGATCTTTCCACAGGTGAGTTCGAAGTGGCAGAGTTTAATCTGCATGAAACTCACCGATTCTATGATTTTCTCGCACAACTGACACCGCAGGAAATTCTCCTCACACAAAGCCGTTCCGAAGCAGAATCACTCTTTCTGGAGGAACTTGTACAGCGTATGACACAGTTGCTCGACCGGGAAAACACCACAGACGCCAGCTCAGCGGTAACACTGAAAAAAGAAGCAAGTTTAGCGGAGGGACAGGTTTTTCCATCAACCGGACTTTTTAATTTTATTGACCCATATCATTTTGATAAAGAAGCAACCGAACGGAGTTTAAAAAATCATTTTGAAACGCTGAATCTTTCCGGATTTGGTGTTGATGATTTACCGCATGGAATATCTGCCGCGGGTGCTTTATTGCGATATTTGGAAGAAACTCAAAAATGCGACTTGAGTCATTTTACTGCTTTGCGTAGGCATTCTTTTGAAAAAACTATGCTGCTGGATGAGGCAACAGTTGCGAATCTTGAACTGTTTGAAAGTCAGTCCGGAGTTAGAAAACATACGCTTTTTCATATTCTTAATCACACTCAGACTCCAATGGGAGCAAGGCTTTTCAGGCAGTGGCTGCGGCAGCCGTTGCTTGATGTTGAAGCAATTAATGAACGTTTTGACTGTGTCGAAGAGTTCAGGCTTAATTTTATGCTTTGTGAAAAATTTCGTGAAAGTTTGAACGCAATCCAGGATCTACCGCGTATCATGGGGCGTATCAATTTACCGGTGGCAGGTATCAACGACCTTGTGGCTCTACGTGAATCCCTGGAACCTGTGCAGAAACTTCCGCTTTATCTGGCGGAATTACAATCGCCGTTGTTAAAAGAAATTGCAGAAAAATTTGATCCGTTGACTGCTTTGTTAGCTTTGCTGCATCGACATTTACTGGATGCACCTTCAGTTAAACTGAGGGAAGGCGGATTTATGGCAGCAGGAGTTTCAGCAGAACTGGATGAACTGCGTGACATATCGAGGAACTCAAAACAATTTCTCAACGAAATGTTGGTGAATGAACGTGAGAAAACAGGAATCAGTTCCTTAAAGATCAGCTACAACAAAGTTTTTGGTTACTACCTTGAAGTCAGTAACGTTCATAAAACTTCAGTTCCGGGAAATTACATCCGTAAACAGACTCTGGTAAATGCTGAACGTTACATTACTGCAGAGCTTAAAGAATTTGAGGAAAAAATACTCACTGCAGAAGAGCGGATAGGTGAATTGGAGTATGAACTGTTTCAACAGTTAAAAACAGAGATCAACACAAATACCAGACGTGTTCAGCAAACCGCACAGGATATAGCTGTCGCGGATACACTGGCAGGACTGGCATATGTTGCGGAACACTATCATTACGTGCGGCCAGGCCTGCATCCTCTGCAGGCACCTAGAAAATTGTTTTTGAAAGACTGCCGCCATCCTGTCATTGAACAAATTGATTTGGGTGAAGTCTTTGTGCCGAATGATTTGGATCTAGCAGAAACAAAATGCCGTATCATGTTGATCACAGGACCGAACATGGCCGGTAAATCTACTTACATGCGCCAAGTAGCCTTAAATGTGCTTATGGCGCAATGTGGAAGTTTTGTGCCGGCAGCGAGCGCGGAGTTGTCTGTGGTTGACCGTATTTTCACCCGTGTTGGAGCTTCTGATAATCTGACTCTTGGTCAAAGCACTTTTATGCTGGAAATGAATGAAGCAGCCGCAATATTAAACAATGCGACGGACCGTAGTTTAATAATACTGGATGAAATCGGGAGAGGGACGAGCACTTTTGACGGTATTAGTATTGCCTGGGCAATTGTTGAACATTTACAAAAATTGAATGCTCTCACGCTTTGTGCTACACATTACCATGAATTGACTGCTCTTGCGCAGGAATTGGACTCTGTTGAAAATTTCAGCGTACGTGTAGAAGAAGAAGGTGAACAAATTGTTTTTCTGCGTAAAATCGTTGCAGGAGAGGCAGATAAAAGCTATGGAGTTCAAGTAGCAAGACTGGCGGGTCTGCCAAAAAGTGTGGTAAAACGCGCGCTTGATGTGATGGAACAATTGGAAGAGACGTCAATGGTCCACCATTTGCCTATACCTATAGATGAGACAGAAAAAAAACAGGAATTATCGACTGAAGTAAGTGATAAATCGAACAGTTTATGGAATGTTTCTGCTGATGCGAATCCTCAATTGTCTTTGTTCCCAGAAGAATCTCTCTATCTGGATGAATTACGCAAATTAAATTTGAATGATATGACTCCGATGCAGGCGTTAAATTATCTTCATGAATTTACCGTTAGACTGCGGCAGGAATGATAAACTTCGGGCAGATAATCTTAAACAAAAAATTTGAAAAGCTGAAATGAGAATTGCTGTTTACCCTACAAGTGCTAATCCTCCTACTTTTGGTCACGCAGATATTCTGGTGCGAACTAGCAAACAGTTTGATCATGTTTATTGGTCTGCAGCCATGAATGCTGAAAAGCAATATATGTTCATTGAAGAAGTGCGTGTGCAGATGATGAATGAATATGTGGAACATTACAATTTAAAAAATGTCACTGTAGAAGCTTTTAGAGGCTCAACCATTCGTTACGTACAGCAACGTAAAGCGCAAGTAATTGTGAAAGGTTTACGAAGTCTGGAGGATTTTCAGGGCGAATTTCAGCAGGCAGTAGGTAACAAAGGTATTGACCAGGAAATTGAAACCTTCTGCTTGTTTGGTAAACCTGATCTTTTTGCTATCAGTTCGACTCTTGTTCGTGAATTAGCATTTATGGGGGAGTCAATCGAAGCCTATGTTCTGCCTTCAGTAGCAGATATAGTGACAAAGGTTATTCAAAATAATCCTAAAAAATAATCTTGAGAAACCAGCTTAAATGAGTTTAATCAAACTACGTATAGACTATCTGCTTTTTGGCGGATCAGGTTTTGTTTTACTGCTGTCCATCATAACGGCGGATTTTCAAGATCCGACGTTTTTTAATCAGTTATATCCTTCAGCAGGAATTCAAAACTGGATTGGCTTGATCGGCGCAATCACAGGAGGTTCTTTACTGGAAATCTTTGGGCCGTCAGTCTTGTTGCTTCCATGGCTCTTTGTGCGTATATTTTTGCACCAACCACGTAGTGTTTCTGTTTTGGCAGGCACTTATTATGCGTTTGTGCTCGTATTTTTACTTTCGATATTTCATGAACTTGCTTTAGAGTTCGCTCTTTTTGAAACAGGCAGTTCAGTTTTTTTCTGGCAAAATGGCTATGCAGGCAAATTAGCAGTAGAGTGGCTGATGCAGTCGATGGATCTTGCTTTAAGTTCAACAGCCCTGGCGGCGATGTTTATTATATCTGTAGTACGTATGTCCCGGCTGCTTTCTCCACTGCCTTTATTCTCTGCGTTATTGACAGGAATCCAAAACATACTCATGCTGTTGGTCAACAAAATCAGCCCTCCTCCCGTAGCTGAATTTCTTCCAGCAGCAGATCTGGCTAACTTCAAAGCACGTTCACGTTTTGAAGAGAATTCCTCAGTTTCGTAAATCTGCTAGAGAGAGTAATCTTTTTTCCTCTTTTCAGTTGATCTTCCAGATCTTGATTTTTTCTCAGAATCGAGTCAATCTAATTTTTCAACTCTGAATCCTCACAAATGTTTGCTGTTTCAGAAGTTTAAAATTTTTTTAAAACGGAGATAGAATGCAGATTAAGATATTTTACTGTGTGGTTTGAAACTATGAACCCAGCGCGGTCAGTTTGGCTGCGGAATTAAAAGAATCATTCGATGTTGAAACCGAACTTCTTTCAGGTGAAAGAGGTGATTTTGAAGTGATTGTGGATGGAGAAAAAGTTTTTTCCAAGAAAAAGCTGTCAAGATTTCCTGAGCCCGGAGAAGTAACTCAACTAATCCGGCAGTGATTGTTCCTTAAAAAATATGCCGTCAGTCTCAATCCGAATAGGAGCTAAGGACGTAGACATAAGTTGAGGGCTGAAACTCATCAGCTCAACGTGCAATTATTAAAGATTGCTAATATCTGGTGAAAAAAAGACAGGAAGGTCACTTAGAAAAAAATGACCTTTTGCAAATGCAGGAATAATATTAGAAATCTGCTTTTAACGCAGCACGTATTTCGCGCTTGATATCTTTGTTGCGCTGTTTTGCTGCTGCTTCACGCTTTAGACGTTTTGCTAAAGATGGTTTGCAGTGATATTTACGTTTCTTTATTTCTTTAAAAAGTCCTTCTCTGATCAAGGTGCGCTTCAATTGCATCATTGACCGGCCGACGTTTCCGTCACGAACTTCTACTTTGATTGGCATGTCTTTCCTGTTTATGCAAAAAATAATTTTGAGATATTCTTATTAAAGCAATTAATTATGATGCATACTACAGACAAAGGCAACATTTTTATTACTTTTTATCAGTTTTTTCTTCAGGTGCAGGCAGCGCGGCGCGTTTTTTTAATTCAAGTAATTCAATATCCATATCTGTAGAGTCATGTTCCAATTCTTCAAATTTACTTTCTAAACTATCTTTATCAGACTCCAGGCTTATTTCCTGATATGCTTCTGCACGGGCTTCCATATTTTCAACTTTTTCTTCCATCCTCTCAATCGTTTCCATAGTTCCGGAAGTATCTCCAAGCCCCTCCATGGTTTGATATATTTTCTCCTGAACTTCGGCCTGTTTTTGTTTAGCAGATAAGATCCCTTTCTTACGTTTTATCTCATCGATTTTATCTTCCATAGTCTGGTAACTGTTCCGGAGAGCTTCTGCGTTATTCCTATGCATTTCCAGCTGTTTTTCAAAATCTGCAGCCCGTCTGAGATATTCTTTTTTCCGTGTCAGGGCTTCTTTTGCTAAATCATCTTTTTCATTCTGCACTGCCAGAACTGCCTTTTGCTCCCATTTTTCTGCTTCTTTATGTTCCTTTTCAGTGTCACGTTCCAGACCTTTCTGTAAGGCTAAAGCCTCAGTCATCTGCTGTTTCGCTTTTCTTTTTTGGACCTCCAGATCAGCAAGCATTTGCTGAAGCATTTTCCCAGGATCTTCTGCTTTGTCCAGCAAGTCATTTGCATTTGAACGGAACAGGTTAAATAATCGTTGTAGGATTCCCATAAATTTTACGAATAGATGAATTTAGAAAAGTTGTTTGCGTTTGTTTGAGGGCAGGATATTTAGTGCTTCACGATACTTTGCAACTGTTCTGCGTGCGACTTTTATGCCGCTTTGCCGCTCAAGTATATCGGCAATCTGCAGGTCTGTATAAGGTGATTTCAAGTCTTCTTTCTGCACCATTTGCATGATCATATCTTTGATACGTTTTGAAGAAACAGCATCTCCTCTACCTTGATCGATACCACTGGTGAAGAAATATTTCAGTTCAAATATTCCCTGAGGTGTATGTACATATTTGTTGGTGGTGATCCGGCTAACGGTTGACTCATGTACATCAATATCCTCTGCAACGTCTTTTAATACAAGCGGCCGCAAGAAGTTGATACCGTGCTGAAAGAATTTCTTTTGAAAACGCAGAATACTTTTTGTAACGCGGTAAATTGTTTTTTGTCTTTGTTCAATACTTTTTAGCAGCCACTGTCCTGCTTTGACTTTTTCTAAAATATAATCCTTAGTGAGGCTGCCGTCGTCCTCCATAGTGTTACTCAAATCCTTATAATAATTATTTATTCGCAACCGAGGCATACCTGCGGAGTTTAACGCGACTTTATATTCATTGTCCTTTTGATAGATATAGACATCAGGAATTATATAATGGTGTGATGGATTTGGAATAAACTCCCGTCCCGGTTTTGGTTCAAGGGACATGATCAGACGATAAGACTCAATCACTTGTTCAAGATCCTGTTTCTGCCTGCGTGCTATCTTTTTCAGATCCTTTGATTCCAGCAGTGGCATGTCATGTTTGACAATACGGGAACACAAGTTTTCGCTTTCACCAAGAATATCCAACTGGATCAAGAGGCATTCCTGTAAACTTCTGGCACCAACTCCATTTGGGTTAAACTGTTGAATTATCCCCAGAACATATTCCACGAAAGAACAAGCTGCAGCTGATACTTCCGGTCTTTTTGGCTCTTCTTCCGGAATTTCTTCGTATTGTTCAAAGTCTGCAATATCCTCTTTTTTATTTTTTTTCTTCTGGGTTGTTTTACCTGTTTGAAAACGGAGGTCCAGCAAATCTGCGTCAATTTCCGGAAGTTCAGCTAACTCTCCTTTTTTGTAGCTCTGGTTGATTTGATCGTACAAATCACGCTGTGATTCCAAAAGTTCACGTACACTTGTTACCAGAAAACCATCATCATCAATGTTGCCGATTAAGAAAGCACCTGTTCTATATTCCAGTGGAGAAAGTTCCTGCATGTCTAGCTGCCAGACTAGGTGATCAGCCAGGGATTCTGTTTGCGCTGCAGTAGCCTCTATAGAAGGACTGTCCTCGTCGTCGGAAGCAATGTTATAGCGCCGTTCCTGGTAACCGCCGAATTGTTCGACCTGTTCAATATACTGCTGCCAGTCAATCTCATCCTGATCATTATTTTCTTGTTCATTTTCACGGGCAGTTTCGAAATCTTCCGTATCTGCTACTACTTCCGGACTTTCAGCGGTTTCGGCTGTTTCAGCAGAATCATCTGTTTTGTTGGGAAATGTGTCCATGTCTATACCCTCTTCAAGAACTGGATTTTCGATTAGAGTTTGTTCAATTAACTCTTCCAGTTCTGTTCGTGACAATTGCAAAAGTTTGATAGCCTGCTGCAGTTGTGGAGTCATGATCAGCTGCTGGCTCATCTTCATTTGCATTTTCATCTGCATTGCCATGAATCCTCGCTATCCTAATTTATCGTTTGAGAGAAGTTTTTTCATAAAGACACTTTTGATAGATGTTACTAATTTGCTTACTAACAGTTTCGCTCCAAATTGACGTAAAAGTCAAACCTACATCGAGAAAGACTTTCCGAGGTAAACTTTTCGTGCCTGATCATTTTCGACCAATTCATCCGGAGTACCGCCAACCAGCAACTCTCCTTCGTTCATAATATAACCATAATCGATTATACCGAATGTTTCTCTAACATTATGGTCAGTGATCAGGATACCTATGTTACGTTTCGCCAACTGCTGGACTATGGCTTGAATATCTGCGACTGCAATTGGATCAACACCTGCAAATGGTTCATCGAGCAGCATGATTGCCGGCTCAAGCACCAGTGCACGGGCTATTTCTACACGCCGACTTTCACCTCCGGATAGAGCATAACCTTTTATTTTTCGTACGTGCTGTATTCCTAGTTCATTCAGCAATGAATCCAGACGGTCCCGTTTTTTAGTGCGGCTCAACGGTAGCATTTCTAGGACTGCATTTAGGTTTTCCTCGACAGTAAGTTTTCTGAAAATGGATCGTTCCTGTGAAAGGTATCCAAGTCCGGCTTTTGCACGCTGGTGCATGGGATATCTGGTGATATCCTGACCGTCTAATAGGATAGTTCCCTCGTCAGGACGCTGTACACCCACTATCATATAAAACGTGGTGGTCTTTCCTGCTCCGTTAGGTCCTAGCAGACCAACCACCTGACCTTGTGTTACTTCAAGGGAGATTCCTTTAACCGCATGTCTGCCCTGATATGATTTTTTAAGATAAGTGGCCTCTAATTTACATGTACTCAAATGAAGTCCCCGACTAACTCTGAATTGACAAAAATTATATTTATTTGTATAATATGCTCTGCTTTAGTTAATTTTTAATTATAGCAGAAAGAGAACGATATGCCAATCTATGAATATCTTTGTAATAGTTGCGGATACGAGTTTGAAGAAGTACAAAAGTTCAGTGATCCTTCACTGGAGGAATGTCCTGATTGTGGAAAAAACTCTGCTGAACGTCAAGTATCGATGAGCTCATTTCACCTTAAAGGCGGTGGATGGTACAAAGATGGTTATTCCAGCAACAAACCGGACTCTGAAAAACCCGGAAAAGATAAAAGTTCTTCAAAAACGAAGGAAACGTCAACTTCGGAGAATCCTTCGTCTACCGAAAAGCTGAGTAAAACGGAAAAGAAAGAATCAACTTCGAACACAAAACCCAAAAATACCAGCAAAGAAAAAGCCGCCTAATCTTATCTTTGCTGCTTCCTTTAGCTTAACTCCTTCTCATGCATTTGTTTTTCCGGCATACTTTAATTTTAGTCTGGAAAGATGTTCTGATTGATTTGCGACGCAAGGATAACTTGTTGTCGGTTCTGTTATTCTCAATACTGACTTTACTGGTTTTTCAATTTGCAATGGGTGAGGAACCGGAAGTTTTCCTGCTCGCACTTCCAGGAGTTATCTGGATTGTGTTTCTGATGGGTGGAGTACTTGGACTGGGAAAATCATACGTGCAGGAAATGGAATCAGGTTGCATGGGTGGTTTGTTAACTTCTCCGGTTGACCGCAGTGTGTTGTTTTTAGGAAAAATGCTGGCAAACACAATTTCCCTTTTACTGACTCAATTTTTGTTTATTCCATTATGTCTTTTCCTTTTCGAGATTGAGGTGCAGAACTGGCTGGTATTGTTTCTTGTTTTACTTTTTGGCACCGTAGGATTCAGTTCATTAGGTACTTTGCTGACAGCAATGACCGCGACTGTACGTGGTAAAGAAATGCTGCTGCCGATTTTGATTTTTCCGCTCATGGTTCCAAGCCTTTTGTGTGTTGTCCGGCTCACTGATTTTCTTTTTTTTGGATCTCATCCGGAGGAAGTCTGGTCATGGTGGAAATTACTTTTGGGTTTTGATGTGGTACTCTTCACTCTTTCATTGCTGGGCTTTGAGTTTGTCGTTGAAGAATAACGATTATACGTATAAAACTCTTGCAATTTTTCACTGTCCAGCTAGAATAATAAGCCTTAATTACTGGTTGTTTTGGGGCGTAGCCAAGTGGTAAGGCATCGGGTTTTGATCCCGTGATTCGCAGGTTCGATCCCTGCCGCCCCAGCCAGTAAATCAGCTCAGTGCATCTGCTTTCTACTCTTTCAGTCCACACTGCATTGGGAAAATCTCTCCTGAAACATGACTGAAATTTCCCATCTCAAATACATTCAATGGCGTCCGATTGGTGTCTGTGATACAGGTACAGGAAAGGAACGTAAGGCCAAGATGTTTTCCAGATTTGATCTGGATTGCGTGACTGCTCCGGAAGTTAAACGAGAAAACTGGCGCGAGCATCCTAAAGTTATGGAACTTATTCAGCGCTATGCACACGATGTGGCTGATCTATCAAGTTTAACTAACGGCATGCAAGCACCGGAAATTGATGAGATTAAGTTGGTTGGTGCAATCCTTGGTCATGATCAAACACCAAACCTGAATGTCGAGTCTGCAGACGGAAAAGTGCAGTTTTTTCAGGTTAGTTTCAAAGATGGTAAAACTAAAAAATCTGCCAAAAAATGGAAAAAATGGCTGAAATGGATTTTAATCTCAATGGTTACTTTTTTAGTGATGATCCTGATATTATTACTGATAAACCGATTGTCATTGTTATCTTTAAAAAACAATAAGCCGTCTGCTTCAGCCTGCAGTTCTAACAGACAGAGTGCTGCATATACTGAAGAATTAGCGGAGATTCGAAAATCCCTGTTGGCAGAATTAAATCGTCTTCCGGCATGGTTAACTTTTAAAGAGGCTCGTGTGCATTGTACAGGAGGTAGAATGGGGGTCAAGCAACACGAACAGCGCTTACTTCAGTGTTTGTTGACAGTCCGTAACCGGACTAAAAATATTCCGGCTGCTGCCAGACCGAATCTCAACCAAATAGAAGCTTGTGCTGTCACTCTCTGCAAACGAAGACTTCCACATTTGGCTTCATCGTGCAAACAATTATAGTTAGCAAAATTTGTTTGTTGTTGACAGAGAAACAAACTAAGCATAGAATTTTTTTAGCACTTTGTATTAAACTGCAACCAGAAGCTTTCCACAGAGAAAGATAAAAAAGTAATTCTACGCTAAGCTGATCCAGTAAAAAATGATCGATAAAAAACACATAGGTTACAATTTCCCGCCTGTTACTATACCTGTTGAAGAAGGGCGCTTAAAATTTTTAGCAAAATCACTTGGAGAAACCAAGGGAATCTATACAGATCCGGATACAGCAAAAGCAGCAGGACTTCCCGGATTGTTGGCTCCTCCAACATTCCCGTTCATGCTGGAAATTGATGCCTTGGATTTGGTAGATTTCATGAGTGTTCTGGGAGAAACGCTTGAAAAATTACTGCACGGTGAAGAAAACTTCAACTACTATGCGCCAATTTATGCCGGTGACAGCATAACTGTTCGTAAAAAAATCACCGATATTATTGATAAAAAAGGAGGCGCTTTGCAATTCGTGATTTCAGACAACACTTTCACCAATCAGGACGGAATAATTGTCGCTGAAACTAGAACCAATTATGTTTTCAGGCATCAATAAAACATCATGACTCTACCAAAATTCGACTCTTTAAACGTTGGTGACGAAATTCCCGCGCTGACAACTCCTTTGGTTTCCCGGCACATTCTTGCACTTTATTGCGGAGCTTCTGGAGACCATAATCCAATTCATGTTGATCTTGATTTTGCAAAATCATCAGGACTGGATGACGTGATTGCGCATGGAATGCTCTCCGCGGGTTATCTCGCCCAAATGCTCACTAACTGGATTCCGCAATCTGCTCTCAGAAGCTTTAATAATCGTTTTACCGCAATGACTCAAATTGGTGATACTGTGACCTGCAGCGGCAAAATTGTTGAGAAATTTGAAAAAGACGGTGAAAAATTTGTGCGTCTTGAGCTTTACACAAATACACCGCAGGCACAGACCATCGTCGCAGAGGCAGAGGTTGTATTAACATAAAATGTCCGCTCCACTTTCCTCATTAAAAATTCTCGACTTTTCAGCTTTGCTGCCCGGACCTTATGCATCAATGATGATGGCTGATTTGGGCGCAGAAGTATTAAGGTTAGAATCTCCAACACGTCCGGATTTGGTTAGAATGCTTTCGCCACGAGTTAAAGACGGTTCTGCGACTCATGCGACACTGAATCGTTCCAAACACTCTCTGGCTTTAAACCTGAAAAAACCTGAGGCGGTTAAAATTGTTCAACAATTGGTTGGCAAATATGATATTGTTTTGGAACAATTCCGACCGGGAGTAATGACACGGCTCGGGCTGGATTATGAGGAACTCCGCAGACACAATCCTGCACTAATTTTTTGTTCACTAACTGGATACGGGCAAACAGGGCCTTACCGAAACCGTGCCGGTCACGATCTAAATTATCTTGCCATTTCCGGAGTCAGTAATTATAGTCGCCGAAAAAATGAATCTCCTGTACCGCTGGGAATCCAGGTCGCAGATGTCGCTGGTGGTTCATATCATACTGTAATGGGTATTTTAGCCGCAGTGATTCACCGTCAGCAGACTGGAGAAGGACAAGCTGTTGATATTAGCATGTCAGATGCAATGTTCAGTATGAATATATTCGAAGGCGCAAATTGGCTCGCAGGTGCTCCTGAAGCTAAGCCGGAATCGACCTGGCTCAACGGCGGGACATTTTATGATTATTATCAAACCAGGGATGAACGTTGGATTTCAGTGAGTAGTTTAGAACCTCAATTTTTTACCGCTTTGCTGAATGCAATGGAACTTCCGGAAGCTTTGCTGCAAACCGCGCTGGATGATCCGGAAGCTCAAACACAGTTAAAGAAGATACTCCAAAAAAGATTTTTGGAACGACCTTGGTCTGAATGGGAAGCAGCTTTTGCTGACATTGATGCATGTGTTGAATTGGTGTTAGAGTTCCCAGAGGCAATGGAACATCAGCATTTTAAGGATCGAGAAATGATTGCCGATGTCCCTGATTCAGATGGGGCAACGCATAAACAAATTGCATCTCCATTTAAGTTTTCTACATGCAAAGCAGAGTATCGTCACGTTGGTGCTGAACTTGGTGAACAAACTGAGATAGTCTTGAAAGATCTAGGATATACTGAACAACAAATCGAAAAACTAAAAAAAGACGGTGTTTGTGCAGACAATAAAACCAGTTAATTGGGAAATATATGCCAATTAAGCATGAAATGAGTTCAGTTACAGGCAAGCTGAATATACGCTACATTTTTGGGATGAAGCTCCGTAACTTCAGACAGGAAAAAGGTTATGGCCTGAAGGAACTCGCGGCACTGACAGGTTTATCTGCGTCATATATTAATGAAATTGAAAAAGGGAAAAAATATCCTAAAGCAGAAAAAATAATGATGCTGGCGGATGGATTAGGTGTTGCTTATGACGACCTGGTCTCCATCAGTATGACAGGCCGGCTTGGTCAAATCTCAGAATTATTTTTTTCATCATCAGTATTGGGATCGTTTCCTTTTCAACTTTTTGGCATCACATTTGAAAATGTGATGGAGCTTTTTACGGCATCACCTAAGAAAGCCGCCGCGCTCATCAGCACATTAATGGAGATTTCAAGAGCGTATGACATGAATGTTGAGCAGTTCTTTTTAGCATCTTTACGGGCTTTTCAGGAAATGCACAACAACTACTTTGAGGAGTATGAAGAGCTGGCAGAAGAGTTTGCGCGCAAACAGAAATGGAAACGTTTTCCGCCGCCCACCCGTGAAGAACTGATAGGCACCCTGAGTAAGGTTCACGGTGTTGAAGCACGAGTTGCGGATTTTTCACGATATCCTGAACTGTCCGGACAACGCTATATTTTTCTTCCGGGCAAACCTCCGCAGTTATTGTTAAATGGCCAACTCACACCCTCCCAGCACGTCTATTCAATGGCTTTACAAATCGGCTATTCAGAGTTGAAAATCCGCAAGCGTCTCCGTACTTCTCCCTGGAAAAAATTCGATAGTTTTGAACAGGTTATGGATAATTTCAGGGCTTCTTATTTTGCCGGTGCTTTAATGATAAATCGTTTTCAGGCAGAGGAAGAGGTTCAGGAATTATTTCAGTCAGAAACCTGGGATGGTGACGCTATTTTAAAGTTACTCAAACGTCGTGAAGTTACTCCGGAAACATTTCTGCACCGTCTCAGCCAGATTCTTCCAGGACTGTTCAAAATAACGGAACTGCATTATTTGCGTTTTGAACATAAGATTGGGAAAAATGATATTCAACTGACCAAGGAATTGAACATGCCCAGAACATTAGTGCCGAGCGGTGTCCGTTTAAATGAGCACTATTGCCGACGTTGGTTGCCGGTGTCTTTACTCAAAGAATTGGAAGAAGAACAGACTAAGCTGAAACCCGAAAAAACAATAATTCGTGCGCAGAGAGCACAGTTTATGGAAAGTGGAGACGAGGTGCTATTTATTTCCATTGGACGTGCATTGCGTTTAAAAACAAAAATGAACCGCTGTGTCTCGCTTGGATTGAGGGTTGATAAAGCGCTGAAAGGAAAAGTTAAATTTTTAAATGATCCTAAAATTCCTGTAATGGAAGTTAATCAAACCTGTGAGCGCTGTCCCCTCGATGAGAGCCAGTGTTCGGTCAGGACTGCTCCGAACAATGTATATACAAGGGAAAAGAAAGAAGAACTTTTAAATCAAAGACTGGGAAATCTTGTCAACGATTATCGTGATAAAAATCTTAAAATATAAAATGCTTAAAGCGGAAAAAAGTAATTAAGATAGATCGTGTGTAATTGACTTTGCTTCAAAAAAGGATTAGAAGCAGAGTCAGAGATGAATGGTAACTGTTGCCCCAGCGAAAAACGATAATACATTAATAAATTGGAAGTGACGAAATAGGACACTCCTGTTTCTATCCCAAGAGCGATTTCATCTTCATAAGAATCATTATTTGCAGTTCCAGCAAAACCGATTTTAGTAAACTGCAGTCCTGTACCATAGTGCAAATATAAGTCACGTCTGATTTTCGGGTATTTTATGTACCATAAATTATTTTGGATTACCTCAAGTTTTTCTCCGGAT
>Ga0208274_1000102_pt1 | contig 43566 bp, 37 predicted proteins | sample ETNtaG_22_FD_185755 | JGI IMG/M metagenome (GOLD analysis project Ga0208274, IMG submission 185755) | Marine microbial and viral communities from oxygen minimum zone, Eastern Pacific Ocean - ETNP201306SV43 (SPAdes) (version 2) | ecosystem: Environmental > Aquatic > Marine > Oceanic ... | reverse complement strand
CCGGGTTTGCCGGAATACAAAATGAGTTATTCGGTTTTGATAATACACTCATGGTCTTTGGCGATGCCAAAGCGATGCTGACGGATCTTCATAAAGATCTTAAAGAACTGTAAATTCTATAAGTGATCTTTAAAGTCTTTTGCATATTAAAACATAAATTGTAAAACAATTTTACTCTTCACTGCTTAGTAATTTTTATAACTTCCATTATAGAAAATGATTAAGCACATCTTTTTATTAATATTTTTAGGAGCACATCTCATGTCAGGGGAAAATGAAACAATAGTGCTTGGTGCCGGCTGCTTTTGGTGCGTAGAAGCTGTTTATGAGCGTATCGATGGCGTTATATCCGTTGAAGCAGCATATGCCGGTGGAAATACAGATACACCCACCTATAAAGAAGTCTGTTCTGGAGAAACAGGACACGCTGAAGTAGCCAAAATAACTTTTGACCCTGAAAAAGTTAAAACAAAGAATATTTTAGAGGTTTTCTGGAAAGCACATGACCCCACAACACTAAACCGGCAAGGTGCTGATGTGGGTACTCAATACCGTTCTGCAATCTTTTTTTTGAATGATAAACAAAAGACTACTGCAGAAAAATCATTGAGAGAAGCACAAACCCATTTTAACTCTCCCATTGTTACAGAAATAACACCACTAGAAAAATATTACCCGGCTGAAGATTATCACCAGGATTATTATAACAACAATAAAAATGCGCCCTATTGCCAATTTGTTATTCAGCCAAAATTGGAAAAACTGAATTTGGTTAATCAAACACAAAATCCACCGTTAACCCAAAATGCACCGGATCCCCATAACTGACATATTTCTTGTCCGGATATTCGTGGTCCTGGAGATCTTCGTTCCAAATGGGCTCTAATCCAAAATAAAATCCTCGAGTGGCATAACGGGTATCCAAAATATTTCTACCCCATAATTTTACTTTCCACGGCCCAAACCCATAGCCAATATGGCCGTTGAGTAATTGATACGGTTCAGAGATTTCATTGTGACTATCTGAAAAATAGAATTTATCTTTTCCTGACAATTCAATCCGCCCGAAGAGGCCTTGGTCTTCACCATAGTCTACAGATACATTGAAGGAATATTTTGGAGCATGAGCTGCTTCCCTGTTGCCTAATATTTCATTAACCTCGGTTTGGGTTTCATAAGAAAAGGCATCCACATACGTATTCAATAAACCCACCGAACCGGAAAGGGCAAGCACCGTATTCAATCTATATGTCCAATCCATTTCTACTCCACTTAATGATCCTGTTGTGGCATTGGCAGTATAAAATATAAAACTATTAGGGTCTCCCTCCTCCTGTTGATTGGAAATGGATACTTGCTGATCCAATCTTTGAGCCAAAAATGCAGAAAGGTGTAATGTGGAATTATTCGTATACCTTCGTAATCCAAACTCGAAGTTCGTCATATACTCTGGATCATAAGGGCGATTTTCCACAGATAACAACGGATGCTGGTTCACTCCACCGGCTTTGTAACCCCGGGAAACACTGCCGTATACATTCACTTGATTATTCAGTAAATATTGCAAAGCAAGTTTACCGCCAATCAGTTCATGGTCGATGTTAAACGAAACTGTGTCTAATGGCGCCAAATCATACATATACCAGTCAAAATAACTGGCAGTTCCGATATAACTGATTTCATTGCTTTCTTTGCGTACATTAGCCAAAATTTTTAATCTATTGGATATTTGTTTGTCTATTTGTCCATAAATGGCTGAAACATTGAAAGAAAAAATACTTTTTGCCAGTGTGGCATCACCACCATAGAGCCAGCCGGACGCATTGTCTCTTTCCTCAAGCGATTTAATATAATAACCCACAACAATATCTCCGTAATTCACTCTGCCTTCACGTGTTTGGTTTGTACGATTCCGAGCTGTGCTGTCAAAAAATTCATATTCCCAGTAAGTTACGTTGGGGTCAAAAAAATAGGGCTCTTGGAACCAATAATCATCATTCCCCCAATCACCGTCATAGGCATGAACTAAATCCGTTTCAGATCGTGATGTAATAAACGTGGCATTCAGTTTATTTTTGATATAGTTCGCTCGCAATGAAAATGCATGTGTCTCCTGGCTGTCGATTCCTAGCTGATTTGTGTACGTAAAAAGGTCTTCATTATTGTCCGGAGCCCAGGTATCATATTTATTATCCAGAACAGCCCTGAATGATGTAAGTATGGCTTGGAAATTATCGTTCGGAGTAAATAATAATTTTTCACGGATAAAATTCTCTTTCCGACTGTTTGAATTGGTTATATCTAAAAATTTATTTTCCCGAAAACCATCACTTGTACCCGATTCCAAAGCCACTCGTAAAGCAAACGCTTTTCCCAAAGGTACATTAATCATTCCATTAAATCGTTGAATATTATCCGTCCCTCTCGTTAATCGAAGATTGACATCAAACTCATTATCTGGTTTAGTAGACTGCATGCTAATAAGCCCAGCCAATGCATTGGGACCATACATGGCAGATTGAGGGCCTTTAAATACTTCCACTTGCTCCAAATCATAGAGCAGTCCGGCCATGCCCAATCCGCTCAAATCAATATCATCTATCACAAATCCAACAGAAAAATTGGGTGGTCCTTCAGCAAAATAATGACTGCGCTCACCAATACCGCGAATTTGAAAATACCGTGGTCGGCTAGTCCCCCCTGCTGCATTCAAATTTGGAATCGTTTCCATAATATCCTGGAAGTGATTTCCGTCCGTTCTTCGAATCTCTTCCTTATCATAAACGGTTACACTTGATGTTGAACGCTGTAGAGATTCTTGTTTCAACCCACCCTGGACAATAATTTCATTACTTTTTATTACAAGAGGTTTTAATTCGATAATCATTTCCATTTCTGCGAAAATTATAATTTTAGAGTATCCTATATGAGAGATGGTTAATTGCTCTCCAATTGGTACATCCAAAGAAAATCGGCCATTATCGTCTGTTGCAGTACCACTCTCTTTGGTTGTTATATTTACGCTTGCTAATGGTTGCGTTGTTTCAACATCAATTACTACACCGCTAACTTGCGGGTGAAGCAATGCAGATGCGAAAAGTAAAATTAGTGTATGTTTCATAATCCTTCCTACGCTGGTATTACCCAGATCAGGTTCACGGGTGTTTTCTCAGCAATTCCATCAAGTCGGAAAAGCACCCCAATCGATACTTAAATTTACAAACAAACTTTTAAAAATGATTAATTGATTGTCGATCAGGTTTAATCAATCATCCAAACAACCATTCAATCACACTCCTTGCTGAGCACATCCTTTTAATTCTATTTTCGCCAACAACAAATGATAGGATTCTAATGACTAACCACAAACCTCTTCCAGAAATAACGATTAAAGCACTTTTATTAGGTGTTGTCCTTTCCATGATACTCGCCGGAGCTAACGCATACTTGGGTTTATTCGCAGGTATGACTGTTTCCGCCTCCATCCCCGCTGCGGTCATATCCATGGGAATTCTTTCATTATTTAAAAAATCAAATATTTTAGAAAACAATATTGTTCAAACAGCCGCTTCTGCCGGCGAATCCTTGGCTGCGGGCGTGATTTTTACAATTCCTGCTCTTGTATTACTGGGCTACTGGGAAACGTTCGATTATATGGAAGTGGCAAAAATCGCCGCAATCGGCGGCGTGATTGGTGTATTATTTACTATACCTCTACGAAGGGCTTTAATCGTAGTCGCAAAATTGAAATATCCGGAAGGTATTGCTACAGCCGAAGTTTTGCGAGCCGGTGAAGATGCTCGACAAGGCAACGAAACGGATGCCGCAGGAGGATTAAAAACAATCGGTATTGCCGGACTGATTGGCGGTGGCATGAAAGTCTGCCAGCAGGGTTTTGCCATGTGGCATGCGGAAGTTGCCGGTGCTATGAGCTTTGGACGGTCAATATTTGGAATCGGGACTGATCTTTCCCCCGCTCTTATTTCTGTCGGATATATTGTAGGACGCAATATTGGTATTCTCGTTGTGGCCGGTGGATTGATTTCATGGGCTGTGGCGATTCCCATTTATTCTGTAATTAATGGTTATGAAGGCGATCCCATGGATGCAGCATGGACAATTTGGAATGCAAAAATACGCTATTTAGGTGTGGGTGCAATGGTAATTGGCGGTGTCTGGTCATTGATAAAATTATTTAAACCATTGGTCGCCGGAATAAAAGCAAGCCTGGACGCAGTAAAACACCGCCAATCCGGCGCGGATATTCCCTTGGAAGAAAGAGATATACCCATCAATTATGTTGCTTACGCTTTAGTTGGCTTACTTGTACCTGTTTTCTTTTTATATCTTGGAATAATTGAATCAGTTGGCGTTGCTGCACTTTTGGCAGTTTTAATGATGATTTTTGGTTTCTTATTTTCTGCCGTGGCAGCGTATATGGCCGGAGTGGTAGGCTCTTCAAACAATCCCATTTCCGGAGTAACCATTGCTACAATATTATTTTCATCTTTACTATTGCTGGTTCTATTAGGCGCAGGATCAGAAGTTGGAGCTGCCGGTGCCATTATGGTAGGCGCAGTTGTCTGTTGTGCAGCAGCTATCGGCGGTGACAATATGCAGGATTTGAAAACAGGACACATTGTGGGAGCAACTCCCTGGAAGCAGCAAATCATGCAGGTTGTGGGAACTATCAGCGCGGCTGTGGTGCTGGGACTTGTTCTGGACATACTCCATACAGCCTATACAATCGGTTCTCCGACACTTTCCGCACCCCAGGCGACACTGATGAAATCAGTGGCCGATGGCGTCTTTACGGGTAATCTTCCTTGGGATTTTGTTTATATGGGTGCCCTCATCGCCGTTATAATCATTCTTATCGATATCAGGCAGGAAAAGCGCGGTTCCGAGTTTCGTGTTCCCGTATTGGCTGTGGCTGTAGGAATATATCTACCCATTACGTTAACTGTTCCCATTTTCATCGGCGGTATGATTAATCATCTTGGAAAAAAAGTGGGTGCGTCTAAAACCGCCGAAAAGAAAGGATTACTTATGGCTTCTGGGCTTATCACCGGAGAAGCGCTCATGGGTATTCTTGTGGCTGTTCCTATTTTTATTTCCGGGAATAAAAACTGGTGGCCGAATTTTCACGGCTTTGAGCTACTCGGACCGCTGGCATTTATTGCTGTTATTTACTGGCTCTACACATCTGTTTCTAAAAAATGAGAATAACTCACACTTTACTTAAGCGGCTCCCGAAAGTAGAACTCCATTGCCACTTAGACGGTAGTCTGCGCATTGAAACTGTATTTGATCTAGCTCAAAAAGACAAAATTCATCTGCCAGCATCGAATATTGACGACCTTCACAAAGCATTAGTCATTGGTAATAAACGCTGTTCTTTGGAAGAGTATCTTTCCCGGTTTGATATTACATTAAGCGTCATGCAGACTCCGGAAAGTTTGGAGCGTTGTGCCTATGAATTGATTGAAGATGTGGCAAAAGAAAATGTCCGCTACATTGAAATCCGCTACTCCCCTATTTTGCACACCCAAAAGGATATGACTCCTGAAGATTCCATTATTGCCGTTCGCACAGGATTACGAAAAGCAGAAAAAGACTTTGGTGTAAAGTCGGGGATTATTGTCTGCGGTATTCGAAATATCTCTTCTGAAGTATCTTTAAAACTGGCGGACATTACTGTCAGATACAAAAACCGGGGTGTTGTGGGATTTGATTTAGCTGGTGCTGAAGAAAATTTTCCTGCTAAAGATCATAGAGAAGCTTTCTATATGATTTTGAATCATAATATTAATGCAACCATCCACGCCGGGGAAGCATTTGGCTCTTCATCCATTCACCAAGCTGTTCATTATTGTGGAGCCCATCGCATCGGCCATGGCACACGACTAAAAGAAGATAAAGATTTAATGCAGTTTATAAATGATCATCGTATTCCATTGGAAATTTGCCTGACATCAAACTGGCAAACTCAAAGCATTCGCTCTTTAAAATATCATCCAATCAAATATTATTATGATCAAGGAATTCGCGTTACACTCAATACAGATAATCGCCTCATGTCCGGAACAACGCTCACAGATGAATTTCTATTGGCTAGAAGATTATTTGGCTTTGGATTGTATGATTTTCGAGAATTCACCATCATTGCAATGAAAAGCGCCTTCATGCATTATGATGAACGAAAAATAATGATAAAAAATATTGCGGAAGAATTGGAATCAGAATTCGGAATCATGCCCGAGTATGTACAACAGAATTAATTTTCTTTTTTTCTCATTTTAGTTTTTATTTTATCCAACCATTTGCGCAAAGGCGGAAACACACTACTCAATAATAACAAACCCGGAATGCCAAATATCCAGCCCTGGAAAATGGGAATAAGACCGCCAATTAGCCCAATTATAACCAATACGACTCCCACAATAATCTTAATTGTTTTCTTTACAGTTTTTTTTATCATTTAATTTCTGATGACAGCAATTTTAGAAAAAGAAGATGCTCCTTTCTTATCATACATTGCAACGAGATATACACCTGTACTCACCCATTCACCTGCTTCATCCCTGCCATCCCAAAATGCCTGATAACCTTCCACATCCGGTCGGGATTCTATTGTTTTCAATACCCTGCCGGTGAGGGTCATAATCTTACAAGAGGATCCATCCATTAAACCATCTATCGTAAGGGGTGTAACTGTTGGAACACGAAATGGACTTGGGAAAATGTCTACATTAGAATAAGACGTATTCTCCTTGGCAAAAGGAATTTTCAATACACTGATTCCTTTGTCCGTGGCAATATACGCCAAACCTGTTTCATCAAATGCCACTGAATTAATATTATTGGATAACAGATAACTATTTTCTGAAGTAAGCCCGTTGATATCCGGCCAATATGATGCAGATGATGTTAATACATAGACACCTTGCGTTGGTGAAGCAACCCAAATATTATCTCGGGGATCAATCTGCAGTTTAGATCCTAAACTGAAGGAAATATTGGGAAAATAAGTAAAGCCATAAAACGCCACAGGATTTGAATTTGAATATTGGAGTGTCAATCCATTCAAACCTTTCGGTGTTAATACATACAAAACATCATTACTATTTACTCCCAATGACCAGACAGAATTGGTAGATGCATCTGAAATGGCATTTACGTTGGTCCATTCTGTTTCATCGGGATTAGCAGGATCTCCAGTATAATCCAGCATGGCTATTCCGCCATTACTAGCTCCACCCACATTATGATTATCTTCAAACGAACCGATCCATATTCGGCCCCATGAATCTAAATCAATGGTATTGGGCGTCAAACTCAATGCTCCTCCAGAACTGGTAACATTATATGCCCCCCAAGCATTATCCGGAGTAAGAACTTTTAATGGTTCAAAATTCGTTGTGGCGTAGGTATCGGCAATCCAAAGATTGCCGTACGAGTCTTTTTCAATATCCTTTACAATCAAGTATTGATCGTAAAAATAATCAAGATGGTTTGTATCTATCAGTGTAAAATTTTCAGGATTATCTATATCAATCACAACGATGCCGCCACCATGAACCCGAGGTTCAGGATATGTACCACGAATTCCGCAATAGAGCAGCCCATCCGGCCCTTCTTCTATGTCGGTAATGTAATTTCCAAAATGAACCGGAATCGTATCTGCTACGAATCGTGAATAATCCTTATTATTAGAAATGATAAGATCATCACCATTAATCCCTACAATGTTCCGCCAACCGTTTGCTTCTTTAATCATTAGACCAAACTTCGAACCTGCCACAAGTCGGCCATCAGAGAGTACATGAAGAGCAGAAACATTATTCATCAACAAACTGTTCGGTTTCTGACGAATAAACGTTCGACTATTTTCATCTAAAAACAACAAGCCCGTTGTCGTTCCCGCAACTTTCGTTCCATCAGCTAAATTAAAGATTCTTTTAAACCTTTCACCGGGACGCTCTGACCATGATATAGCTGTTGAACTCATTTTGAGGAAATTTTTGACAAGAAGACCCCAGATTATCCCCTCTTCATCCTTTATTATATCTACCAATTCATAAGAATCATGATAATGGTCCCACACTAAAGATGACGAATCTGTCTGGGTATTGAATACATAAATATCATTTTCCATGAGCAATAATATATCGCTACCGTTTTGCTTAAAAATAGATATTAATCCTGTTAATTCATCATTTTGCTGCCAATTTGCAGGATCTTTTAAATTTGACTTCCAGTTTCCGGAAAACATACCCTGATCAGTTCCCACGTAGAGCATTTCACCGCTCAATACTAAACCCGAAATTTCATTCAATGTTACAGGCCAATTATTGTATACATCTTTATAAAAAAACTGTTCTCCGTCAAAACGAAACTCCATGATTCCCCAATCCTGATTTTGCTGAAATGCAGCAAATACAATGGTATCAGCTATGGCAAAATCCACAATAAATGTGAGGTCATAATCAAAAGATTCCAAAACTGAAAACTGTTCATCCAAAATTTGTATAAATCCATCCGGAGAAGCACCCCCGATCCAATATTGATTATATGTATCAATTTTGACAGTTGATAAATCAGTACCATTCAAACCGTGTATTTTTGTAAATGTTTCAAACTCATCCTGAACACGGTCGTATACCAGTAAACCACCATTGGTGGCACTCACTAATAAGGAATCGACTTCTACCATATCAGCAATTTCCAATGGCGATGTATAGGCATCCCAATCACCAACATGAACTTGACTAAATAAAACGTGAATTAGAAATAATGAATAAAATTTTCTCATGGTATTTGGAATGGTACCGGAATAAAACATAGAAAAAAGATTACCAAGCAGGCATAGCCTATATACATATTCTCTTTGGAGAGAGGTGTTTTTATATCATGAATTGGTGGATGTTTCGTGGAGCGCATGAGTACGAGAATCAGCACACCCCAAATGAGCCAGTTCAATGATAAAAAACTCAATGGTAATAATGTCAGGAACGCTGCTTTTGCTACCGTTTTATGTTTTTCGCCCAACATGGCATAGGCAATATGTCCACCGTCCAATTGACTGATGGGGAGCAGATTCAGCATGGTTACCAGCAAGCCTATCCAACCGGCGAAAGCCACTGGATGGAGCAGTATGTCCATATTCTCCGGTAAACCGGGATGAATAACAAATGTCAGTAATTTCATCAATATAGAATCGCCTAGAATAATACCCACTTGTTCACTATCCACTGTAACGACAGATGAAATCATTAAGCCAATGATCAATGCCGGCACTGCAATTATAAATCCAGCTATGGGTCCGGCAGCACCAATTTGCAGAAGTGCGTCCCGTCGATAAATGGGCGACTTGATTTTAATAAATGCACCAAATGTTCCAATAAGAAAAAGAAAGGGCGGCGCCGGAATAAAGTACGGCAGCGTGGCGTCTACATTATGCTTAATGGCGTAATAATAATGACCGAATTCATGGCAGCCCAAAATTAACAGCAGTGTAAACGAAAAAGGAATCCCTTTCGTTATTTCCATGGGATTGGAAAAAATATTCGCTCCTTCCATCATGGCACCAGCAATAAGCGTAGTTAATACAGTGGCTAAAAATAATCCAAGGTGGAGCTTTGGAATTTTAGGGATGCGTAAAATAACATTTGCTTCCCCACTGCCGGTTATAGTTATGACTTCATTTTCCGAGGAGATTAAATAATCAAATGGTTCTTTATTGAGTATGCGTTGGACATCTCCAATATCTGAACCGGACAACAAGCGGCCGATAGCGATCCATGAACCATTGGATTGGCCAATCTGCTTTAACAGAAAATTACCATCCAGTTTGACAAGAGTTTGCCGAAATTGTGCTTCGTTCATAATTAGTTCATTCTACACATGTTTATTTAAAAGGTTGCACGACTTTTTCTTTCTTGTTTCCAAAACCTTCACGAAGTTTACGTATGAAAATACTGTCTTTCTTCCTCTTACTCATCGGAATTGTAGTATCACAACCACTCCAGATTGATGTTCGCCCTCGAATCGTCGATGACAAAATCGTTAGCATTGTGGTTCAAATAGACAATAAATCCAAACGATCCATTAATCATCTTGAAGGGTTTATTAATGTTGTTACGGATGATGGTAATGTTCTTAAAGAAAAACGACTCATCATTATTGGACCAAACGATCCGGCGCTTCAGAATAATATGACTGTTTCCCGTTCAGTTAAGTTTGACCTGACCAATCCCTTTCCGGCTTATAAATTTAATGTGAGTAAAATTACGTTTTCCGGAGATTATCGAATTTATACCTACCATCCGGAGATAGGTTTTTATAGAATAGATTAGAATTAATCGTTTTTAATCAGTCTGCTTTTCAGAATGCTTCTTATACTTCCCCTCCAGTAATTCCGCAGGGCTGTGTTCATCCATACGTAAGTGCAGATCATTGATCCAAAACTTGGTCTGCTGCACATAGGCATCAATTATTTTTAACGGAATACGTTCTCCATACATATTGGTAATAATCATTGCGGACGGAACCGGAACATAAACCATCAAGGGATCTGCGTAAAAATTATTAAGTGAACGCACTAATTCCTTTGGATTCAAATAATCGATCGTTTCTGCATAAATGCTGTCTGCTAATCCCTGATCCACTGACCAGGTTTTTAAATAGAAAAACAAACGCCCGTCCAAAACACCACTTACATATGCAGCTTTAATTCGATATTCCATATCCAAGTTGCCATTTGCCAGTTGATTAACACGTTTCCAATCACCCCCATCCCAGAATAAGCGATTTTGCTGTTGACAGAAGGCTTCCTTTGGAAGCAGGATAAGGATTAGGATGAGGATAAGAAATTTGGGAAACACGTTTTTCTTCATCTTTTAATTCCTACAAGATCAAACATAAATGCGTATTCTAATGCCACTTCACGATAGCGGCGAAAGCGGCCGGATTTTCCACCGTGGCCCGCTTCCATGTTTACGTGCATGAGTAATATTTTATCATCTGTTTTCATATCACGTAGTTTAGCCACCCATTTCTGAGGCTCCCAATACTGCACCTGTGAATCAAAATATCCCGTTGTTACGAGCATATTGGGATAATCTTTGGCTTTTACGTTATCATACGGAGAATACGTCATCATGTAATCATATTCTCCCTTTATTCTGGGATCGCCCCACTCATCCCACTCATTGGAGGTTAATGGAATAGTACCATCCAGCATAGTGTTGATCACATCCACAAAAGGTACTGCTGCCACTACTCCTTTAAACAGTTCCGGTGCCAAATTAACAATAGCACCCATAAGTAATCCTCCAGCACTGCCGCCCATGGCAAAAAGATGATTTGCACTCGTGTAGTTTTCCTGGATTAAATATTTAGCGCAGTCTATAAAATCTGTAAACGTGTTCATCTTATTGAACATTTTTCCATCTTCATACCAGGGACGTCCATAAGTCTGACTGCCACGGATATGGGCAATTGCAAAAGCAAAGCCCCTATCCAGTAAACTCAATCGAGTTGAACTAAAGGTCGGATCCATGGTTGATCCGTATGAGCCATAAGCATACTGTAACACATTTCCTTTACTGTTTTTCTTAAAACCTTTTTTATATATAATCGAGATGGGGATCATTTTACCATCTTTTGCAGGAGCAAAAAGCCGTTCTGTGACATAATCATCAGGATTATGGCCACCCACCACTTCAGTCTGTTTTAAAAGCGTTGACTCCCGTGTATCCATGTTGTAATCCAAAGTAGAATACGGCGTCTTCATGGATGAAAAACCATAGCGCAATATATTAGTGTCGAAACTGGGATTTGTTGTAGCATAAGCAGAATAAATAGCTTCACCAAAATCTATATAATGTTCTTTTCCTGAACGCTGGTCTATAATGCGTAATTGTAGCAGACCATCTTTTCGTTCGCTGATGATCATATGGTTCGTGAAGACTTCTATGTCGCTTAACAAAACATCTTCACGGTGTGCTATCACTTCCGTCCAGTTTTCCTTAGCTGTAGCACTATCCGGTGTTTGCATCAAACGAAAGTTGGTCGCATCCCAATTAGTAACAATATAAAATTTGTCTTTGTAATGCTCGATAGAATATTCATGTACCTCTTCACGAGGTGAAAAAGAACGAAATTCACCTTCAGGATTGTTTGCTTCCAGAATGTGATATTCATTGACCAATGTGTGGCCATTATATATGATCATATATTTATCTGATTTGGACCGATACACACCTATGTAAAATGTGTTGTCTTTTTCAGTATAGACCCGCACATCTTTGGATTGAGGAGTACCTAGTTTATGTCTATCAATATGTTCACTCAATAATGTGACCTCATTCTTTACTGTATAAAAGAATGTTTGGCTGTCCATGGCCCAGGACGTTCCACCTTCTGTGCCTTTTATCTCATCTTCTAATATTTCCCCAGTTTGCAAATCTTTTACCATTATTGTATAGATACGCCTGCTCAAGGTATCCACACTGAAAGCGAGATATTTGTTATCCGGGCTAACAGAGAGCCCTCTTAAAGAATAATAATCATGACCTTGTGCCCATTCATTCACATCGATCATAATTTCTTCAGCATTATCTAAAGATTCTTTTTTACGGCAGTGAATTGGGTATTCTTTATCCTTTTCATATCGTGTATAATACCAATAATCATTGTCCAGGTAAGGTACCGATTCATCATCTTTTTTGATACGACCGACTATTTCGTCAAATAATTTATCCTGAAATTTTTCAGTATGCTTAAGATTTATTTCCTTATACTCATTCTCTGCTTGAAGATTATCCAGCACTTTTTGCGTTTGAGCATCAGGATCCTTGGCCAACTTTTGTTCGTCTGTTAGACGCATCCAATGATAATTATCTACACGTTCATATCCATGAACTGTTATTTGATGAGGTGTCTTTTCAGCCACCGGTGGATATATCATTATTTCTTCTTTCTGTTTATTCATTATAATCATTGCAGCTGCTAACCCGATAATAATTACAAACATTATATTTCGGTTCATTACTGTGCCTTTTTACGTCTATTGATAAAATAAAATGGGGTGTAAGCTAACAAAAAATGCGCTAATGCTACAAATTCTGCACTAAGAATATACCAGGGCCATGGGCCTAAATAATCAAGGAGAGTTGGAATACGTTCACCGATATGATTCACCGGTTTGCTGCAAATCCAAAAATAATTCGCGTCCATTAAAACATTGACAATAGCAGCGACGCCAAGAAAGACGTTCAATGCTATAAACGATTTAATTAAACTTTTGAACGTCGGGCGGATTTCGTAAACAACAGTTGCATAGACTAAGGCAAGTATCAGTCCCTGATGACCCAACCAGAATCGGAAGTAATGAAAATGAGGAAATCCCGCTGCTATATCCGGTGTAATGGATGCTTGGAGCATTCCGGAAAAACCCCAGAAAAAAAGTATTTCATAAACAAGATAACTACGCCAAACCATAAGCAATGGCATCATTAAATTGGCGAAGCGGCATAAATGGATCGGCAAATGCTGTTTAATATCAAATGTACCGGCAATACCTTCCAATCCTATCCACGCAATATAATTCCCAAAGACCAGCCAGCCAATCAACATACCAATTTTATATTGCATATCTTTATTCAGATATCGTTTAGCATATAAAGGAAATATTATAATAACAACTAGAGCGCCTACTATGGCAAAAATGTGTTCCGAGCCAAACATATCAAAAGGCTCATACGTATTCAGGTATCTATAAACTACTTCCCGCATAGTGTGGAGAATTTAATTTAAGATGATGATGAAAATGATATAGAATTCAATCAGAATCCTGGGACTCTTTATTGGCTGCTTTCTGAATTTGATCACTGCCAACCCATGCAAAACCCAGGGCTAAAACCCAAATATGACTAAATGGTTCAGAAACAATTTTTAACTGATATCCCCAATAAAATGCGATACCTGAACCGATGAGTAAACCAATACCAATAATTAATCTTATCCGCCAATTAAGATTTAACATTTTTATCCAAAATTATAGTGTTTTCGTACTGCTGTACTTACTTTCCAAGAACAACTTAATCCTTCAGGAAAAACCACATAATCTCCCGGTTTAATTGTGACTGTTTCTTCTTCAGTAGTCACTTCAATTTCACCTTCCAAAATATAACATGTCTCTTTATCACTATAAGACCACGAAAATTCAGAAATACCACATTCCCAAATAGGCCAATTAAAAACACCTTGAGCAGTCAATTCTTCTTTGCGAGGCTGTGTTATAGAAATTTTATCAATTTTTGCTGACATGAAAATAAAAGAATGATACTACATCTCTCCTGCGCCAATTGAACTGTGATCATTATCCAGCCAATCTCCAATAAAACTGTGAACTGATCGAAGATCTTCGAGGGAAGCAACCATAATAACCATATCTTGTTCTTTCCCCTTTAAGTCGTGTACATAATCCGGTAAAACGCCTTCTATTTTAAATCCTAAATTGGTGTAGATATCCATTAAATCTTTCTGGGGTCTCATGAACTTTGTGACGATTTTTTCTATGTGTTTATTATGGGCTATATCATACAAATCTTTTGCTAAAGCATATTGTACACCTTTGCCTGAATGGCTTGGATCAATGACAAGCCGTAAAAGCGCTGTACCACTTTTCCAAGAATCTGTGTCTATTTCCAAAGATGAATCACCAACTATTTGTTTTTCAAACAATGCAATTCGCCGGAGAATTTTACCCGATTCAGATTGTTCTGCTCTTACTTTTAAATGTTTTTTATTCGTTACGTCACTGCGAAAATACTTTCTCTTTGATTCAGGAATAGCCTGAAAAAATTTATGAGATAACGAAACATCTTTCAGGGTTAAATCTCGTACAATTATTTTTTTGTTATTATTTAATTTATATGTCTTTTTTTTCATTAAATAACTCCTGCCAGTTCTTGGAGTAAATGCCAGTTTACGAGTCTTTCATCTTGTGTAGATTGAATTATCTCATCCGGATTTCCTTCCGTGTCAAAATGTTTTGAGAATCGGCCTTCTGTTTTTGCAAAGTAAGTAAAATCAATTTGTTCTTTCGTTTTTGGGTTCACAAACCAGTCTTTATTTTTAGCTGGATTTCCCTGAAGAGATAACCGTTCTGAAAATTTATTTCCCTGTTTAGGATCATAAATAAAAATAGGAAAAGCCCTGGAGTCTGCAGCCAATTTCGCTTGGTGCATAGCCAAATCATCCGCAACGCCATGTTCCGGTTGGCACGTTGTATAGACATTTACGACTGATGGTCCAGGATATTCATTCGCTGCCATGATTGATTTATAAAAATGATTTGTATGGGCTGCGGTTGTTTGGGCTACAAATGTATCCGGGTGCAACATACATAGATTTGCAATTTCTTTTCGTTTTTCTGTTTTTCCGCCAATAGCCTTCCCAACTATAGACATTTTAGCATCCTGTCCTGTGAAGGTGGCAGTGGATGTTTGTCCTCCCGTATTTGAATACACCTGAGTATCTAAAATCAAAACATTGATATCCATGCCTGATGCTAGCAAGCGTGATAAGGATTGGAATCCGATATCTACCATGGCACCATCACCGCCAATGGTCCAGAGTTTTTTATCCTGCCAACCCATTTGGTTCCAGCGAGCCCGAATGCCCATAGCATCTGCACATACATTTTCAAAAAGGGAACTTGTCCAGGGAACTAAAAATGGATTATAGGGATACGTTGATCCATACACTGTGTTACACCCTGTTGCTGCAACGAGTCCAATACTTTCTTTACCATAGACAAATCCTGTGGCTGCCATCATCATTCTCAACGCAGTGCCTTCTCCGCAACCCATACAGGAACCGGCACCACCGGTATAAAGCATGGAATCACTGGCGAGCATCATATCTACCAGCACTCTTTCATTTATATAATCTGAAGGTGTTTCGCCCAAAGATGTAAAAAAATCAAACGCTTTTTGGTATGTAGGAAGTGTATCGTCCACTTTTGTAATCATTGTTAATGCATCATGTTCACCACAGGCATCCACACATTCAGCACATCCTTTACACTTTGTAGGATCAATAAATATTCCAAACTTGGCCGGTTCCTTACCTTGCTTTTCGGGAACCTTAGAAAATTTATTTGTATCCGCCCATTGATCAGAAATCCATCCTTTAATTTCACCTGATTCCAGTTTACCAATTGTTTCCTCTAATATCGATTCAGGAATGGCTTTCCCAAGAATCGCAGTATCCGGACATTGGGTCACACACTCCATACATGCCACACAATTATCTGATGTAAACTCAGGTATATCGGGCGCGATATAACTAAAATCACGAAGAGCAGCCGTTCCTGCTGGGATTAAACTTCGTGCAGTTGTATCATCAGCTGGGAGTCCCTCTTCAGCTGTACCATTATTATAAGCCCCAACGATTCTATCGTTAAAATCACCAACATCTAAAATGTCAAATGCATTTTTTTTATTTGATTCAGAAACGAGTGTGCTCATACTGATACTTCTTCCTTTTCAATTTCTTGTATAACTTCGAAGACCTCATTAAAACCACGCTTAACAGCATTTAAATTATCTTGTACAACCTGTTCACCTCGTTTTCCAAAATACTTCCTTAATGATTTTTCAACTCCATGCATTAATTCATCTTCGCTAATGTCGGATCGTTCCAAAAATGGAGTTGCTTTCAGAAAGATGCCTAATAAAACAATGCCTTGCATCCTTTGGATTAAATCAGCTTTGGATGAAACTTCCCGAGCTATTTTCACAGTATCGAGGGCCATAACTTTTATCTTTTTCTCATGAATGGTTTTTTGTGCCCACTTTGGAAAATCACACCAAATTTCACTTGATTCAGTTTTGGGTGATTGGACAAAGAGCATTCCACCGGGCTGAAGTCCTTTTAGTGGATTAGCCAAGTTAAACGCATTTATATCATTCAGTGGTACAAATTCAACAAACTCTAGTTCGTTATGTGTTTTTACCCTATCCGGACTTACGGTTAAGTAATACGTGGTAGGTAATCCTTTTTTCTCCGATCCGTATTTTGGATATGCTTGGACATACATATCAAAAAGGTCTGCTACAATTGTCGCAATAATTTTATTGGTTGTAACTGACCCATATCCACCAACAGAATGACCTCGCATAGAAAATGTACCCTCTGATCGAATATCAGTCGATTCCCCGGTATCTAATGCCAAATCATGATCAATGCCAATCGTAAAATATTTTTTATCGTGCTTTAGCATATTTTCCACTACAGCCATTATATCATCCGGGCGAACATCTCTAGATCCTAATCCAGCTGATCCGGAAAATATTTTTGGTATTATAACGTGTCCGTTTTTATTTGGTTTTAGATTATCAGCAAATGACGATTTTATTTCCATTGTTAAAGGATTACTTTCTGCCAAGGGATTATCCATTCTTTCCAAAACTGATATAGCTTTAACATTTTTTAATGCTTCAACAATTTGTTTTCCCGGAAATGGTCTGAAAGAAGTCACATGGACTATGCCTACTTTTATTCCTTTTTCTTTTCTTAAATAGTTCACGGCTGCTTCCGCAGTTTCAACCATAGAACCCATCCCTACAATTGCAAATTCGGCATCGTCCATTTTATATTCAGATATAAGTTCATATTGACGTCCGGTAAGTTTATAAAACTCATTCATGTTGTTAACGAGGGTTTGTTCTATCTTATTTGTATAAATCCTTTGAGCAATTTTTCCCTTCATATATGAATCCGTATTTTGAACAACACCAGACATGATCGGGTGATACGGATCCATCATGTTTATCAGTTTATCTTGGGGTTTGCCAACAAATTCATTCATCATTTCAGGTTCATGTAAACAAACATTTTCAATTGTATGTGTTGTCAAAAACCCATCCATAATATTTAAAAAAGGTGTGTGAGTATCTTCGGCAGTTTTCCGGGAGATTAAAGCCAAATCACCTACTTCCTGGGCATTACGAGCGAAAAGCATTCCCCAACCACAATCTGTAACCGCCATCACATCATCGTGACCAGCATGAACATTCAATGAGTGTGAGGTTAAGGCACGAGCGCCAATATGAAATACAACAGGAAGTCTCTTCCCGGAAATGGTGTATAAGACTTCTTTCATCAAAACCAAACCCTGTCCTGAAGTAAAGTTGGTAACTCGACCACCGGCAAGAGAAAACCCCTCGCAAGCAGAGGCAGCACTATGCTCTGATTCCGATTCAATGAACGCCATGTTTTCACCCCAGATGTTTGTTCCACCGTTTGCAATGACAGCCTGGTAACCAGACCCCATGGTCGTTGATGATGTAATTGGATATGCGCATGCACCTTGAGTAATGTGGGTTTCAACCCATACTACGATTGCAGCACCGTCCGCAGTTGATTTTATACCTGGGAATTTTGACATTTTATCGAGATATAAATTAAGAATAAAACTAACTTATTAAACTCTATATTTTTCATATATATCTGGTATCGTAACTTTTATAAACGATATCCGATTTTAGCGGGAACGCGTGAGAATCGAACTCACCGGATTTATTGTGTAAATCCCGTCGGTTTTGAAGACCGCGGAGGGCACCAGCCGCCCAATCATTCCCAGAACCTTTTGACAAATCTTTTTAATTCGTGCATTAGGTTTACATAGAGTTCTCTCAATTATTTAGGTCTTTTCAAGACCCTATAATTTACTCCATACTGTGCTTTAATCACTCTTCCCACTTTATCCGCATCTTGTTCTGATTCAAATCTAACCACCCGCACAGTATGTAAACGTTTTTTATTCGACATAACTTCAACTATCTCAACAGGATAGCCTGTTTCCCTTATCATATTTTTCAACCGCTTGGCATTATCATATTTTCCGAAAGCACCTAATTGAATAACCCATGGCTGGGGTATATTTTTTCCTGTTGTTGCTTGTGTTTTGTCTTTTTCCCTGCTAATCAACTTTTGCAGCTTTACATTGGGTTTTATTAAATCAAAACCATAATGATCTACTTGCAGTTGAGAATTGAGTGCTTTTATTTTGTTTACATAATATGCAGCACTATCAATTTCGCCTGTTGCATTAAAACTGGACACCAGTAAATCAACTGATCGCTGTAAATGATTAGTATTTTTATACTTTAGAGGAATTTTTTTCAACTGTTGGCTTGCTTGGCTATACAATCCCCGGGCGTACATATATTCACCAATTTTCATTTCTGCGTCATCCGTATATTCACTGTCTGGAAATTTTTCAATGAATTGCCTGAATTGAATTATTGATGAATCACCTTTACCATTCATCAATGCCTGCATAAATGGGATAGCCGGTTCATAAGGATATTTGGATTTTAGCTCTGGAATCTGATCCTTGACTTCCTGAGTCCGCCCTTCTTCAATTAATTGGAAATAAATATCAAAGGTTTGTGCAGAAAGAAATGATAGAATGAAAATTGGAAAAAATTTCCACAGCTTCAATGTGAATCGCTTTCCTCTTTACCCGATACAAGTTCGATGATTTTATCGATTTGTTGAGATAATTCATGGGGTGGAACTGTCGTTATACTCAATTTTAATCTCATCAAGTGAGCATGCACAGATGTATTAAATTTTTCCATGGCAGAATCCACTAAATCCAAAGCTTGTTGGCGTTCACCTTTTTCCTCCAATACATTGGCCATATGAGATAGCGCATCAATATTACCCGGGTTCTTATCCAGCATGCGTTTATAAAAATTTTCCACTTCACTATACCTGCCTAAATCATAGAGAGCAGTTTCAATTTTCGAAAAGATATTTCCTGCATTTTCCGGTTCCAACAAAGCAAATTGTTCCCAATGATTGATTGCGTTGATCAAATCCCTGTCATCTGCATAATAATCTCCCAACCGGCGGTGGGTTTGGCCATAATTGGGATCAATTTCCAATGCTTTGTCAAAACATTTTTTTGCACCGGCTCGATCATCTTTACTAATCTTATCTAATCCTTCATACACTTGAAATTGTGCCAGTTTTCCCGCATTCTTTTGCTGAGTTATTTTTTGAATATTTTTAGCCAATTTGGCCGCACTGACCCAATCTCGCTCTCGTTCTGCAATTTCCAAAAGAAACTCCAATGCCCAAGTATTCCTTTTTTCCAACTTGAGAATAAATTCAGCCTCTTGTTTTGATTTGATCAAATTATTTACACTTAAATAGTCCAATGCCAGCGAACGATGAATATCAATTTTAAGTTTATCATCCAAATTCGGTCGAACGGTTAATGATTGGTGAATTTTAATGGCTTGGTGTGGATTGCCTTCCCCTCTTAATATTTCTCCCATTTGTAAATATGCATCTATATGATTGGTATCATTCTTTACAACTTCACGGAGGAGTTTTATAGCAGTTTTGGAATCGCCACGGACAATGGCATTCAACGCATCGGTGTAGAGTGATTCGAAACGACGGGGTTTTTTAGGCCGGTAATATACAGCGGAAGCTATTCCGGCAGCTATCATAACGGTGATAGCAATTAAAAGCAGTGTATTCAATGCTACTCGTCTCCGTCATCCAGATCGTAGATCCCTTCATCAATCGCCACATTTCGCAGATCATTTAATTCATCAGACAACCTGCGGTTTTTGGTACGCAATGAACGTAACTCTGATTTTCCAGAAAGTATATTGGCTACCGCTACACCGTAACCAATCAAAATCCCTAAAGCAAGTGCCCCAACCATAACAAATGCGATACTTACTTCTTCGTATTGAGCAAAAATCAAATTGACATTAACTAAATCCGTATTCTGCAGCAAGAATAACAGAACAAGGATCATAGCGACTAAAGTAACAAATATTTTTATAAGTTTCATAGTGCGTGCGCTTCTTCTTTGTGTATCAAATCTCCATGTAAACTAACGCCTTTTGCCGCTGTAATCAATACCTGAACGAAGTCTTTTATTTTGGCATTTCCTTTTTCGAAAATCACCCATTTATTTGAATCTGTTCGTCCAGCCCAATGTGTTGGAGATTTTTTGCTTTCCTTTTCAACCAAGACTGTTTCTACATTTCCAACATTTTCTCTGTTTCTTTCTAATGTATGTTGCTTCTGTAATTCAATAATGCGTTGTAAACGATCTTTCTTAATTTTTTCAGAAATATGCTCACTGAATTCAGATGCTTTTGTACCAGGGCGTGATGAATATTTAAATGTAAATGCAGAATCAAATTTCACTTTTTTCATTACATCGAGAGTTTCTTCAAACTCGTCATCTGTTTCACCGGGGAATCCCACTATGATGTCTGTACTGATTCCCACATTAGGAAGTATGTCACGAATATAATCAACCAAGCCAATAAAATGTTCTTTTGTATATGTTCGATTCATTCGCTGAAGGATGCGATTACTACCAGCTTGCAGTGGTAAATGGATATAATTGCAAATACTGTCATAAGCAGACATCACACCTAAAAGTTCTGAATTAATATCTTTCGGGTGGGGTGATGTATAGCGAATTCGTTTCACGCCTTTTATATCTGCCATAGCTTCAAGTAATTCGGCAAAACCTTCGTTTTCATGCTTATACGAATTTACATTTTGGCCAAGAAGAGTCATTTCAACAAACCCATCTGCGACAGCTTGCTTCGTTTCTGCAACAATACTGGTAATGCTTCTACTCCGTTCTCGGCCGCGAGTGAAAGGAACTATACAAAATGTGCAAAACTTATCGCAACCACGCATGATGGAAATCCAGGCATTGATTCCTTCGTTCCGACTGGGAAAAAGATCCCCGTACACTTCAAAACGGGAGAGTTTTGTATCTACAATACTCTTTTGGTTAACAATTTTGCGATTCAGGATTTCTGGCAATTTTCGATAGGAATCCGGACCGAGAACGATATCCACATAAGGCCTACTTTCCAAAATATCATCTTTCAAATTTTGAGCCATACAACCCAATACTCCGATAATCATTTCAGGCTTATGCTTTTTAATAAGATTATATCTACCTAACTGTGAATGTACTTTTTCTTCAGCGTGTTCACGAATGGCGCACGTATTTACAAAAACTACATCAGCGTTATTAATATCATCGGCAGATTTAAATCCTTCTTTTTGGAGTAATCCCTCTACCAATTCAGAATCGGCTATATTCATTTGACAGCCGAACGTTTCTATAAAGTAGGATTTATGCATGTGTAGAAAAAACTGAAGTTTGAGAATAAATCAGCTTACTGCAGATAACCACTGAAAAAGTAATCCAGGGGATTCTGTGGTGTGCCATAATGATGGACTTCATAATGTAAGTGCGGTGCTGTGGAACGACCAGTGTTTCCGGATCTACCAATAATATCTCCTCGTTTCACCTTTTGACCTTTTTCTACATTATAATTAGAAAGGTGACCAAAAAGTGTTGTATATCCATAACCATGATCGATCTTAATGACTTTACCATAACCCCCTCGATAACGGGCTTCTTTAATTGTACCATCAGCCGGAGCTAATACAATATTTCCTGAATTTATAGTTATGTCCTGGCCATAATGAAAACGAACTTTGCCGTTTAAGGGATCTTTGCGGTATCCAAAATTGGAATTCAAGTAACCACCTTCCATGGGTCTTATAGATGGAATGGCGTGCATCATGTCTACATCTTCTGTGACTTTGTTGTAAATATCGCTGTAACTGGATAATTCAAGTTTTACTTTCCTTGATAAACTTTGGACATCCATCTCTAATGATTTGATGCGGTCCGTAAGACCATCGTCAATACGAGTATTTTCTGCCAGGCGAACACCTCCAATACCTAACTTGCGGATATCTTTATCGATCTGGGGTAAATCAGCGTACGTACGTAATGCTTTATCTTTTTCTTCAATAGATTTCACATTATCTATCATAGCAGTAAGTTCATCTTGGAGGTTTTCCAAGGTTAAAGATAACATCGAATAATTTTGCTTAACCTTGGCAATTTTTGATTTATAAAGTATATCTGTTAATGAGTCTGCGCTAACAAAGAAAATGGCGGCTAAACCAACGACGGCCATGGCTGAAAATGTGAATAATCGCCGACGTGACAAATTGCTTTGTCGGACACCATGGTCATCTTGCGAAATAATTATATAGTGTTTTTGAATTGTTTTTTTGCGGCCAAACATGGCTAATCGTGTTTTATTAATATCTGGATTTTAAGATTTTGTACCTATATAAACCAAATGCTAACCTATGTATAATTTTAACAATTGCGATTTAGTGGATTTCCGCAAGCGCTGCAAAGCTCGTTCTTTGATTTGCCGCACTCGTTCGCTGGAAAGGTTCAGTATTTTACCAATTTGCTCCAATGTTTTAGGATCATCTTCCCCCAATCCATAATATTCAGTCAAAACTTGTTTTTCTCGTTCTTTTAATTTCTTCACAAGGTTGCTGATCTCTTTTTTCAGTGAATCCTGCATTAACTGCATTTCAGGACGCGGATCACTCGAGATCAAATATTCAATCAGGGGGCGATCCGCTTCACTACTATCCTCTAGTGATACTGGACCGGAATATGCCTGTACGAGGTCTTCAATCCATTTAATAGTTGTATCGGAAATTTCTGCCAATTCTTCCGTCGTTGGCTCCCGTTCAAATTCCTGTTCGAGTTTCAATGATTCGCGGTATAATTTCCCCATAGATTCCGTAACGTGGGATGGTAGCCGTACTACACGGCCTGTTTTTTGGATGGCGGTACGGATGCGCTGTGTAATCCACCAAACAGCATAAGAAATAAATTTAAATCCCCGCGATTCATCAAATGTATTTACAGCTCTGATAAGCCCCAGGTTGCCTTCATTTATCAGGTCTTCAAAAGGCACACCCTGTCCCTGGAATTTCTTAGCCATGGCAACGACAAATCGCAAATTATGGGTAACCAGTTTTTGAAAAGCATCTGTATCCCCGGCTTTGGCTTTTTGTGCTAGAACAACTTCCTCCTGCGGAGAAAGTGGTTCAAGTTTTTTTATTTCTTTTAAATAAAGACCAAGGGCTTTGCGCCCTTGGGGAGGCGTTGGTTTTGTCAAGACGGAGGATTATCCGGATCAGGCACTTCTCCTTGAGTTGCCTCATCTTCCTCCACAGTCTCTTCTTTGATGCTTTCAGCTTCTACGTTCTGTTCTGCGGCAGTAATATCACTTTCCTGAAGACCAAACTCATCTTTTACTTTTTGAATTTCAGCTTCTTTTTCGGTGATTTTATCCTGGATATCTTCTATTTTTTGGAGGGAGTTATAGAATTCCTTATTACCGGTAAAGTTAACCATATTCTCTTCCTTGGCGTGGTAAGCAACTAGTCTGCCAAGATTTTCATACGTTTTGGCTAAATCTCTCTGTAGTTGGTGAATTTCAATTTTGATCTTGCTGATTTTAGTCAGTTCTTCCGTTTTGGCTACAGCAATTTTGCTAACCTCCTCTGCTTTTTCTACAGCAATGGAGCTCCAGTCTTTCATGTTTTTTTTCAGGTCATCCCAAAGATTATTCATTTATTTCCTCGCATTCCAAAAACGAATTTAGAAGTCTATGAAGCGCTATGCAATCAAATGCTTTTCTTAATTACACTATTAACAGCATAAAAAATACCCGCCCCTACGATCAAAGCATTTAATTCCAGCATTACATTGTTATCCCTTATACCAATGTAGAGCCCTGATAGAATAATGATCATGGCAAATAATTGAATACTTCTAAGCAGGGCGAACTTCATACCGCTCTCTAAATCTTATCCAACGCAGAATCTTCTTAAAGTTCCATTTATATGCCTGTGTCAATAATTCAAGTGGTTCATCCGCAGCTGCAAACGAATCAGCCATCATTGCCAATTGATTAGTATTGAGTTTTTCATAAATAAAACGGTTTATAAATGATAAATTTCTTTTCCAATTCAAATCCCTCATGATTGTTTTAGTTAATTTAATTTCATCTGTTATCTGGTAAGCAGCAGCCAATCCAGAACGCATGGCCATTCGCATTCCAAATCCAAATAAATAATCCTGAAATCCTCCTGCTTCTCCAATTCGAAATGGTCTTTTAAAAGTCCTCATATTGTTAATTGAAAAACTTCCCCTGCTACCAAACATATTCTCTTTCGGTATCGAAATCTCTTTAGAATTAAAATAATCTATCGAATTCTGTAAAGGATCCATATTCTCATTTTTCACTTTTTTATACGCCGTTGCCAACGTGGCTTGGCCATCCATTATTATTAAATATGCATACCCTTTTGGTGCGAACTTTTTCCCCAATAATAAATGAACCTGGTTCTTTAATGTCGTTTTAAAATTAACTCCTTTAATATATGCAGCTACTTTTGATGGTCCGGTGCTGTCAATATCGAAATCATCAGGTGCCGGAGTGTCAAATTTGAAATCAACTCCTGCATTTTTGCATTGTTCATAAAAGTGTTGATCTAGACTATCCTGTTCACTTCCACGCTTTACCATGTAAAAAAACGGTTGGGGTGATTTCACCAAAGATGATGCTCTATTTTCCAAATGAACCGTGAATTGATGAATAGGAATAGCAGGTAAATTTTTAAAATTTAATCCGTGTGAAGTAAAAAAATCCTCCATTGAACTGTTGAAAATCCAATTATCCAACCCTTCATAATCCCCGTGGCGGCTCCCTCCTACCGTGGATTGTTTTTCAAATACAACAACATTATATCCGGCTTTTTTAATATTAATTGCTGCTGACATACCCGCAATACCGGCACCTGCTATTTTGATTATTTTACTTTTTGAGTTTGATGAAAAAGAATGCAAGATTAGCAATTAATTTGCTGTATGGAAATAATTTCCTGCATGTCAGCTAGTTCAGTTAGTATTTTTTCCGGTACTTCATTATCTACACGAATGACAGCAAATGCTTCTCCATCTACAGAATCACGGCTTAATATATATGCTCCAATATTAATTTGAGATGAGCCCAAAGCAGTACCCACTTTTCCAACCACACCGGGAACATCCTTATTGTGGACAAAAAGTAACGTACCTCGAGGAGTGATATCCATTTCATAGCCAAGGATTTTTACTAAACGGAGCCTCTTATTTTCAAATATGCTCCCATTAATTTGATTACTACCATTTTCACCGGTAACTTGTGTACGAATAAGGTTTTCATAAGAACCACAATTCGATGAATAACTGTATTCAATTTTTATGCCTAAATCTAATGCGAGACTTTCAGCATTTACATAATTGACGCGATCAGGAATGCGCGAGGATAAAAGGCCTTTCAAAAATGCCAACATAGCCGGTTTAGTTTCCTCCATGGATCCGGCACATTCAATATGAACCTTTTGGATAACACCCGTTTCTAACTGGCTTTGAAGTTTGCCCATGGCTTCTGATAAGTCCAAGTTGGGCTGTATCTCTTTTAATTTTACCAGATCAGAAATGGGCATATTAATTGCATTTGCTAATTTTTCGTGGAGTAAATAATCTCGAACCTGTTCACAGACTGCCAAACTCACACCCTCTTTCGCTTCCGCTGTTGAGGCTCCTAAATGGGGAGTCATCACAATGTTTTTCGCTTTCACCAATGGATTGTTCTCGCCAATAGGTTCTGATGTAAACACATCGATAGCAGCACCTGCAATTTTATCTTCATTCAACGCCTTTGCCAAATCAGCTTCATTAATAATTCCACCCCGAGCCACATTAATGATTCGAGCCGAATCTTTCATCCGGCAAAGGCGTTCAAAATCAAATAAGTCCTTTGTGGAATCAATGAAGGGGACATGGAGCGTGATGTAATCCGATTCAGATGTAAGTGTGTCGAGATCAACAACGCGTACTTCTTCTTCATCAAACATGTCTTGACTGACGTATGGATCGAAGCCCAGAATATTCATATTAAATGATCGGCTGCGCTGGATGACTTCCCTGCCGATTTTTCCTAATCCAACAACACCCAGAGTTTTATTGCGTAATTCCGTACCCACCAATGCATTACGGTTCCACTGACCTTTTATGATACCACCATGACCCAACGGAATATTTCGAGACAAAGCCAACATCATGGCTACTGTATGCTCTGCAGCGGAAATCGTATTTACATCCGGAGTATTCATGACTACGATACCTTTTCGTGTTGCGGCGCTAATGTCAATATTATCTGTGCCAACACCTGCTCGGCCAATCACCTGTAAATTTTCAGCACTGTTAATCATATTTGCCGTTGCCTGTGTGCCACTGCGGACAACCCATCCATGGACATCTTTACATGCGTCCGCTTTTTCATCATCCGATGCATCCGGAAGATAAACTACGTCGAAATCGGCCTCTTTTAGGATAGTCATTCCTGCTTTGGTAATAGGATCAGATACGAGAACTTTCATTGTTTATTAGCTTTGTTGTGAACGAATCAGGTTAAGGGCTGAACCAGCTCTGAACCAGTCAATCTGTGTTTGATTAAATGTGTGATTACATACAATTTTATCCGTTGAACCATGTTCATGTGTCAGATTTAAAGTTAAGGATTTTCCTGGCGAAAACTGATCCAAATCGACAAAATCAATTGTATCATTTTCTTGAATTTTATCATAGTCTGCTTTATCAGCAAATGTGAGAGCAAGCATGCCTTGTTTCTTTAAATTGGTTTCGTGGATTCTGGCAAATGATCTTACCAACACTGCTCGGACACCTAAATGACGTGGCTCCATGGCTGCGTGTTCACGAGACGAACCTTCTCCATAATTTTCATCCCCCACAACGAGAGTAGAAACGCCGGCTGCTTTGTAAGCTCTTTGCACATCAGGAACGGATGCATAGTCTGCTGTTAATTGATTCTTTACACTATTTGTTTTATCAGTAAAATAATTAACAGCGCCGGTTAGCATATTGTTGGAAATATTGTCCAGATGACCGCGAAATCGCAGCCAGGGTCCGGCCATGGAAATATGATCCGTCGTACATTTCCCTTTCGCTTTGATCAACAATTTCATACCTGTAATATTATCACCATTCCATGGTTCAAACGGTGATAATAATTCCAATCGTTCAGAATCCGGGTTGACATGAATTTCAATTCCTCTTGCATTTTCAGCTGGTTGCTGATAGCCAAGGTCTTCAACAGTAAATCCATTTTTAGGAAGATCATCCCCCACAGGAGGATCCAATTTCACTTCATCCCCATTTTCATTTATCAATGAATCATTTATTGGATTGAACGTGAGATCGCCGGAAATAGCCAAAGCAGTAACCAATTCTGGGGAACCTACAAAGGCATGTGTATTCGGATTCCCATCTGCTCGTTTTGCAAAATTGCGATTAAAAGAATGAACAATGGCATTTTTTTCTTCTTTTTCAGTACCGGCTCTGGCCCATTGACCAATACACGGTCCACAGGCATTTGCAAACACATGAGCACCCAAATCTTTAAATGTTTCAATAAATCCATCTCGTTCAATTGTATAGCGAACCAGTTCTGATCCCGGTGTAACGGTGAAATCAGCTTTTGTTTTTAGCCCTTTATCTACAGCCTGTTTTGCAATAGATGCTGATCGTGAAATATCTTCATATGATGAGTTTGTGCATGAACCAATTAATCCAACTTTCACATCCGTTGGCCAGTCATTTTCTTTTGCAGCATTGGCCATTGCAGAAATCGGCGTTGCTTTATCCGGCGTGAAAGGACCATTCAAATGAGGCTCTAATTCTGATAGATTAATTTCAATTACTTGATCATAATATTCATCCGGATTTTCTAAAACAGTTTCATCAGCCCGGAGGTGTTCGGCCACTTCATCTGCCAATTTTGCCACATCTTCACGTCCGGTGGCCGATAAATATTTTGCCATTTGTTCACCGTAAGCAAAGATAGATGTGGTGGCGCCGATTTCTGCGCCCATATTGCAAATGGTGCCCTTACCCGTACAGGACAAATTATCCGCTCCCGGACCAAAATATTCGACGATGGCGCCCGTGCCGCCTTTCACTGTCAAGATACCGGCTACTTTTAAAATAACATCCTTCGCAGAAGTCCAGCCGCTCAATTCACCGGTGAGTTTGATGCCGATAAATTTGGGAAATTTCAATTCCCACGGCATTCCGGCCATGACGTCCACAGCATCTGCACCGCCCACGCCGATGGCAATCATTCCCAGTCCGCCAGCATTCACTGTATGACTATCAGTACCGATCATCATACCACCGGGAAATGCGTAGTTTTCCAAAACAACTTGATGGATAATGCCTGCGCCCGGTTTCCAAAAACCAATGCCGTATTTATTGGAAACAGCTTCTAAAAAATCATATACTTCACCATTAATGTCCTTGGCAATTGACAAATCCTGATCGGCACTCACTTTTGCTTGTATTAAGTGATCACAATGAACTGTGGATGGAACAGCTGTTTGTTCTTTCCCGGCCATCATAAACTGCAATAATGCCATCTGGGCAGTTGCATCCTGCATGGCTACGCGGTCCGGTGCAAAATCGACGTAGGATTTACCACGCTCAAATTTTTCAAGTTTGTCGTTAAATAGATGAGAATAGAGGATTTTTTCTGATAACGTTAATTGACGGCCGACAATTTCTCGGGCAGCACTCACTCGATCAGCTAAAGAACCATAAACACTTTTAATCATTTCCAGGTCAAACACACGATTTTCCTAATTTATATAATTGAATTGGAACAGAATTTGATCTTTCACGTACGAATTCTGTGTATAAACTTACACATTTCATCAATCATTATTCAATTTCAATACACAGCAAACTCAGTAAATTTAGCCATGAAATCAGGCCGTCAATTTATCATATACATTTTATGCTTATCTTTTTTAGCAGCGGGTACCGATTGGCGAACCCTCAATTCTACAACAGATCAATTATCCATTGAAGTTATTTTTGATTTAAAGCCCGGCGAAAAACCGGAACCGCTTACTCTTTTGATAGGACTGCCATCAGAAGAATTACCAAGTTTAAACATTCGTTCATACAATAAACGAAAAGTAGGATTCAATATTGATTCTGATGATGCAGGTGTTAAGTGGATTAACCGGCAAAAAGTACGCCAACTTGAAACGGCCACACTTGAAATCAATCCACTGACAACTAACAATTATTATTATCAAAATTTTATTATTGACATCTCCTTCAATAAATATCAAACGAAAACAATCCGGGCATCTAAAAATGCTCATTCATTTTTGCATCAGCGCATTTTGAATTGGGATATTGCCCAAAATTGGTTTCAACCCCAAAAAAGAAAACAGAAACGGAGTTCAGAACTTCCGGATGGAACATGGATAAAATTTAAGATAGCTGACGACCAAATGGCCTCCATTAGCGGTGCCGATATAATTAATTTAAGTAGTTCATTTCAGCAAAGTGATCCTCGGAGTTTTATGCTATTTACAGCATCGACATTGGGTAGGGATCGCAGTGCGACTATCATTAATACACTCACATATAAACCTATGATAGATAATCTTGTGGAGACAGCATTCGAATTTTCAGGTGAGGACGATGGATTGTTGGATGTAAATGATAAACTAGTCTTTTATGGACGAGGTGCAAGCGGATTTAATTTAGATGTGGATGACGTGAGTCATCATCAAAATATTTATTTTACAGAAAATACATATTGGTTGCTCATTCCGGATGATTCTTCCTTACGGGGAAAACGAGTAACGACATTAAATCCACCACCGTCAACTAGTCTTACGTTAGATTATGCAACTTCGTATGTTCACGTTGAGAATGATGTTATAAACCCGTTTGAAAGCGGTATCGCTTGGACAGGTCCGCCTTTTGGCAAGGGAGCCAGTTATACACTTGTTTATACGTTAAACGATGTTAAATCGTCTGTGGATTCACATTTCAATATCGCTGTGAGAGGAAGCTCGACGGATATCGATTTCATCGCTAATCCTCGACATATCATTGACATATATCTTAATTCACGAAATGTGTTAAGGGAAAATTTTAATTTTACAGGATTGAGTAAGCAGACCAAGTCATTCACCGTTAGCGGTTCTGAATTAACAGATGGTGTCAATCTCATCTATCTTGATAACACATCTTCCTCCAACAGTTATTCCCTACCGCATTTTGATCATGCAACAGTAGATTATGGTCGAATTCTAAACATGGATAACAGTCCTTTTGAATTTTATGCTCCCATCCACAGCAATACAGTTTCTTTTACTTTTTCAGGATCTTCAGTACCGATTGTTTGGGATATTACTGAAATTATTCATCCTAAAAATATAATTGTTGAACCGTCCAATGATGATTATTTAATCGCGGTTGATCTACCCGTTGATACGCTATCGAGATTTATTGTTTTTGATGAAAGTGATATCAATATAATCACAGAATTGGAACTGATGAGTAATACCAATTTTGCTTCGTTACGAAATCAAGATCAAGGTGTAGATCATCTTATCATTGGGCCGATCGAATTTAGCAGCCCTGCTCAACCGTTAAATGATCATCGCGGCAGTTCCCGTTATATCCCACTTGAGGATATTTATAATGAATTCTCCGGTGGAAATGCAGATCCCACAGCTATACGATCTTTTTTGCAATGGACACAGGAAGAATGGACAGCCCCACAACCCTATTGTGTATTGCTCCTGGGCGATACGGATTATGATTACAGAAATATTACAGGTGAATCCGAAAGCCAAGTTCCTACAATCATTTCCGGCACCTATTCAAATCGAGCTGTGGACGATCGATTGGCAGCGATAAACGGACGTATCCCTGATTTGGCATTGGGACGCTTTCCTGCAAAATCAGCGAGCGAAGTTGAAGATTTTGTAACAAAGCTCATTGAGCACGAAACGAATCCGATTACCGGTTATTGGCGGCAACGCGTTACACTTGTTGCCGATGACGGCGCCCGGCCGGAAGATGGCAGTTCCGGTGGATCTATTTCAACCGGAAAAAGCCATACCCAAAATTCTGAAATTGTTGCCGATTGGATTTCACCGCGTGTAGAGGTCAATAAGCTGTACATGCTGGAGTTTCCAGAAGTGAACGATCCTTCGTCCTATGGCGTTATAAAACCGGATGCAACAGATGCGCTGATGGAAACTATCAGCGAAGGTACAGCCATCATAAATTATATAGGTCACGGATCCGCTCATCAATGGGCCCAAGAGAAACTGCTGGTGCAGGATCGAGGTGATGTAAACAGAATTACAACTGAAATGAAATTACCTCTTTGGGTCGCCGGTACATGTTCTTGGGGGCATTTTGATTACTTAGATTCTGAATCATTTTCAGAAGAACTCATCCGCCAACCCCTGGACGGCGCCGCAGGAATCATTACAACCAGCCGAGCTATAGGTGTATCGTCTAATGCGCTCTATATTACAAAAATATTTAAAGCGATTTTTCCGAATCATGAAGTGACCGATGAACCGGTTGGAATTGTCCTGCAGTCTGTAAAGGACGGAAACAGCAGTGGTGAATTATTTCATTTATTTGGTGATCCGGCCATGCCCATACCCATTCCAAACATGACCGTTAATATAACAGATATTAATCCTGACACATTAAAATCCCTGGATACTGCACGAGTGTACGGTGATCAAGAAATTTCTACAACAGCAAGCGGAATCGGCATTATCCGATTGGTAGATGCGGAACGTGAAATCACTCGGCAGTATAACATAAATTCAACCACACAGGAAATTTCATACACACTACCCGGACCTATTTTATTCAAAGGTCAATTTTCAATCACCGGAAATGATTTCAGTGCCCGTATGCGTATTCCAAAAGATATTTCATATTCTTCTACCCCGGCACAATGCAATGTATATGTACAACTGGAAACAGAACCACCTGTAGAAGCGTTGGGAATGTTAGAAAATATATACCTGACCAGTGGAACACCTGTCCAAGACACGCAAGGCCCCATAATTGCGTTTGAAACTGAAACGGGGAAATTATTGCGCAACAACGATCATTTAATAAGTGATGAAGGTGTAAATGTCCGCCTTTCAGATCCATTGGGGATTAATGTAACCGGAGAAGTTGGCCATGAAATTATGATTACAGATTTGAATGATGATTCAATAAATAATCTGTCCAATCGGTTTATTTATGACGAAAACAGCATAACGACTGGTGTATTATCTATTCCTTTTGATGAAAACGAAGAATCCCTTTCCCTGCACATCAAAGCTTGGGATAATGCCAATAACCCTGCAGAAAAAGAAATCACGTTTCAAATACTGTCAGATCAGACATTCCGAGTTTTGAATATATTGAATTTTCCAAATCCCTACGCTACAACGACACAATTCGCTTTTGAACTTACATCATCTGCAACTGTCTCTATAAATGTCTATACATTGGGAGGGCGTCGTGTGGTATCCATTCCTGAAGAAGATTTTTCCAGCGGGTATAATTATATTAATTGGGATGGCCGGAATGCCTATGGAGAACGATTAGCCAATGGCGTATATTTATATAAATTAAAAGCGGATGACGGTGAACAAACTGTTTCCATTATTAAAAAACTGGCTAAGTTTCAATAACAAAGGTATTTAGTATGAGTGTAACACAACTGGATCATTTGAACTTAAGTGTTAGTAATTTCAAAGAAACGGTAGAATGGTATCAAAAGGTATTTGGTTTTATTCTCGTTGAAAAGGGAATTCAAGACGATAAACCTTGGGGAATTATTCAAAAAGAAAGTGCATTACTTTGTATATACGAACAGCAGGATTTGGTTTTATTGGATCGGTTTGAATCAACGGAGAAATCTATTCATTATTTAGCACATTTTGGACTGCGGATTGATAATCAACAAGTATGGGAAGAAACAATTAAAAGAGAAAAAATTGACGTTATGCATGATGGACCGATACGATGGCCAAAATCCATAGCTTGGTATATCAAAGATCCAACCGGTTGGGAAATTGAAGTGGTATTGTGGGATAATGATAAAATTCAATTTGAGAAATAATTTGCCTCCATTTTCAATAATATTGGCTTCAGCGTCACCCAGAAGGAAGCAACTATTAAACATGATCGATATCGATTTTGAAGTGATTCCAAGTGACGTTCATGAAGATTTTAATATTGACCTTAATCATGAAGATTTTGTTCAGCATTATGCCCGGGAAAAATCGTTGGATATTGCTGAAAAATATCCGGATCATTTAGTCATTGGTGCAGATACGATCGTGGTTCTGGATTCTAAAATTCTGGGAAAGCCTAAAGATGAAGCAGATAGCTTTAATATGCTGAAGTCACTTTCAGGTCGAACTCATACCGTCTACACTGGGGTTTCATTAAATCATATAAATGAGAAAATCAGTGACACATTTTTTGAACAGACACAGGTGTCATTTAACGAATTATCTGATTCTGTTATATCCTATTATATTGACACTTATAAACCTTTAGATAAAGCAGGAAGTTATGGAATCCAGGATTGGTTTGCCTTAAACGTAAATCGAATAGACGGATGTTTTTATAATGTAATGGGCTTCCCTCTCGCAGCATTTTTCAGTCACTATAAAAAATATGACAATTCTATTGTTAAGGTATCATAGAGTCGTTTAATTTTCTTGTCTACTTATTTGAATCATGAGTGAATTTTACACAGAATTAAAAGAACTTAGGAAATCCCAGAACATTGATTTGGAAGAGATTCAATCTCGTACCAAAATCAATATTGAATATCTCCTTGCCATAGAAAACGGCCAGTTTGAAGTTTTACCCCTTCCATATGTCCGTCTTTTTATGAGGGCTTATGTGTCTGAAATCGGTGGTGATGCCGATGAAGCACTGCACCAACTTGATATTTTCCAAGGACGCAAAGCAGGAAAACGATCTTTCAAAAAGACAGAAAAGATTGAGCCCAAACCTACAAAGACAGAACCAATTTCAAAAGCACCGACCCAATCACGCCCTCCTACTAAAATACGTCAGGATTTGATTAAAGGCGGAGTTTTACTAATTGTCTTCCTGTTTGCAATATTCATCATTAAAAAAATAAATAAAGAAGGAAGCTCGGCTACAATTGAAAATGGAGAAATTATTCTCGTTGAAAATCCGGATGTTATCACAAACGATCAACTGATCAATGACTTTGTAGAAGCCCTTTCTCAAACAGTTGCCATGGCTGTCGAACCTCCTCTAAAACTGAAAATGGTTACCACAGAAAGAATCTGGTACAGTCTGACGGCTGACACATCTTCAACGCAAACAGATATACTTACTGCCGGAGAAGAAAAAAGCTTATCTTTTGAAAACCAAATTTATATTCGCCTGAACCAGACAACTGGCATTTCATTATACATTAATGGACTCGAAGTAAAAGAGCTAGGGCAGCACAATCACCCTGCTGAGATACAGTTCTTTGCCGAACCATCCACTATAACAGTAAAACACTACTACCCCCAAAGATAGTTAAGGGATTACTTTAAATCCCGATTCACTTCAACCGTTGGTTGAAGCATTTTGTCGTCAATAAACACGCAATTATTTTACTTATGTTAAGAAAATAAGTTGACAAAAGTGGGTAGAAAGGAATATATTGTGGGTAATTGTGGGTAAACAATTAACCAACTTGTGGGTATGACTATAAACCAAGATACATTTACGGGAGAATTTTCCTACACTATTGATACCAAAGGCCGTGTCAATATTCCAGCGAAATTTCGCCAAAGCCTTGCACCTGAAAATGATCAAACATTCGTGATCACTCGGGGTATGGATCCGTGTATCTGGGTCTACCCTCTCACAGCCTGGCAAATAATTGAAGACGATCTGAAAGATCTTTCAGCTATTTCGGGTATTAACAGGTCTTTTATTCGCAATACAGTTCGCTACGCTTCAACAGTAACATTTGATAAACAAGGACGTATCATCCTTTCGTCTAACTTGCTGAAACATGCAAAATTGAAAAAAAATGCATTTATAATCGGGATGGTAAACAAAATTGAAATTTGGGAGCCAAGCGAATTGGCGAAAGTAGATAAACAAAATTTAGAAATGGACTCTTCAAAATATGATGCACTGGCAGATAGAATTATACTCTAATGACATCGAATATCTTGCAGGATACATCACACACTCACATTCCTGTAATGGTGAACGAAGTTTTGGATTTGCTGATCACAGATCAGCAGGGAATTTATCTCGACGGGACATTAGGTCTCGGCGGGCACGCCACATACATCCTAAATGCTCTCTCATATTCAGCGAGGCTTTTAGGACTTGATCGCGATGAGAAGGCACTGGCAATCTGTAAAGAACGACTGTCTGGCAGCGGTGCCTTCTCTTGCCACCACCTTTCTTACGACATTTTCCCTCAATTACTTAATCAAGAAGGTATCACAGCAGTGAATGGGATACTGTTGGATCTTGGTCTTTCCTCTTATCAATTGGATTCACATCGTGGATTCAGCTTCCGAAATACCGGCATTCTTGATATGCGCTTTGATTCTGCTTCCGGCCAAACAGCCGCACAACTCATTCATCAAGCATCAGCGGACGACTTGGCGGATATATTCTATAAATTTGGTGAGGAAAGACTTTCCCGGCGCATCGCAAAGTCTGTAAAAGACATGACTTCAATGGAATCAATTGAAGATTTAAAAGAAGCAGTTAGAAGAAGTACGCCGCCAAAAAATCGTCAAAAAACACTGGCGCGCATTTTTCAATCATTGCGCATTGCTGTAAATGGCGAATTGGATCGCTTACAACATTTCTTGGATTCATTTATTGAATTTTTAACACCGGGCGGACGTATCGTAATAATCAGTTATCATTCTCTGGAAGACCGCATGGTTAAGCAAAGCTTCAAAGCATTAAAAAAAGAAAATTTGTTATCAGTATTAACAAAGAAACCCCTTCCACCTACCAATGAAGAACAAACAAAAAATAGCCGATCGCGTAGTGCAAAATTGCGAGCCGGAGAAAGGATATAATGGCTAAACGACGTAAAAACAAACGTATAAACAGACATAAGGAATTTCTACAAACACTGTCCTTTTTTCTTGTGACAATCTTTTCAATAGGCGGTCTGATTATTTACCTTTGGGTTTACACGGAGATTGATGAAACCCTCATGGCAATTGAAATTCAAAAGTCTACATTTTCTGAATTAAACAATTCTGTAAAGGAATTAAAGAGTGATATTTCACGTTTAAATCGCGTTGATCGCATTACGGCAGTTGCCCGGAAAGAATTGGGTATGGTTGTTGCGAAACCAGAACCTATTATTATTCTCGTGGATCCAGTATTAGTTGAGAATTCGTTTGACTAAAACCTATTTAAAATTTCGATCTAGAGTTATAATTACATCTGGGCTCATTGTCTTTTGCTGGGTTGGTTTATCTGTGCGACTATTTCAAATTCAAATAATTGATGGCGAAAAACTACGCTTAAAAGGGCAAAACCAGAGCATGGTTCAAAAGCCATTAAAAGCAATCCGCGGAAATATTTATGATCGTAACAATGTGTCTTTCACACGCAATATTATTCATTATTCTTTCGGTATCCATCCAACGCAAATAGAGGATAAAGAAGAATTTGCAGAACATATAAGTGAATGTTTGCATGGGGATAAAGATATATACCTGAAGAAACTAAATTCTTCGAAGAGTTTTGAATATTTAGAGCGAAACATGATGAGGTCACATTGTGAAAAATTGCTCATCAATAAACCGGAGGGTTTAATCGTTGAACGCAACTCTCGCCGTTATTATCCCCATGGAAATATTGCCTCGCAAGCGTTGGGCTTTGTGGATCTTGATGATAAAGGTATTTCCGGTATAGAGCAAAAATATAACAACTATCTTGCCGGCACAGCTGGCTGGGTTGTACGTCAAATAAGCGGACGTGGAAAAACAATTTTCAAAACCAATCTGCCTCAACAGGCTCCCATAGACGGTGCGAATATCCAAATGACTATCGACCTTGAATATCAAGCCATCCTGCAAGAAGAACTTGCAGCACAACTTGATAAAACCGATGCGTTATCTGCTATGGGACTTATTCTGAATCCGCAAACGGGTGAAATACTTGCCATGTCTTCTGTACCTGATTTTGATCCGAATTACCCCGGTCGCGGTGAAATCGAATGGCAGCGAAATAAAGTGATTACCGATCAATTTGAACCGGGGTCCACATATAAAATAGTTCCTATTCTCGCTGCAGTAGATCGAAACACCGTTTCGTTGTGGGAAGAATTTAATTGTGAAAATGGCAGCTATATTTTTGCAGGGCGTACTATTAAAGATTGGGAAGATTTTGGACTGCTGACCATGCCTCAAATAATGGAAAACTCCAGCAATGTGGGTGTCATCAAAATTGCTGAAACTTTGGGCAAAAATAATCTTTATCGTTATAGTAGGGATCTTGGCTTTGGAATGCATACAAACGTAAATATTGCAGGAGAGCACCCCGGCACATTAAGACACATATCAGATTGGAGCGAAATTTCTCTGGCTGAAATTTCGTTGGGACATGAAGTGGGAGTCACGGCCATACAGTTGGGCATGGCGTATGCTACCATTGCTAACGGAGGATATCTTCTTAAACCCAGACTGGTAAAACAAATTGTGTCACCTTCAGGAGAAATTGTTTATTCAGAACAACCTGAAGTTATTCGTAAAGTAGCTTCAAAGGACGTAATGGACATCATGACGGATATGCTTTGCCGCGTAGTGGAAACGGGTACGGGTACCAAAGCGGCAATCAAAGGCTGGACTGTAGCAGGCAAAACTGGGACGGCTCAAAAATTCATCGACGGTCACTATTCAAAAAAGAAATTTATTTCCAACTTCGTCGGGTTTTTTCCGGCGGACGATCCCCAACTTGTTGGGGTAATTATTTTAGATGAACCAAAAATTGGATACCACTGGGGCGGTTATGGTGCTGCTCCTGTCTTCCACAAGGTGATTGAACGGATCATTAATATGGATGATTCCATTCGCCTTCTCAAACCACAGACTATCGAAAAAGACCATATGTTGGTCCAAGAGCGTCTGCCCCTCTCACATACCTCGGATAACACCGTGGCTAAACCAGTGGTTTTATCCAATGCCATGTCAATTGTCCCTGTCGTTCAAAAAGCAAACGGAGATACATACCTTCCGGATGTTCGCGGGATGAGTTTGCGCAAAGCTCGTACAGTATTAAGACAAATTGGAATGAGGACTAATTTTAAAGGATCCGGAAAAGTCATCTGGCAAAGTCCAAAACCGGGAACTATTGTCACCCATGGATCTATATGCACTATAGGTTTAAAATGAAACCAACTCTTAACAATCTTGTCAAAGGATTCATCGCCGCAAATGGGGATATTCCGTCTACGCCCATAAAAAATATCCAACTTCATTCAGGCAATGTGCAGCCCGGTGATCTATATATTGCTATCCACGGAACAGCATCCGATGGCCATGATTATATACCGGAAGCTTTGGAAAATGGCGCTTCAGCCATCATAACAAATGGGCGTGATGTGGGTTCGCTTCCAGTCCCACAGGTAAAAGTATCAAATCCTCGTAAAGCTGCATCATTTGTTGCGGCTGAATATTACAGGCATCCGTCAAAAGAATTACACATTGTTGGCATTACCGGAACGAATGGTAAAACCAGCACAGCAACACTCATTGCATCCATATTAAATGAAGCAGGATGTAAAACAGCTCAATTGGGGACATTAGGCGTTTTTGCTGAAAATCATGAACAAGGTAAAACGCTGACAACAATGGATGCTATCAATTTGCAGAAACTACTGCGGGACCTTGCTGATGACGATTTTTCTCACGTGGTCATGGAAGTGTCATCTCATGCTATTCACCAATATCGCGTTGCAGATGTGGAATTTGATACAACTGTTTTTACCAATTTGACGCCGGAACATTTGGACTATCACGGCACAATGGAAGATTATTATCACGCCAAAGCAAAATTATTCAAATCTCTCCCTTTGTCTGCCACTGCCATCATAAATACCCATGATGAATACGGTCAGAGATTGATCGATGAGAGTACAGCGCCCGTTATAAAAACGTCTGTTACGAATAATAGTGATGTTCATTTCAAAGACGTTTATTCCTCTTTGCGAGGGATTACAGGAACAATTGCAGCAGGCGAACATGACGTTGAAATTAATTCCGAGCTCATAGGTGATTTTAATAAAGAAAATATACTGTCCGCTGTCGGTGCGGCACTCGCCATGGGAATTCCCATCGGAACAATAGCCGTGGGAATCAATTCCTGCAAAGTTGTTTCTGGGCGCATGGAAGCAATTATGTCACCTAATGGTGCGCCTATTGTTGTGGATTACGCTCATACTCCAGATGCGTATGAAAAAGTGTTAAACACGATTTATAATCTTGTTCCGGAAAATGGCCGGCTTATCACTGTTTTCGGTTGCGGAGGCAACCGGGATGCTGCCAATCGTCCTATCATGGGCAGGCTTGTTGAGCAATTTTCTGATTATTTTTATATCACACCAGACAATCCACGATATGAAAAGCAGAAAGATATAAATAAAGAAATAATCGCCGGTTTGTCGTCAGATAAATACGATATTTTTGAAGAACGAGGTGCGGCGATTAAAACAGCGTTAAATTATTTAAAACGTAATGATGTCCTCGTGATTCTTGGTAAAGGACGAGAAACATACCAAGAGATTGAAGGTGTTCGTCATCCATATTCAGATATAAAAATTATTGAGGAGTTTTGTGCGCATAACGCTATCTGAACCTGAAAATTTCAGTGCTCTAATAACTCAACTTATAGGCAAAGAGCCTACATCCCCCATTACCGGCATTGCGACAGATAGCCGCGAATGCATCACCGGCGATTTATACGTTGCCTTAAAAGGTGAACAAGTTGATGGGCATCAGTTTATTCAACAAGCCAAAGATAATGGCGCCGTGGCAAGTATTGTAGACCACGAAGCATCCGATTCCAATAGGATGGATTTTTTTGTTGTAGAAGATGTCTTAAAAATCATGGGCGACTTGGCACGTGAATGGCGGCGACAATATGATATCCCCGTGATTGGAATTACCGGTTCAAACGGTAAAACGACCACGAAAGAATTATTAAAACATATCTTGTCAGCTTCGGAAAACGTCCACGCCACATCAGGGAATTTTAATACGTCCATTGGATTACCCTTAACACTTTTACAACTGGCGCCTCACCATACAGTTTCCATAATTGAAATGGGCGCCAATCAGCCAGGAGATATTGAATATTTGTGTGATATCACTGAACCCACTTATGGTTTGATTACAAATATAGCTCCTGCCCATCTAGAAGGATTTGGATCAATAGAAGTAGTAGCCAAAACGAAAGGTGCACTATTTGATGCATTAGAAAAAGGAACAGCTTTCGTTAATATGGCGGATGAACATATTCGAGAACTCAAAACAAAAGGTGAAGTCATTACATACGGACTAACACCTGAATGTGATTTTCCTGCGGACATTCACCATGAGGAGGATGGAACAATGTCTTTAACAATTGATGCTGAAGAAATTGTTACTGGTTCTCATAACTTGTCTTTTGTAAAAAACGTCATTGCTTCATCCGCAATCGCAATTCACTTGGGGATTGATTGGGATATTTTTCGTAAACAAATAAAAACATTCCAATCGCCAAAAGGCCGCTGTGAAGTAAAACAGTTAAATGATTTAACCATCATTGATGATACCTATAATGCAAACCTGACGTCTACCCTCGCCGCAATCGATTACTTAAAGGCTTTTAGTGGTAACGGTCGTCGAGTATTGGTATTTGGTGATATGTTTGAACTTGGAGAAGGATCTATGAATCACCACCGCCAAGTGGGAAAACATTGCATTACAAAAGAATTAGATGCTGTCTTTTCAACGGGGACAGAAACATCAGCGACTGACGGTGTATTGAATGATTCGATGCATCATCAGCATTTTGATTCAAAACAAGATTTATTGACATCATTGCAAGATTGGTTAAAAGCAGGTGATAAACTTTTGGTTAAGGGATCCCGTGGGATGGCTATGGAAACGATTATAGAAGGATTGTCGAAAAACTGATGCTGTATCACTTTCTTTATTCTTTCCGCGATGTATTCTCTCCGTTCAATGTTTTTCAATATATCACATTCCGTGCTGCCGCTGCTGCAATTCTAGCATTACTTTTTACCTTTGCCATTGGACCTTGGATTATTCGCACGCTCCACAAATATCAAATTGGTGAAGAAATTCGCCATGATGGTCCGGAAAGCCATCAGAAAAAACGCGGAACACCGACTATGGGCGGTCTTATGATCATTTGTTCAGTTCTCATTCCAACTTTACTCCTAACGGATCTGACAAATGTGTATATCCAGATTGTAATGGTGGCTTTGGTTTGGATGGGAATTATCGGATTTTTAGACGATTACCTGAAAGTGGTGAAGAAAATGAAAAAAGGTCTGGTGGCACGCTATAAACTTATCGGTCAATTACTTTTAGGTGCTATCATCAGTTTTTGGATTTTTAATAACCCTGTTTTTGCAGAATTCAAAAGTGTAACCAGCGTACCTTTTTTCAAAAACTTGGAATTGGATTTTGGATATTTTTATCCACTGGCAATCATTTTGGTTATCACCGGGACATCCAATGCAGTAAATCTAACAGATGGGCTGGATGGATTAGCGGCCGGGTTATTGGCGATTTGTTTTACAGTATTTGCTGCCATTGCCTATATGAGCGGTCGTATAGATTTTTCCAGTTACTTAAATATTCTCTATCTTCCCGGCGCCGGTGAACTGACCATTTTTACTGCCGCCATCACGGGAGCTTGCATTGGGTATCTTTGGTTCAATGCGTCTCCTGCTGAAGTATTTATGGGAGATGTGGGTTCTCTTTCAACGGGCGCAGCATTGGGTACAATTGCTGTATTGCTTAAAAAAGAATTATTGCTATTTATAATTGGTGGTGTCTTTGTCTGGGAAGCTGTATCAGTGATGCTCCAAGTCACGTATTTCCGTTATACAAAAAACAAATATGGCGAAGGAAAACGAATGTTTAAGATGGCGCCCATACACCATCATTTTGAATTAGATGGTTGGCCGGAATCCAGGGTGGTTGTTCGTTTCTGGATTATCGGTTTATTACTGGCATTATTTTCACTCACTACATTCAAAATACGTTAATGGAAATTTCCAACAAAGACAGAATTGATTTGAAAAGTAAGCGTGTTTCCGTTATCGGTTTAGCACGTAGTGGCGTTGCTGCGGCTAAACTGGCCCAAGAGTTAGGTGCACATGTTTTTGTAAGCGACCAATCGGATTCAAATGACGTAAAGCAGGCATTAGATAAATTACAAGATTTCGGGATTAAGGGTGAACTAAACGGACATTCTGAATCCATTTACAACGCGGACCTCTGGGTTATTTCACCGGGAGTTCCCAAAGATGCTGAAATAATTCAACATGCCCAAGCTAAAAATATTCCTGTCATCAGTGAAATCGAATTTGCCAGCTGGTTTACCATGGCCCCTATTGTAGCAGTAACCGGTTCTAATGGTAAAACAACCACTGT
>Ga0208274_1000100_pt1 | contig 43639 bp, 41 predicted proteins | sample ETNtaG_22_FD_185755 | JGI IMG/M metagenome (GOLD analysis project Ga0208274, IMG submission 185755) | Marine microbial and viral communities from oxygen minimum zone, Eastern Pacific Ocean - ETNP201306SV43 (SPAdes) (version 2) | ecosystem: Environmental > Aquatic > Marine > Oceanic ... | reverse complement strand
AAGAGTATCGATCTGTAGTTTATGCTTGTTCAGCTGCAAAAATGGCGGGTTAATCTGTTCGCCAGGCAACTTTTCGAAGGCGCGGTAATTGCGTATCCAACGGAAGGCGTGTGGGGATTAGGGTGCCTGCCGGGCCTCGAAGAACCAGTGACGAGAATCCTGCGTCTGAAGAGACGCTCCTGGAAAAAAGGACTGATACTTGTCGCTTCCCGAATTGAACAGATACTGCCCTATTCGGACGAATTAACAGCGGAGGAATTAGCTGTTTTGAAGATTGAGTGGCCGGGTTCTGTGACGTACCTGTTGCCTAGATCTAAAAATGTTCCTGATCTGATTGCCGGGGATAGTGACAGAGTTGCCGTGAGGGTATCTAAGCATGCGGTTGTTAAAGCTATCTGTGATGAGCTGGGTGGCCCAATGGTTTCGACTTCTGCTAATCCGACAGGGAAGATTCCTGCGGGAAGTAAACTACGACTGAAACAGTATTTCCCGTCGGGTATTGATGCGATTTTTCCAGGGGAGTTGGGAACCCTTAAAGGAGCAAGTGAAATCAGAGATCTGCGAACCGGTGAAGTCATACGAGCGGCAGCATTATGAAACTATTGGGTGTACTGGGAAATCCAATCGAACACAGCCGTTCTCCGGAAATACACGACGCCTTTGCGAATATCAGCCGCATTGATATTGAGTACAGAAGGGTCCTTGTAGATGAAGGTAAATTTGAAGATGTTGCGAGGGCATTTTTGTCGGAAGGCGCCCATGGCTTCAATATTACGGTACCAAACAAGCAGGATGCGTATGAGTTTGCAGACGAACTGTCTCATGATGCCAGACGCTCTGGTGCTGTTAATACAATACAGCGAATGCCTGACAACCGAGTAGTCGGTCACAATACTGATGGTGCAGGCCTGGTGGCTGATATCACTTTGAATCTTAACTGGACCCCGAAAGAAAAGAAGATCCTTATCATTGGTGCAGGTGGTGCCGTCAAAGGTGTATTGGGTAATTTGCTGGAAACTGATCCCATCGGCATCGACGTGGTTAATCGAACCCATCAGAAAGCTGTCGATATAGTCGAGTGGATCAATGACGGACGGCTAGAGGCAAAGCATTTTGATGAACTCGATTCGGGCTATGACATCATTATCAGCGGTTCGTCAGCCGGGCTTAAGAGCAATTCTCTTGCACCAGCGCTTCCAGATCAGATCGTGAACGAGGAAAGTCGGTGTTACGACATGATTTATGGAAGCCGGTTGACACCGTTTCTTACCTGGTGCCGTGCCAGGAACTGCCGGGAGTATAGTGACGGATTGGGTATGCTCGTTGAACAGGCTGCGCTTGCATTCAATATCTGGTTTGAGCGACAGGTCGAAACAGGTGATGTAATCAGGCGGCTACGAGGATTGCTTTAGTTGTTGGTTCCTAATTGAAGAAAAGGAACCGTAAGGAATAGCATATGACGAATCCACTCCTTGAGAGAAATGAACTACCACCTTTCAGGGCGATTTTGCCGAATCATGTCGTCCCAGCAGTCGATCAACTGCTGACGGCGAATCGACAAGAGATTACTAAATTACTGGAAGACAATGTCTGTGACTGGGATGGACTGATTGCCGTTATTGAAGCACTGAATGATTTTCTCAGTCAGTCCTTTGGTCCAGTGAGTCATATGAACTCCGTGGTGAATACGCCTGAGCTGCGTGATGCCTACAATGCGAGTCTTCCGAAACTCTCAGAGTACCAAACAGAAATGGGTCAGAATGCTGATCTTTTTTCTGCCTATCAGAGTATTTTGACTGGCCCGGATTTTGACACGCTGGATCAAGCCCAGAAAAAGTCGATTGAAAATGCGATTCGTGATTTTAGATTGTCAGGTATCGATTTACCGAAAAAAAAACAGAGCCGGTTTGCGGAAATATCTAAACGTTTATCAGAGCTGTCCAGCCAGTTTAGTGACAATGTACTCGATGCCACGATGGGCTGGAAGAAAGTTGTTACCGATAAAAGTGAACTGTCGGGTTTGCCAGAGAATGCTCTCGGTCTGGCAAGGCAGATGGCTGAGCAAAACGATGAAAAAGGTTATCTGCTTACACTTGATATTCCGAGCTATTTGCCGGTTCTGAGTTACTGTGAAAACGAAAAGCTAAGACGTGAGATGTATGAGGCGTTCGTAACCCGAGCGTCTGACCAGGGTCCCGGCAAAGGTCAGTGGGATAATTCTGAAATCATTCACGAAATCCTCACACTACGGAAGGAACGGGCAGAACTACTCGGTTTCAGAAACTTTGCAGAGCTGTCTCTGGCGACCAAGATGGCCCAGGATACTGACCAGGTTATTGGATTTCTTACGGAACTGGCGGAGAAATCTAAACCGGCGGCAGAGAAAGAATTTGCGGCAATTTGTGAGTTTGCACAAAACGAATTTGATGTTAAGGAGATTAACGCCTGGGACGTGAACTTTTATGCGGAGAAGCTGAAGGAACACAGATTCAGCATTTCTGAGGAGAAATTGAGACCCTATTTTCCAGAACCCACGGTTCTCTCTGGTCTGTTTGAAGTTGTAAGGCGACTCTACGATATTGAGATTGAAGAAACAAAAAACATTGAAACCTGGCATGAAGATGTCACGACCTACAATATCACTAAAGATGGTATTACGATCGCAAGGTTCTATCTGGATCTGTATGCCAGGGCCAATAAACGAGGTGGCGCCTGGATGGACGACTGTCGGGTCAGGAGAATAACGGCAAAGGGTGAAACGCAGTTGCCGGTTGCATATCTGACCTGCAATTTTTCAGCGCCGGTTGGGGGAAACCCCAGTCTCCTGACCCATACTGAGGTTGTCACCTTATTCCATGAATTCGGCCATGGTATGCACCACATGATGACAAAAGTAACCTGCGCCCCTGTTTCAGGCGTAAATGGCGTCGCCTGGGACGCGGTCGAATTACCGAGTCAGTTTATGGAAAACTGGTGCTGGCAGAAGGAGGCTCTAGCATTCATATCTGCTCATTTCAAAACTGGTGAGTCATTGCCTGCTGAAATGTTGGAAAAACTCCTGGCCGCAAAAAATTTCCAATCAGCGATGATGACAGTCAGGCAACTGGAGTTTGCATTGTTTGACTTTCGTTTACACCTGGAATTTGATCCGAACCTGGATGATCAGGTCCAGACGATTTTGAACGAAGTCAGAAATGATGTTGCCGTTGTCCCTGCACCTGAATTCAGTCGTTTCCAGCATGGGTTTTCGCACATTTTTGGTGGTGGTTATGCGGCAGGATACTACAGCTACAAATGGGCGGAAGTTTTGTCAGCGGACGCCTTTGCGAAGTTTCAGGAAGAAGGGATATTCAACCGTCAGACGGGTGAGAAATTTCTTACTTCGATTCTGGAGGTGGGAGGATCGGTTGATCCGATGGACATGTTCGTTGAGTTCAGAGGCCGTGAACCAGAAATTGACGCATTGCTGAAACAAGATGGCATTCTCGAGTAAGGATACTGTGAAGCCAAAGGGGAAGCGCTTTATTGAAGAAGCACTTAATTGGCAGATCATCCAGCTAGCGGACTAGCCTTCAACATATTGAGATGATGTTCTGCAGCGAGACATCGAATTGATTCATCTAGAGAGTGCATGCCCGGATTGATTGAACGTATCCAGCGTTGATCTCTGCAATTGTGACTCGATCAGTGCGTTGGTGATTTTAACTGTTGAAACATGGAGTCGGTGATCTGATCAAGGCGATTTGCGAAGTTGTCCCCAATGGCGTCGTATGCAATCAGATTGGCGTTCATGGTGTCAACCTAGCTCAGAGGTTCCTGAATATCCTGATTAAGTTGCATGAATTTTGCTGTTAGCCGGAATAACTTGATCATTTGCAGCACGAATAGCAGAAGTCAGGGAGGCCTCTCATGATCAAGGGTGCTGGAACTCACACCGATCGATTATCTCATGTTGCAAACCTTAAATAGGTACCGTTGAAGATGCACTGACCAGGTTGGTCGCAAGTTGGTCCCAGGTTGGTCAGTTACTGTTGCAGCGAACCCCTGAGGGGTGTGTCGGGGCGAAGAACTCTTTGGCATCTGTAACAATATTTCTTATAAATCACGGGCTTAGAAGTCGCACGATTCTAAGGAACTCCTCTGGATCCTTGAGTGGGCTACCGTCCTCACCGCTGATGAGTCTGGTTAAGGTAAATCTGAGGGCGGCAAAACGTTGAAACGTCGTGAGACTCTCTAACTCAAAATCAGTTAGATGCCGAATTGTTTGGTAACCGTCCAGCAACGCGGCCTGACGTGCGTCATCAAAGGAGCCGTCGGTTTTTGCGCACCAGTCGTTGATCGTAATTGCGATATCCTGCATGAGAAAATCTTCACAGGCATGGAAAAAATCAATTATCCCGGTCAGCTCCTCATCAACAAACAGCGCGTTGTCTCGAAAGAGATCGCCGTGGATGATACCCCGTGAAAGTTCTGGTGTTTGCTCAAATTCAGCATAGTGGGCTGCGATTTGCTGGAGCAATACAAAATCTTCTTTTGAGAGCTGATGTTGAACCTGATCAAGTGTCTGGTTAACCCAGTTGGATGAGTAGGGATTTGGTCGAGTCTGGCGATTGGATTGTGCTGCGTCGTGGAGCTCTGCCAATTTGACGCCAATGGTACGACATTGATTGATTGTTAAATTGACAGGATGTGCCCCAGGCAACCTTGGAAAAAGTGATGTTGGTTTTCGACAAAATGAGGTATTGGTCATGCCATCCAGTGTCCTTAGTGGCTCGGGTACTGGTAGACCATAGTGGAACAAATGACTCATCAGCTGATTAAAGAAAGGGATTTCATCAAATGAGACACCTTCTGCTATCGTGAGTACGAACTCTTCGAGTTGGCCGTTATTGTCAAGAGTGACAAAATAGTTTGAATTCTCAATGCCACCTTCAATTGGTTCGTACTGGTGTAATTCACCCAGGTCATACATAACCAGGTGACGAGCCAGGCTTTCTTGTTTAAAGGTTGTGAATACGGCCATTAAAATTACTCAGGAGCAGATCACCACTCGACCAGCACCCATTGGGGATAGAGTTTCTGGCCATGGTCAAGACTTTCATAGTGAGGTTTTCCGTTCGCCGGGACCATGTAGTATGTGCGACCTTCTTTGGGTACGACCTTTATCATAAGAAGATAACCGTTAACACGATATTCGTAGACAGTTCGATCATCCCCGGAAATAATCTCGACATCACCCTGTGAGATCTCTTCGCGCGTCGGGATGTAGATTTCGCTAGACCGTGAGAGTGTCGTGAGTGTGAGGAAAAAAGAGAGAAGAATTAGTCGAAGAATCATTGAAAAGTTTGTTCGGTTCACAGTATCGTTTCTTGAGGGAGTCGGTAATGAAAGACACAAAACCAGTTGTATTGATTGACGGGTCATCGTACCTGTTTCGTGCATTCCATGCACTACCCAAGTTAATGAGTACCAAAGGTGCTCACACAGGTGCCATCAGAGGTGTCATTAGCATGATCAAGAAGCTGATGAAGGACTATGAAGGCAGTCACATCGCCGTTGTATTTGATGCCAGGGGAAAGTCTTTTCGTAACGAATTGTACGCCGAATACAAGGCTAATCGATCAAAGATGCCAGATGATCTCAGGGAACAAATTGCGCCCATTCAGAACATTATTCAGATGATGGGGCTGCCGCTGATCATCATCGAAGGTGTTGAGGCGGATGACGTAATCGGTACGTTGGCCTGCCAGGCAACGGCAATGCAACTGCCTGTTGTAATTTCAACAGGTGACAAAGACATGGCGCAGTTGGTCAATGAACATGTCACGCTAATTAATACAATGACCGATACACTCATGGACCACGAGGGTGTCATTGCGAAGTTTGGTGTGCGTCCTGATCAGATTATCGATTACCTGGCATTGGTTGGCGATACCTCGGACAACATTCCCGGCGTACCCAAGTGTGGACCCAAAACTGCAGTCAAATGGTTGGCGGAGTATGGATCACTAGAGGGCGTTATCGAAAATTCAGACGCGGTTAAGGGAAAAGTGGGGGATTATTTGAGAGATAGTGTCGATATCTTACCCTTGTCCTACCAGCTCGCGACAATAAAGCTGGATGTAGAAATGGATTGTTCGATTGACGAGTTGGTGATTTCAGATCAAGACGAATCGGGTTTGCGTGAAATATATACTGAGTTTGAATTCAAACAATGGATTGATGAGCTGGGTGCTGATGATTCAAGCGTTCGTGTCGAAAGAAAATATGAAATCATACTGTCTGAAGAGCGTTTTGATTACTGGCTGAACAGGTTGGCAGATTCGAGTGAGTTCGCATTCAATACAGAAACTAGCAGATTGGATTACATGGATGCGGATCTTGTTGGTATTTCGTTTTCCTTGAATATCAATGAAGCGATCTATATACCGCTATCCCACAGTTACCAGGGTGCGCCAGAGCAACTGGATCGAAATACTGTCGTAACACGTTTGAAGTCGGTTCTCGAAAACCCTGACATTACGAAAATAGGTCATAACGCTAAATACGATATGAGTGTGTTAGCCCGGTACGGTGTTGATCTTAATGCTATTGGTCATGACACGATGCTTGAGTCTTACGTGCTGAACTCGATTGCGTCGAAGCATAATCTGGAAGACCTGGCGCTAAAGTATCTGGGTACTGCAACAATCCCTTATGAGGAAGTCGCGGGGAAAGGAGCAAAGCAGATATTGTTTGACCAGGTTGATATTGAATCTGCCGGTGAGTATTCGGCTGAAGTCGCGGATACGACGTTGAAGTTAAAACAATCCCTATGGTCAAAACTTGTTACTGAAGCCAGGCTGCGAAGAGTATTCGAAGATATTGAACTGCCGGTTCTGAAGGTTTTGTCGAGAATTGAAAGAAATGGTGTGTTGCTGGACAAGAAACTGCTCAGGGCGCAAAGCAATGAACTTGAGAAACGAATGCAGCAACTTGAGCAGGAAGCATATGTACTGGCAGGTGAAGAATTCAATCTTGGTTCACCTAAACAGCTACAGACCATTTTCTTTGAAAAGCTGAACATTCCTGTCATTAAGAAGACACCTAAGGGTCAACCTTCAACTGCAGAACCTGTCCTCCAGGAATTGGCACTGGACTATCCGCTTCCCAAGGTCATCATGGAGTATCGTGGTCTGAGCAAGCTTAAATCCACCTACACTGATCAACTGCCTGAACAGGTTCATGAGTCTACGAATCGAGTACATACTTCCTATGAGCAAGCGGTGACAGCAACCGGCCGGTTGTCGAGTCAGAATCCAAACCTGCAGAACATCCCAATCAGGACCGAGAATGGACGCAGAGTGAGAAAAGCGTTTATCGCACCTGAAGGATACAAACTGATCGCGGCTGACTATTCTCAGATCGAGCTAAGGATCATGGCTCATCTTTCCAAAGATGAACGATTGCTGAGCGCATTTAAAGCAGGTGAAGATATTCATCGGGCTACAGCAGCAGAGGTGTTTGGTGTTGACGTTTCGGAAGTCAGGGATGATCAGCGTCGAAGTGCGAAAGCGATTAATTTCGGTTTGATCTACGGTATGTCCGCATTCGGCCTGGCCCAACAACTGGACATTGGCAGAAACGATGCTCAGGAGTATGTGGATCTTTATTTTGAGCGTTATCCGGGCGTAAAGGAGTACATGGATCGAACCCGGCAATTAGCTGCAGATCAGGGATTTGTTGAAACTTTATTTGGTCGTCGGTTGTATTTACCAGAAATCAATGCCAGCAATTTCCAGCGACGACAGGCTGCCGAAAGAACTGCTATCAACGCACCGATGCAGGGAACAGCGGCTGACATCATTAAACGGGCGATGATTCGAGTTGACGAATGGCTGGAGAATGACCAGGTGGATGCTCGTATGATTATGCAAGTTCATGATGAACTGGTGCTGGAAACCTTGTCGACCGAGATCGATACTGTTGCCCAAACAGTTTCTAGAATGATGTCTGAAGCCGCAGAACTATCCGTTCCTTTGGTTGTTGAATGCGGTATCGGCGACAACTGGGAAGCAGCACATTAAGAAGGTTGCGGAGAGCGCCAGATCTATAATCAGATTGTCTACCGTTGAAGACCGAATTCTTTTAGTTAGTCGAAAATAGCTGACAATTAATGGGAACTTTGTCGGTAGGTGTTAGTCATATCTACTGAAAGCTTCGGTAATTTATCCCCCAAAAAACCGAAGGTTCTGGCCCTGGTCACATCCTCCCCTATAGGTGACCAGGGCTTTTTATTTTAGAGCTGCAGTTTCATCTGAGCAAAAACTAAAAAAATTTCAGGCTATTCTGCTTCAGCGATCCACGAGGACATCTGATCAATTAGCTGATCTTTCCCTATACGGCTGAGGGTCGAGAATGTCTGAATCGTTACAGATTCGTCGAGTTTCCTTTTCACCTGGAGCAAGGTCGATTGCTGAAGGCCTCGTTTGAACTTGTCTGCTTTGGTCAGCAATATATGGACGGGAACATTGGCTTGTGCAGACCAGTCCAGCATCAACAGATCGAACTCCTTCAATGGATGGCGTATGTCCATGACCAGGACCAGACCACGAAGAGACTGTCGATGTTGCAAATAGTTATCGATGTTGGCGTGCCAGTCTCTTTTGATTTTCTCGGGAACTCTGGCAAAACCATAACCAGGTAGATCGACGAGTCGAAAGGAATCCGGATCTTGTCTCGAACTGGGTACTGAAAAGAAGTTTATTAGCTGTGTCCGACCCGGTGTTTTGCTGGTTCGAGCCAACTTACGTTGATTGGTGATGTAGTTGATTGCGCTTGATTTACCGGCATTCGAACGACCACATAATGCCACTTCAGCACCGGTGTCTGATGGACACTGGGAAAGTTTGGCTGCACTTTTCATAAACACAGTATTTTGAAGAGAAAGCATGGTGGTTATTATTTCCAGGCTTGATTGGGTCTGTAGACCCTGTTTGTATATAATGCGCCGGGTATTTTACCACTACAGTGGAAACTTGCGGGTATAACCTCCTCGGAATAACAGACGTGGCTGGATTGTCATCGTGATTTTTAGGCGAACAGTTAGATGAAAGCGAGTGGTGACGAAGTCGAATTGAGATGGAAAGCGACCATGGTGGAGCAGGTATGTCATAGAACGGTTTTGAACCGCCAACTGGTATCTGCTGACGGGCCGGCGGGAACCGTCCGCGTGGAGATGGGGTCTAATGAAATTATGAATCCAGGGAGCAAACATACACGTGATTAAAACAGTTCGATCGACAATTCTCTTCGCAGCACTCCTGTTGTCCTGGTCGGGTTCGATGGCACAGTCCGTAGAGTACGAGGAAGGGGTGCACTTTTCCGAGCTTCAGATTCCCATCAGGACTAGAAATCCGGACAAGATACAGGTTGCTGAGTATTTTTCTTACGGGTGTCCACACTGCTTTGAATTTGAACCGTTGATCAGTGCCTGGCATCGGAGCTTGCCTGAAGATGTTGAATTTATTCGGACTCCTGCGATCTGGAACAAGGATTATCAAGTCTATGCACAGACCTATTACACAATAAAAGCACTTAAAGTTCTGGATGTTGCACATACTCCGATATTTAACGCGATTCATAATTTAAGGCGTCGTCTAAACAGTCCTCAGCAGATGGCCGGATTCCTGAAAGATTTTGGTATTGCACCAGAGGATTTTGCGAAAGCTTATAACTCGTTTGGTGTTCGGGCTGGCGTTCAGCAGGCCGATTCCAGGGGCAAAGCTTATCGCTCAGGCGGTGTGCCAGCGATTATTATCAATGGTAAGTATCGAATCGAAGGTGGAATGGCTGGTAGCAATTCGAATATACTGCGGGTTGCCGATTACCTGATTGAAAAAGAGCGCAAGGCTCGAACCTCAGCAGGCCGTTCAAGAGAAGGATCCTAGGTTTTCTGACATTCGTATAGGCAGTTACGAAATTAAGAATCGACTGTTTTTCTGACGTCGATCCCTTGGTGAATTATCAGGGCTAGCTCGGTACAGCAGGCGAATCAGTGGACATCGCTGACAACGGATTGTCCTGGTCACGGGATTCATCGACTCTCTTTTTCAGATCCTTACCCGGCTTGAAGTGCGGAACGTACTTTCCTGGTTTGTGAATACCCACTTCACCTGTCTTTGGATTTCTCACGCTGCGTGGCTTGCGATAGCGATTTGAGAAGGTGCCAAATCCGCGAATCTCTATCCGGTCACCCGAGGCAAGGCTTTCAGACATGATTTCGATTATGGTATGTACCGCTAGATCAACATCACGGCTTGTGAGTTGGTCCAGCTTCTCCGACATACGCTTAATGAGCTCAGATTTGTTCATGCTTTCTGTTGGGCGAGCCTGGGCACCTACCATTGTTGAACGATTGGACTATCTTACGAAAATATTTACTAATATCAATAGTTTAACAAGAAAAACTAAAGTATTTGGTTAAATTTAATAACAATTAAGCTTGATTTTTGGGGAATAATCGTCGTTTTAAGTGTTGTCGAGGCTTGTTTTGATCCTGTCAGAAGAATATTCGCGATCCTGAATAACAGCGGTTCATGTTGGCGAGTCGTTGAATCGACTACTTGATTCAACTAGAATTCGCCATGGCGAAATCAGACAACCAAGCAGCTTCTATCAGCAGCCCACTGATTGGTGTGATTGAAAACATCCCTCCTCGCCTGTTTACTCGTTTTTTGACGATTTTCTTTCCTGAAAAGCGAAGCTCTTTCGTTCTGTATTATCTTTCTGGAGTACAAAATGGCGACCATACTTGATGACATTTCCCGCACTTTCTCGGAATATCTGCTGATCCCAAGGTTGACCCGTAAAGGTCAACGAGCCGATCTTGTCGACTTGGGTACACCTATTGCTGCCGTCGAGCAGAATGAGCTGCCGCGGATGAAAATGAACATACCGGTTGTCTCTGCCTGCATGCAATCTGTGTCGGGAACACGATTGTCAATTGCACTGGCCAGGCAGGGTGGTTTGGGTTTTATTTTTTGTTCTCAGCCGATAGCAAAACAAGCTGAGATGGTCCGTCAGGTAAAAGCACACAAGGCTGGATTTGTTCAGAGTGACTCGAACGTCACGGTTGATACCACCCTCGAAGAAGTCATCGAACTGATGAAGAAGACTGGTCACTCAACGATACCTGTGACAGAAGATGGCACAGCGACCGGCAAATTGCTTGGAATAATTACTGATAAGGACTTCTGGGAGTTTGAGGATGACCTGAAACACACCGTAAGAGAGCACATGACTCCTTTCGCCAAGGTGATTCATGGTGATGAGGGCATTAGCCTGAAGGAAGCGAATCAACTGCTTCATAAGCATAAGAAGGACTGCCTGCCTATAGTCAAAAGCAATGGGTGCTTAACGGCGTTGGTGTTTAAGAAAGACTATGTCGACCATCGGCGCCATCCAATGGAGTTGCTGGATGAATCGAAACGGTTGTGTGTTGGCGCGGCGGTAAATACGCATGATTTTGAAGAAAGAGTCCCGGCGCTGGTCGAGGCAGGTGCTGATGCGCTTTGTTTTGATTCATCAGACGGATTCACCGAGTATCAACTAAGTGGGGTTCGCTGGATCCGTGAAAAATTCGGTTCTAATGTTGTGATCGGCGCTGGCAATGTGGTTTCGGCGGAAGGATTCGATTTTCTAGTCGAAGACGGTGGTGTTGATTTCGTCAAAGTGGGTATCGGTGGCGGGTCCATTTGTATCACAAGAGAACAAAAGGGTGTTGGTCGCGGACAGGCATCAGCATTGTTGGAAGTTGTTAAACGGCGGGATGAATATCACGCAGAAACCGGCAGATATGTTCCCATTTGTTCAGATGGGGGATTGGCCAATGACACACAGATCGTGATTGCACTCGCAATGGGTGCAGATTTTGTGATGATGGGTCGATATTTTGCGATGACGGAGGAAAGCCCCACACCGAAAACTTCCATCAGCGGGCAGATCTACAAACCCTACTGGGGTGAAGGCACGGTTCGGGCACAGAACTGGCAGCGTTATGATGATGGGATAAGTACCAGAAAAATGGTGTTTGAAGAGGGTATCGATGCATACGTTCCTCTCGTCGGTCCTCTGGCTGATGTTATGGATACCACCTTGTACAAAATACGAAGTACGATGGTAAATATTGGTTCGGATTCACTCTCTGAATTTAGGGATCGTGCTGTATTGACGCTGGTATCTGAACAATCAGTGGTTGAAGGCGGGACCTCGAACGTTTTTCAGTTCACCTCAAACCGGGAACTTGATGATTCTGGGTGGGGTAATCAGACTTGAGATTTCGTGCGGTAGCGTCTGGTCAGGCGGTGCAGGCCGGTACTGTAAATCTGAATAAATCCAGTGGTGATTTCACAGGCAGGAACAACAAAGTTGTCCGCTTACTGGTAGCTTGTCTAATTTTGTTTAGTTCCTCAGGCTGTTTTGCAGTAGATAAAGGTGGCGATCCATCGGCTAAACTGGTCGCTGCCGATTGCGAAATAAGTGCCGACTGTAATCGAGCGATTCGCAGTGATGAGGAAATAACGGAATACAGGCAAGGCGAATCTGATTACAATAAAACCTGTGTGGCTTGCCACACAACTGGTGTCGCTGGTGCGCCAATACTGGGAGATAAAGCTGCCTGGAAATCCAGACTGGCCCAGGGTATGGACGCGATCTATCAAAATACCATCATAGGTCTGCCACCCGGAATGCCAACCAGAGGTATGTGCTTTACCTGCACGGATGATGATCTCAAAGCAATTGTTGATTATATGGTCGAAAGTGTAAATTAGTTCAGATCGGCTGAACTTTGTATTTGTCTAACTTTCTGAAACCGAGTGCTTCGGTTAGATGCGGAGTGTTTATCTTGTCGTCACCTTCCAGATCGGCAATAGTTCTGGCTATTTTCAGGATCTTGTAATAACCCCTCGCAGAAAGCCCCAGACGTTCCATCGCGTTATCCAGCAGACGTTGGTCGTGAGGCGTAAGTCGACAGGAGGTCTCCACTTCTCTGACATCCAGGTGGGCATTTAGCCTGCGTGAGCGGTTTCTCATTTTCTGTTGCGCTGCGGCAATTGCCTGTGAAGCTTTGTGATGCTCGTTCTCATCCTGTTTGAATTTTGGATCTGAAAGAGTACCTTTTGGCAGGGCTGGGACATCGACATGCAGGTCAATTCTATCCATCAGTGGGCCGGAAATTCTGCCTCGATATCTTTCTACCCGGTCCATCGTACAATTGCAGCGGTTACTTTCATCACCGTAGTAGCCACAGGGACATGGATTCATTGCTGAAACCAGCTGAAATCTTGCTGGATAGGTAACATGTTGTTTAGCGCGACTTATGACGATTTTCCCGGATTCAAGCGGTTCCCTCAGGACTTCAAGAACTCGTCTTGAGAACTCAGGTAACTCGTCCAGAAAAAGCACACCAAGATGCGCCAGGGAGATTTCACCTGGCTTTGGTGGGTTGCTGCCACCAACCAGGGCGACAGCTGAGGCAGTATGATGTGGTGAGCGAAATGGTCTCTTACCCCAGGCAGAAACATCCAATGAATACCCGGAAATGGATTGAACAGAGGCGACCTCAAGTGACTCTGTAATGTTCATCGGTGGGAGTAGAGCGGCAAGCCGACTCGCCAACATCGTCTTGCCGGCCCCAGGTGGACCAACCAGCAAAATATTGTGGCCACCGGCTGCAGCGATAGTAAGTGCTCGCTTCGCGAGATATTGGCCCCTTATGTCTGTTATCAGTCTCCCGGGTTTGCTGGAGGGGATTGGGGTATTTTCTAAGGCAGTCTGAAGCTGAGTTGAACCTCGAAGGAATTCCACAACATCAATAAGGCTGTTTGCGGCCAACACAGAGGTGTTGCCACCAAGAGATGCTTCACTTCGATTGGATTCAGGTATCAGCAGTTTACGGGTACCTGCCCCATTCTGGATGATTGCAGGCAGGATTCCCTTAACCGGACGCAGGGCGCCATCCAAAGCCAACTCACCCAGAAGTTCGAGTTCGGCAAGTTTTTCGGAGAAGATCTGACCGCTCGCGCCAAGGATGGAAAGAGCGATTGCCAGATCATATCTCCCGCCCTGTTTCGGCAGATCAGCAGGAGCGAGATTAACGGTGACCCGTCTTTGAGGCATTTCAAACCCACTGTTGACGATTGCTGCTTTAACTCGATCTTTGCTTTCCTTTACAGCAGTCTCTGGTAATCCGACGATCAAAGTCTGAGGTAAGCCTGATGAGATATCGGCTTCAACTGTAACCAGAGGCGCGTCAATGCCTATCTGAGCTCGTGAAAATGTGTGTGCTACCGCCATTGTGTACTCCCTGTTGGTATTATCCCAAACCAGAGAATCTCTTCTGTAAGTAGCAGCCGATTCACCTGTAGGACATTGACGTGCTTGCCCGTCTTCACAAAAGCGCACTCAGCTGGCTCGTTTCCAGATTTCTCGCACTATAATGGTGCTAGAGATCCCTATCTCTTCGCAGTGGTGGTGGACTAACGTATTGTTTTTTAACGGTTTGAAGACTTGGCATGGTCAATGCTCTGTGGCAGTGACGGATGATGTCGAAGCCTGGGATATCTTGACCGGAATATTTAGATAAACGGCCTTTTTTACTAAATGGGAGAAAATGATGAGTAAGTTAAAGATGATGGTACTTGGAGGCAGTCTGTTACTGACTGCTAATACATTACAGGCAGCGGAAGTAAGCGGCAATGTGAGTATTGGTACTGACTACATCTATCGCGGTATATCTCAGACAACGGAAAACCCCACCATTCAAGGTGGTTTCGACGTCGAAGCGGAAAACGGCTTTTATGCCGGTATCTGGGGATCAAATGTTGATTTTGATGGTTCTGTCGAAATAGATCTCTACGCCGGTTACGGCGGTAGTTTCACGGACGAGGTAAGCTATGACATCGGCTTGCTGAGGTATGAATACCCGGATGACGCTCAGGGGGGTGCGCCAGACAGCAGTTTTAATGAGGTCTACGGCAGCATCTCTGTGGGAGGATTCACTGTTGGGCTTAACTATTCACCAGATTTCTTCTTTGAATCAGATACTGCGACCTATTTTTATGCGGACTATGAGCTGTCATTGCCAAACGATTTTGGTTTGGCGTTCCATATTGGCGATCAGTCGATTGATGACAATGCTCAGTTTACCTTTGATGACTACAATGAATATTCTGTGAGCCTGTCGAAAACCATGGCAGATCTTGATTTCTCACTCACTTGGCATGATACGGATTTGGACGATTGTGACCCATGTGATTCGAGAGTCGTATTAGCCATTGGAAAGAGTCTGTAATTCAGATACATTGCCTTATGTGAAGGCCAACCTGAAAAAGGGGAAGAGAGATGAAATTAGTCACAGCAATTATCAAACCTTTCAAGCTTGACGATGTAAGAGACGCTTTGTCAGAAGTATCCGTCCAAGGTATGACAGTAACTGAAGTCAAGGGTTTTGGTCGTCAGAAGGGGCATACGGAACTATATCGAGGCGCTGAGTATGTTATTGATTTTTTACCGAAAGTCAAAATTGAGGTCGCCATCTCAGATGAGAGTCTTGACGCTGTGATTGAGGCGATCAGTAGTGCAGCCAATACCGGCAAAGTAGGTGATGGCAAGATATTCATCAACACACTCGAAGATGTGATTAGGATTCGGACTGGTGAAACCGGCGGTGAGGCTGTCTGACAGATACTTCCTGGATTTTCTTCTTATAACTGAAGGTTCTGTATGTAAGTGGTATTGAAAGGGTGCATATTTGCACCCTTTTTTCATTGACCTGCCAGCATCTTGGCCTATAAATAACTCATTCCCTTTTCAAAAGGCACTCGTGCATAACGATCTTGACTGTAGCGAGATTTCACCCGCTGTCGTCGATTAGCCCGCTGTCGTCGATTAGATTGTGGAAATCACTGGAGGAATGCTATTGAGGTTGTCTACATACAAAACCCGAATTGACTCAACCTGGAGTTCAGAACAGACGAAGACCTGATAAAAGACCTGATAGATGATTGCTGAAAGCAAGTACGGCGGCAGACCAATATAGAGTTTCCCCTTTGGTTATAGATCGAATAATCAATCGGAATTCACCAAATCACTAAAGCTATCTATAATTTGCTTTTTCAACGCAGATTGAGTGATGAGGTATAAGAGTACACGTGGTGGCGTAACAGATGTTTCATTCAAAGACGCGGTTATTATGGGCCTTGCGCACGACGGAGGTCTGTTGTTGCCAGAATCAATACCGGATGTGGCACCATTGTTGGATAGCTGGGTTGATCTTTCTTATCAGCAATTAGCCCATGAGGTAATGTCCTGCTTCGTTGATGATATTGAAGACGAAATTCTTAAGGAAATTATTGAACGAAGTTACTCAACATTTAAGCATTCTGACATCACACCTGTCCGCCGGGTTGGAGGAGTTCACATCCTGGAGCTTTTTCATGGGCCAACTCTCGCTTTTAAAGATGTGGCATTGCAATTTCTGGGTAATGTTTTTGAACACATACTGAATGAGCGAAATACCAGAGCAAATATTCTCGGTGCTACCAGTGGAGATACCGGAAGTGCCGCAATTGCTGGTATTAGAGGTAAACAGAACATTCATATCTATATTATGTTTCCCCAGGGCAAGACCAGCGCCACGCAGGAATTGCAGATGACCAGTGTTCTTGACGAAAACGTACATAACATTGCGATAGAAGGCAATTTCGATGACTGCCAGTCTCTGATGAAAACGATTTTTTCGGATCTGACTTTTAAAGAGCAATACGGATTGGCAGCAGTAAATTCTGTTAACTGGGCGAGAATACTGGCACAGATCGTCTACTACTTTTCGGCCTATTATCAATTGGGCAGGCCTGCCGAATTCGATGTTTGTGTACCCACGGGTAACTTCGGCAACATATTTGCAGGATATGTCGCGAAAAAAATGGGACTGCCAATCAGACGGCTAATTCTGGCGACCAATGAGAACGACATCCTGGCAAGATTCTTTAATTCGGGGATTTACGAGAGAGGTCTTATCAGCTTCACTCATAGCCCAGCGATGGACATTCAGATCGCCAGTAATTTTGAGCGCTATCTTTATTATCAATGCGATCAGAATACAGAGAAACTGACTGAATTCATGTTGGCCTTTGCTGAGACCGGAAAGGCTGTACAGCTATTCAACTCAGACCGTTTTGATGAGAGTATTCTTGCTGCAGCCGTAAGTAATGATGAAACAATAGCCACTATCAGGCGTTATCATGCACAGCATAGCTATCTCGTTGATCCCCATACAGCTGTTGGTCTAACGGTGGCTGAACAATTTAAAGACACATCCGTACCCTTGTTGAGTTTGTCAACGGCTCATCCAGCCAAGTTTGACAACGTGATGACACTGGCGCTTCCTGACGTCGCTGTGAATCATCCTACGCTGGATGCACTGAATGGTTTGCCAACCCGTAAAACGGTCCTACCGGTAAGTATTGAGGCTGTGAAAGCGCTGATAAGAGAGTAGTGCAGGAATCGGACCAGGTCCGGTCCTGTATTACGGTTGGTTAGTCATCATTGTTGGCAGCAACAAACAGCGCCTCGGCTTTGTTGGTAACTGACAGCTGGCCAAATATGCCTAGAACCAGCAATGCAGCAAAGGTCAGTGTGAAACTTGATTGTTCAGACTCATCAGTTCCTCCACTTCGACAAAACCGGTTGTCACCGGTTTACAAGGGGTTTCATGGCTCAGAACTTCCGAGAATTCCAGTCTTGGAGAAATAAATACAAAAAAGGAAGCTAAATCGTATCGAAGCTTGCGATCACATTAAACATACAGTTTGATGCTGATTGCTGACTTCAGGTTTTAAGATCCGTCTCAATTCTCGCAACAGCCAGGGGGAGCTCGGATATTTCCCTGATAGTCGCATCCGCCAGAAATTCACCGGGTGTTTTCTTTCCCCTGTCCATCCATATCGTATGTAGCCCGGCTCTTTTTGCCGCGTCAATGTCCAGTTTGGGATCGTCACCAACATATATCATTTCATCCGCTCTGATACTGGTATGACTTAGCGCGGCGGTAAATAGATTAAGACCCGGTTTTGGTGCGCCAACCTGTTCTGCGGAAAATGCGAAGCTGAAAATATGGTTCAAACCAAGGCGGTTGATATCAGCGTTACCGTTGGTCAACGCTCCCAGTATATATCGACCAGCCAGAGCCAAGAGAACGTCTTCGGCACCATCAAACAGACTGATTTTGTTTCGAGCCTGAAGGAAGACTTCCATTGCCTCGAGTGACAGCCGTTCTGACTGAGCCTCTGGAATTCCACTTAAGCTGAGGGCTGTTTTGATGGTTCGGCGTCGGAATTCCGTAATTTTTTTAATGAGACCGGGATCCTCTTCAAGGACCTGATGGTTCAGTTTCCGCATTGAGGTCACGGTGAATTTCAGATCCGGCACTTTGTTTTGGAGCCACTCATCCAGTTGTGCCTCAGCACCAATTATTATTGGCGCGACATCCCATAAAGTATCGTCCAGATCGAAGCCAATTACCTTAATCACTAGACATCTTCATCCATCGGCTTCTTTTGTGCCCTTGGGTGCGCCTTATCGTAGACCTCGGTCAAGTGTTGAAAATCGAGATGTGTATATATCTGTGTGGTCGAGATATCCGCATGGCCCAGCAGTTCCTGGACAGCACGGAGATCCTGACTGGATTCAAGTAAGTGACTGGCGAAGGAATGGCGCAACATATGCGGGTGCAGCTTGCCTGGGATACCTTTTGAAGTTGCCCAGTGACTTACCCGGTTTTGAACGGTTCGTGCGCTTATTCTTGTGCCACGTTCGCTGAGAAACAGGGCCTCATGATCATGCACGATCTTTTTCCTGGTCGGCAGTTTGTTGCGAGCTGAAATCCACTCTTTAAGTGCAGCAAGAGCCGCGCCTCCAACCGGTACAAGACGTTCTTTGTTACCTTTACCTATTACTCGAATGGAACCGTCTTGCCAGTCGATACTATTTTGATTAGCGCCAACTAATTCACTAAGGCGTAGGCCAGAGGAATAGAACAGCTCCAACATGGCTCGATCACGGATAGCATGCCATTTTGTCGTTCGACCTGTTTTTTGACCATTCAGTAGTTGGGAGACCTGGTCAGTATCAAGTGTTTTTGGCAGCTTTTTCTGATTTTTTGGTGCTGTCACTTCAAGTGCAGGATTGCTTTTTGATTGACCCTCTCTAATCAGATAGTGATAGAAAGTTCTGATTGCGGACAATTTTCTTTGCTGGCTTTTTCCGGAAATCCCCTGACGATGATTCTGCGCAATATAGTGACGAAGGTGATGACCAGCGAGTGCATTCCAACTGTCGATACCGAGTGACGTCATATGGGCGGCGAGATGAAATAGATCACGTTGGTAGCCAGTGATGGTATTGGCTGACAGGCCTCTTTCATTTTGGAGATGTGACAGAAATACTGAAACTTGGTCTATCAGGTCGTCGGCTTCCATCAACGGCTATTCTGGATTAATGAACCGGGGGAGTAGTCGAGACAGCATATCGGCGATGAAACCTATGAAGAGGGTTCCCATGCCAGCCTGGAAGTAATCTGAATCATCACTTCCTATGCCCAGAAGCGCTATTTGTTCCGTATCTCGTTTTACGGAGATGACCGCTGCTGACTTCACCTTACCGCTTTGATGGCGGAACAAGAAATCCTGCTCAGAGGGCCTTAGTACACCAAGGGTTGGCTTCTTACTCTTCATCAATGCGCCAACATATTCTCTGGCTGCAGATTCTGATACGGCAGATGTAAAGTGGTTAAACTGTCGAGCCTCGTCATTGAGAGCGATCAGGCTATATGCAGTGCACTTGAAATCTCTTCTGAAGCTTTTTTCCAGCGCAGCAAAGAAGGCATCAGCATTTTCCGCTTCAATCAGATTCAAAGCTAGTTTTTGACACTTGCTGAATATGCTGTCGTTGGTCTTTGCGATATCTATGTAGGTATCCAGATTTTTCTTGATCTCACGATTACGTTCTCGCAATAATGAAACTTGTTTCTCTATCAGTGAGACTGTGCCGCCTTGTTGGTGAGGTAAATTCATCTTCAACAGCAAACTGTCTCGATTAGCGAAAAAGTCTGGATTTTGAATTAGGAAGTCGCAGACAGCGTTCTCATTCAGTTCTGTTTCCGCGCCTTTTGCTTTTATGGTCATGCTCATATTGCCGGTAAAATGTCGAAATCAAAGGTGTTGGCTGGCTTGCACTAAATGTGAAGACGACCCTCGTAAACACGGCAAGCAGGTCCTGTCATTTTAACTGGCGAATCATCTCCTTGCCATGTGATTCTAAGGTTTCCACCTGGTAAGGACACTTCGACTGTTTCGTCCAGGAGGCCCTGCAATCGACCCGCTACCACTGCGGCGCAAGCCCCGGTCCCACAGGCAAGGGTCTCACCCACTCCGCGTTCGAATACCCGCAAACGAATGTGATCTCTTGCGATAATCTGCATAAAGCCGACATTGACCCGGTCGGGAAAGCGCCTGTGTTTTTCAATGGCAGCGCCAAGTTGAGCGACAGGTGATTCGTCTACGTCCTCAACCACGATAACCGCATGAGGATTGCCAATGTTGAGGCTGGCAATGTTAACGGATTCTTCTGAACCGCATAGTGGCAAAGATACGTTAAGTTTGTAGAGTATCTGGGCCTGATCCGCAATAAACGGGATACATTTTGGCTGCAGCACCGGTCTGCCCATATCAACGCTGATGTTGCCATCCTTTTCGAGCTCGCACTCGATAACACCGGTGTTGGTTTCGAGTTTGATCTTTGTCTTTGTGGTCAATCCCCGATCACGCACGAACCGTAAGAGACATCGAGCCCCGTTACCGCATTGCTCCGCTTCGCTGCCATCTGCATTGAAAATTCGGTATTTGAAATCAGCCTCTGGATTGTCAGGCGGTTCAACTGTCAGTAGCTGATCGAATCCAACACCCAGGCGACGATCCGCAAGGAGCTTTATCTGCTCATCACGTATCGTTATATTCTGGCTGATCAGATCCAGAAGCACGAAGTCATTTCCCAACCCGTGCATCTTGGTGAATCGAAGCAACATAGTATTAGTTATTCTCCCAATATTCGCTAACTGACCAGAGACTCCCCGGTGGCTGTACAGACAAATGCTTATTCAGTAGTTAGATTACCCGCGTGTCAGGTGAATGCAACCACTGTTACTCTCATATTGTTATTGTTCAAAGGCGAAATACACTCTCCAGGCGAAGCTGGTCTTCAACTGACTCTCTCTTGCGAACACACTGTGCGTTACTTCCTGAAACAATAACCTCCGCTGCGCGACTCCTGCTGTTGTAATTTGAACTCATCACAAAGCCATATGCACCAACTGAGTGGATCGCGACCAATGCGTTTACTTCGATAGCGAGGTGTCGGTCCCTGGCGAGGAAATCACCTGTTTCACATACGGGCCCAACCAACTCATAGAACCTGGGTTCAGAATCCGAAAGTCTGACTTCAGAAACTTTCTGCCAGGATTGATATAGCGCAGGACGAATCAAATCGTTCATTGCTGCGTCGATAACTGCAAAGTGTTTACCCTCGTTCTCCTTCAGAGTGAGAACACGGCTTAGCAATATCCCGGCATTGGCGACAATATAACGTCCTGGTTCGAACCATAGACTTTGCTGCCGATGACCGAGAGTCTGGAGGATTGCAGCAGCATATTCCTCGATATCAATGGGAGTCTCATCCTGATACTGCACACCGATGCCACCACCGAGGTCAATATGTTTGAGTGTGATACCAATCGCTTCAAGATCGTCAACGATTTCAACAACACGTTGCATTGCTTCCGTGAACGGGGCGATATCGGTAATTTGAGAACCGATATGACAGTCTATTCCGACGATTTCAATATGGGTTAGTTCACTTGCCTGCTCGTACATTTCCCTGGCGATTAATGAGGATACGCCGAACTTATTTTCCCGTAGCCCTGTAGAGATATAAGGGTGGGTTCTGGCGTTAACGTCTGGATTGACACGAATTGAAATCGGTGCGGAGGTATCAAGTTTTGTTGCGATGTTGCTAATCAGATCAAGTTCCTGTTCGGACTCAATGTTGAAGCAACCGATGCCAGCCAATAACGCTTTCTCGATTTCCCAGGCCTGTTTACCGACACCTGAGAAGACAATCTTGTCGTTAGGAGCACCAACTTTAAGAACCCGTTCCAATTCTCCGCCCGAAACAATATCAAATCCAGCGCCCAGTGACGTCAGCAGGCTGAGTACACCCAAATTCGAATTGGCTTTGACTGCGTAGCAGATCCTGTGGTCGTGGTGACTGAATGCATTGTCAAAGCGTTGATAGGCATCCTCAATCGCTGCTCTGGAATAGACGAAGGTGGGTGAACCATAGTCTGAGACAATTTGGCTGAGAGGTACCTGTTCCGCCCATAACTCGCCATTCTGGTAGGCAAAGTAGTCCATCGTTAAGGCCTACCCGGTTAGCGTTTCTGGTTTTGAGTCAGATTCGGGAAGGTAAAGAGGACCTTTCTGGCCGCAACCGGCAAGCAGGATAACTAGCAATATAATAGCGAGTAACCGCATCAGTTGAGGTCCCAAACAAAGGGCGCCTAGTATACTCCCTGGACATTTGGCTGTGAAGTTTAGATAGAACCTCTAATCAAGAGTGTAATCGGTGAAATTGCTGAAAAGACCAAATGGCAAGAAAGCCCGGTGATAGGGTTCGACGGATCGCCTTGATTCACTTTCTGGCTTTGGTTTTGGTCCTCGCGCGGGCAATAGCTTGCCTTACTTGTTCGGGGCTGGTTCCGCCAGGGTGATTTCTTGCATTGATCGAACCTTCGAGGGTAAGTACATCGAATACGTCAGCTTCAATTAGATCCGATGCGGCTTGCAGGGCATCTAGAGAGAGTTCTGAAAGGTCCACCTCTTGCGTGATTGCGTCGCGGACCAGCTTACCAACCACATCATGGGCATCTCTGAAAGCGAGCCCCTTCTTAACCAGATAATCGGCCAGATCGGTTGCAGTAGCGTGTCCCTTCAAGGCGGCATTTCGCATATTATCAGGTTGAGTGATGATCTCTGGTACCATGTCACCGAATGCCGTGAGGCAATCAGTAATAGTGTTTACCATATCAAAGAGAGGTTCTTTGTCTTCCTGGTTGTCTTTGTTATAGGCAAGAGGCTGTGATTTCATTAATGTCAGCAACGAAACGAGGCCGCCAAACACTCGGGCTGATTTCCCTCTGACTAGTTCGGGGACGTCGGGGTTCTTTTTCTGCGGCATGATTGAAGAGCCAGTGCAGAATCGGTCCGGTAGCTCGATAAACTCAAATTGTGATGATGACCAAAGAATCATCTCTTCTGACCAGCGTGACAAGTGCGTCATCAGAAGGCTGGCAAAAGCAGCGAATTCAATCGCAAAGTCCCTGTCACTGACGGCATCCAGAGAGTTTTCAGCGATGGAATCGAATTCGAGGAGTTTTGCAGTGAACTCGCGATCAATGGGGAAGGTTGTGCCAGCCAGCGCAGCAGAGCCGAGAGGCATGATATTGACTCTTGCACGACAGTCCGAAAGGCGACCGTAGTCTCGCTCCAACATTTCATGCCAGGCCATCATATGGTGGCCAAATGTAATGGGCTGAGCTACCTGCAGATGGGTCATACCAGGTAATATTGTCCCCACCTCTTTTTCAGCCAGGTCGATGAGTCCGGACTGCAGTCTGGTGATTAACTCAGCAATCACATCGATTTTGTCTCTCAGGTACAAGCGAATATCGGTAGCTACCTGATCATTACGGGATCTGCCCGTGTGAAGGGTTTTACCGACTTCGCCAATTCTGTCAGTCAGTGCCTGCTCGATGTTCATGTGAACATCTTCAAGGGCTGAAGACCAAACGAATTTGCCGCTGTGAATGTCAGCCAGAATTTCTTCCAGGCCGGATTTAATCAGTTCGAGCTCATTGTTAGAAAGAACATCAATGTGCTTAAGCATCGTCGCGTGTGCGATGGAACCGCGAATATCATAATCCGCGAGAATCTGATCAAATTTGACAGACGCAGTAAATTCTTCGACAAAAGCATCCGTGGCCTCGGTGAACCGGCTATCCCAGAGTTTCTTTTCGTCTTTCGAGTTCATTTACCTACCGATGCATTTGGATGCATGCACTTACTTTGCGAGAGAAGGCACGGATTATAACAGCTTCGGGCTATACTAGTGCGGCTCAAACAAGTGGCGTACCGGGAGGGGTTGTGGATCAAGAAGAACCCGAAGAAGACTTTTTTCTACCTGACATTTGTCAGGCACAGAGTATTCTTCTCCTGGTGCTAATTGCCGAATTACTGGTGTTTGTCGTTGTTTTGGCAAATTCACGGCTTATTGGGTTCAACTGGGTGCAATTCGGTCTTGCCTCTCTCTTTGTACAGTGGATTGTACTTTTATCTGCTGCAGTGTTGTGCAACTTTCGCCCATTGCTGATGAAGATGTCTGTGCCTCTTGCCACGGTAACTGGATACGGCATGATTCTTTCGGTAACGCTGATATTCAGCCTGGGGGTCGAGTGGTTGACGCAGACGGAGGAAATGGCGTGGAGCGAAAGTTCAGGGAACGTTGTACGAAATCTAATCGTCGCGGCCGTTATGGCCGGTATGGCATTTCGCTATTTCTTCTTACAGCATCAATTGAGGCGTCAGGAGCAGGTGGAATTAAACTCGCGAATACAGGCTCTTCAATCCAGAATCCGACCGCACTTTCTTTTTAATTCAATGAACATTATCGCCAGCCTGATTAGTATCGATCCCGATACCGCCGAGGAAGTCGTTGAAGATCTGTCGGTACTCTTTAGAGCATCGTTAAATGACTCAAGTGACAAGCCAGTATTGCTCGAGGAGGAACTGGCGCTCTGTGAAAAGTACGTCCACATTGAAAGTCTGAGGTTAGACGATCGCCTGAGGGTAGAATGGGAAATAGAGGTTGACGAGACTCAGGTGAGAATTCCCCTGCTGACATTACAGCCGCTTCTTGAAAATGCGATATATCACGGTATCCAGCCATTGCCGGAAGGCGGTGTCGTCTCTGTTCATATTGGCCAGAAGCTTGATCAGCTCGTGGTTACAATCACAAATCCATTGCCATCAAGTGAATTTTCTTATGAGGAAGGAAACAGAATGGCGCTCGACAATATCAGTCGACGCTTGAACGCCATATACGGTGAGCGTACTTCCCTCGTGGCAGGCGCCAGGGAAACCACCTTTCAAACAATCATCAGCTATCCTTTGATAGAGTCGTGAACAAACCGCCTGAATTGTGATGGTCGTCACAAAACTGCGCTTTGGTTTAGATATTTCGGTCAATTTTGTGCAGTACGTCGCAGTTTTCTTGAAAAAATCGAGTAATTTGTGAGTTCATGGAGTCAATTTTGGCTTTGTGTTTTGAAATTTCATTAGCGAGGTTTTTTCAGCATGAAGGTGCTAGTAGTTGATGACGAAAAGTTGGCGCGCGAACGTCTCGTGCGAATGGTTGGCAGTTTGGATACGTATCAAGTCGTTGCAGAAGCAGCGTCAGGCGATAAAGCGATACGTAAAACAATAGAATTCGAACCGGATATCGTACTGCTCGATATTAGAATGCCGGGAACAGATGGTATGGAAGCTGGGCGACAGCTTGCTGAGGTATCATCGCCACCAGCAGTCATATATTGCACGGCGTTTGGTGAGCATGCCATTGAAGCATTTAATGCCAACGCTGTTGGATATTTGCTTAAACCTGTTCGCCGTGAGGCTCTTGTTGACGTTTTGGGAAAAATTTGTCGTGTCAATAAGGTTCAGGTTCGATCCTTCACAGGAGAAGATCTACCGGCGCAGAAGGTTAGAACTCACATTAGTGCCAAGACCCGGCGTGGTATTGAACTCATCCCGCTATCTGAAGTACGTTTTTTTCAGGCGGATCACAAATATGTCACCGTCCGCCACGAGGTCGGAGAAGTACTGATAGATGATACGTTACGAGATCTGGAGGATGAATTTGGTGACAAACTGGTTAGAATTCATCGGAATGCACTGGTGATGATGGATCATCTTGAAGGTTTGGAAAGAGATGCGCGTGGTCATTACCGGGTTAGGATGAGAGGAGTTGAAGATCGTTTAGATGTCAGTCGACGTCATGTGCCGGGACTCAGGCGATTAGTTCAGAGTTTATAAATCTCACACGTCTCAATTAAAGGCGGCTATAATGCCGCCTTTTTTATGTTTGATGAAAAAGCAATATGACTGATCGAATAAGAATAGCCACAAGAGAGTCAGCTCTGGCCCTCTGGCAAGCCAACCATGTCAAAAGCGAATTGGAACTTGCGTACCCCGGACTGCATGTGGAGATTGTTGGGATGACGACAGAGGGTGATCGGAATAAAAAATCTCCCCTTAGTCAGATTGGTGGTAAAGGAGTTTTCGTTAAAGAACTTGAGGTTGCTCTGCTTGAAGAGAGAGCAGATATCGCCGTTCACTCCATGAAGGATGTGCCATCTGAATTGCCAGCAAGTCTGAAGATTAGTGCCATGTGCAAGCGTGATGATCCAAGAGACGCGTTGATAAGCAATTCGGCTGAATCCATTGAGCACCTGCCGAAGGGCAGCAGGGTGGGCTCTTCCAGCCTGCGACGCAGGCTGCAGCTTAAGCTCGCAAGACCAGATCTAAAATACGTGGAACTTCGTGGCAACGTAGATACGAGATTGAGAAAGCTCGATGAGGGTGAGTATGACGCGGTGATTTTGGCGACCGCGGGATTGAAACGTTTAGGGCTTGCCGAGAGAATCTCTCAGAAGATCTCGACGGATCTGTGCGTTCCTGCTGCCGGGCAGGGAGCTGTTGGAATCGAATCTAGAGCCGGAGACGAGAAGGTTAACGGGTTGTTGGCAGCCATCAATGATTATCAAACTTTCGACTGTGTATCTTGTGAAAGGGAAGTGACTATTGGATTAGGGGCAAATTGTAACCTGCCAATTGCAGCTTATGCTGAACTGACTCAGAATCAGATAAAACTCAATGCCTACGTTAGTGATGTAGAAGGATTGAAATTTGTTCGACAGTCATCGGTTAGCGATCGAGCAGATGCCCTGAATATGGCCAGAACATTGACACAGGAAATGCTGTCTCAAGGCGCTGACCGACTGATCGCGTCACACGGAGAGTGACGATGAAGACCGTTTTGCTAACCAGAAGCGAAGAACAGAACAGGTTCTTTAATTCAGGTCTGGCAGAATCTGATGTGAGCGTACTGAGTAAACCATTACTGCAGTTCAGTGCCTACCCGTTCACCGAAGAAGTTAAAAAAAAAGTGATCGACCTTGATCGCTTTGACCACATCGTTTTCGTCAGTCAAAATGCAGTGAGATATGGACTGCCTCATCTTCAGGACTACTGGCCGCAGTGGCCGGAGGGACTCATGTGGTATGCGGTCGGACCAGCCACGGCGTTGAGACTTGGGGACTGGAATATCAGCGCCATTGTGCCTGAAACTGCCTCATCGGAAGGACTGCTGGCCTTGAAGGAGCTGACGGCACCTGAAAAAGTACTTATCGTACGTGGCGTGGGTGGTCGGGAATTGCTGAGAGAATCATTGATATCTCGAGGTGCAGAAGTTGACTACCTTGAGGTATATCAACGTATTCTTGTTCCATATCAAGAGAAGTTTGATCTGGACGCAGATAGCGAAATCATTGTCACGATATACAGTGGCGAGGCGATGAAACGTTGTGCAGAACTTATTGACAATCTTGAATGCTGCACCCTTGTCGTGCCTTCGATGCGACTACAAACCATGGCATTTGAGATTGGTTTTGATAAAGTCTGTCTGGCAGCTAGTCAACGTGACGAAGCGATGTTGGAAACCATACTACAGGTGATCTCAGGTGTGAACTTCCCCGGGTGAATGGCTAATATGACAGAGAAGACTGAAGAGTTGTCTGTTCAACTAAACGATGCGTTTGCTCGATTAGAGCAGGAACAGATGACACAAGAAGATCAACCCGACAGTTCGACCAGCGAGAACCCGATCGACGAATCTCCTGCTGGTCGATCATCCAGCCTGGGAAACATTGTCAGCGTTCTGATTGGATTGGTTGCGGTGGTCATGGCCAGTTACTCCGTGTTTGTTGTATATCAGCAAGAGCAGGCCAGTAAACTCAAGGATGCTGCTAATGCAAACCTTGAACAACAGATCGCCGCAATCAGAGGTACCCTGGAACAACAGCGGCTTGCAACAGAGAGTGCAGATAAAGAGATCGAAGAAAGATTGTTGGTTCAGTTGCAGGATCAGCAGAAAACAGTTCAGGAAATGGCAACCGAGGTGTCGGCATCACTTGCCGATGTTGCGCAAGATCTCGGTACATCAGGTGAAGACTGGCTGCTGGCTGAGGCGGAATACCTGATTCGCCTGGGCAGCCAAAGAGTCATGATGGAGGCTGATCCCGAAGGAGCAATCGCTCTCTATGAAGCCGCCGATACCATCGTCCGTGATGCAGAAGGCGTTGTGGCGTTCGAGTTGAGGCAAGCGTTGGCCGCAGATATCGTAAGTCTGAAGGGTGTAAGTGATCTGGATGTGGACGGTCTGTTCGTAAAGATCAGCGCCTTGATCAATCAGATTGACCTCCTAAAACATAGACAACTTCAGTACATCGCCGTTGAAAATGCCGATCCTGTCGAAGAACCGCAGAATCTTTTGGCTCGACTCGTGCAATTCGCCGCATCTGCGGGTGACCGTTTAAGTGGATTGGTTGATTACCGGACTGAAGGTGGTGTTGTCACACCCATATTGCCACCGAAGGAAGAGTACTACTTAAGACAGAACCTGGTCATGAAGCTGCAACTGGCGCAGCTTGGATTGCTGCGTTCCGACCAGCGTATTTTCAGCGCCAGTTTGCAGGAAACGTCGGAATGGATCGACAGGTACTTTGATCGCGAGGATGGAACCACAAAGGCAGTTCAGGAAACAATTTCTGCTATCAGCCTGGTCAATATTGAGCGTGAGATGCCAGATGTTTCTGCATCGTTAAGAGAAGTCCGAAAGTTACTCGCCCGATTCCATGAGCAGGGCAAGCGTGGCACCGAACAATGAAACGATCACTTTTGACTCTTCTGATGGTCGCAATCGTAGCAGGTTGGGTAGGTACTCTGATTGCCCGTGATGCTGGTTATGTCTTGATTTCGTACAATGGCGCGACGTTGCAGACAGGACTCTGGGTGATGCTTGCAATCGTAGTTGTCACGGGCTTGTTGATTTATTCCCTGCTGAAATTCGCAATCGGTTTGAGAGGAGCAAGTGGCAGATTCAAAAACTGGGGAAGTGAACGGCGAAGAATAAAAGCTGCTCAATTGACTACTCGCGGGTTGATTTACCTTCAGGAAGGTGAATTTGAACGTGCAGAAAAGTTTCTCATAAGTGGCGCGACGAATCATGAATCACCTGTCATAAACTATATTGGCGCTGCGAAAGCGGCGGAAGCAAGAGGCGACTCAGAACAGCGAGAAGCCTATCTACGGCAGGCACTAGCCACTGAAGATAGTGCGAAACAGGCTGTCGCGATTGCATCGGCTGAAATGGCAATGGGACGTGACGATTGGCAGTCCTGCATAAAGCATCTTCGGGAGGTAAAAGACAACCTCTCGACTCTCATCTTGAAAAGAGAAGCTTTTCTGCACCTGGAAGATTGGCAGGCCCTGCAGAAACTGATTCCACAATTGAGAATACAGCGAAATGAGGCCTCTGTTGATCAGCTCGAAAAGCAGGTGGTATTGAAGCTCATCGAAAAGGTAGATGCGAGTGACGAAGAATTATCTGCATCCTTCAAGAATTCGTCTGAGTCGATTCGTCAGGATGAAACAGTGATACTCGAATTTTGCAGAGCAATCAGTAATGAAAAAGAGGCAGAAACGACACTACGAAAGGCTTTGAAAAACTCTTGGAGTGACAAGATGGTTGAAGCATATGGATCTCTTGGCGATGAAACTCTGAAGCAGAGATTAAAGACAGCCGAAGGTTGGCTAAAAAACCATGAAGACAGTGCATCACTTCAATTGTGTCTGGGCAGATTGTATGAAGCTTCCGGGGAGCGAGAAAAGGCAAAACAGTTATACGAAAGCAGTGTCGAGGGCGGAAATCTAACCGGCGCGAGTCACGCCCTGGCAAACTTGTTAGCTTTTGATGGAGATTTTGAAAAGAGCAACGAATACCTGCGGCTGGCATTGGAAAAATAGTTGATTTGCCACTCGTAAACTATTCAGGTCCTGCTCTAATCTCTTGGTGCGAATGAAAACATGTCTGAATGCATATTTTTCTCCCGCGTACCTTTGTCAACGAACATCTCCAAGGTGGCGTACACCATATCCGGACCACCACTAACATATACAGTTATGTCCAATAGGGTTTGGATGTCCTGAAAGGCGGGCCCACCTACCAGCCCTGTCTTGCTTTGCTAGTCAGGAGATGCATCGAGTTCGCTAACCATATGAACCTGGATAAAATTTGTGTGGGTGGTTGCTCATGACTCGATTAAGTCATTTAGATATAGGTCTTCCTCACTCACGACTCCCCGGTACAGATGAACAGGATGCGAAAGACCGTCTGGAATTATCTGTTAGATTATGCTCTTCATTTGAGTGATGCTCGTACTGGCCGCAAAAAGCAACAGCGGTCCTTCCGGTATACTTGTGAGAGAACAATCTCCTTTGGGAACCTTAAAATCAATCTAGTCTGCACTGTTCAGCAGTTTCTCTATTGTGATCGAATCTTCAGAATTTGGAGTGGGTCGAACATGCAGTTCTATAAAGCCGTCTAACGGTGGAACTGAGGCGATTTAGAAAGGACATTTTCGGTCAGGCTATACCATCTCAAGGTACTGGCCTGCCTTAAATTCTACGGCCTGTGCGGATGGGATCTTGAGGAGTATTCGGCGCGTGTCGTGGTTGAAGTGCTCGATTGAATCTATTGGGTCACGTAAAGTTTGTGCCGCAGTAAGCTTAACCGCTGCTCTCTTCTTCCTGGATTCTCTCTATCTATTTACGTTTCATTGAGGCGAAGAACTCTTCATTGGTTGTTGTCTTCTTCATTCTTTCCAGCAGGAACTCAATGGCTGCAAGGTCGTCCATTTCGTGCAGAATCTTCCGTAATATCCAGGCTTTCTGGAGTTCTTCTTCGGACATTAATAAATCTTCTCGTCGAGTACCTGAGCGACGAATATTGATCGCCGGATAAACTCGCTTCTCCGCAATTTTTCTTTCAAGATGCAATTCCAGATTACCGGTTCCCTTGAACTCCTCATAAATGACTTCGTCCATTTTTGAACCTGTATCAATGAGACATGTAGCGATAATTGTAAGACTTCCTCCCTCCTCAATATTCCTTGCGGCACCGAAGAATCGCTTCGGTCTTTCCAGTGCATGTGCATCGACGCCACCGGTGAGTACTTTCCCGGAAGCAGGGATGACCGTATTATAGGCTCGAGCCAGTCGGGTTATGGAGTCCAACAGAATAATTACGTTGGACTTGTGTTCAACCAGACGCTTGGCTTTTTCAATAACCATCTCACTTACCTGAACGTGACGTGATGGTGGTTCATCGAAGGTACTCGCAACGACTTCACCAAGAACAGAACGTCGCATCTCTGTAACTTCTTCTGGTCTTTCATCAATTAGAAGCACGATAAGGTGACATTCCGGATTATTGCGTACAATTGATTGTGCGATATTTTGTAGGATAAGGGTTTTACCAGCCTTGGGAGGTGACACAATGAGCCCTCTCTGGCCTTTACCGATCGGTGATGTTAAATCGATTATTCTGGAAGTCAGATCCTCGGTGCTGCCGTTTCCGGCTTCAAGTTTTAATGGTTCGTCCGGGAACAGTGGTGTCAGGTTTTCAAAAAGGATCTTGTTCTTGGATTCGCCGGGATCTGTGAAGTTTATCTTGTCAACTTTCAGCAATGCGAAATAGCGTTCGCTATCTTTCGGTGGTCGAATCTTACCGGACACGCTGTCACCAGTTCGAAGATTGAAGCGGCGGATTTGGCTCGGTGAGACATATATATCATCCGGTCCAGCAAGATAGGAACTATCAGCAGAACGAAGAAAACCAAACCCATCTTGCAGAATTTCGAGGGTGCCGTCACCATAGATTGCTTCGCCACCTTTTGCGTGTTTACGTAAAACGCTGGCGATAATCTCTTGTTTGCGGGAGCGACCCAGATTATCCATGCCCATTTCGTGGGCGATCTCTAGGAGTTCTGGTATTGGTTTGGTTTTAAGATCAGTTAGATTCATAAGTCTTGTCGTTGGTTAAGTTTTGAAATGCGCATGGCGCTAAGATTGTTGAGATATAACTAGAAGAGGATTGTTAAATTATCGATGCGAATCTGTTTAAAGACCCAGGTTTAGTTCAACGTTCAAATTGTCTTTTCTTTTTGATCTTTCTACAGGTTGTCACGATTTTGAATTGAACGCTTTTTGGAATTATTACTTTGAACTAACTTTGGGTCAGTTGTTAAGACGATTGCGAATTTTCCCGCTACGTCTTTGTCTTACAAGATTAATTATAATCGAATAGTTTTAAAATGTCGCCTTTTTGTTCACTTGTCAACCCCTAATTGTATTTGAGTGTAAATTATCAATACTTATGAAACGAGATAATTAATTTAGATATGTCATTGCTGAATTGAACAACTTACATGGTTGGCAGTGATTTTCTAGATATTACTATCCAGAAATGCAGTTAACTGGGATTTGGTTAAAGCGCCAACTTTAGTGGCTTCTACAGAGCCACCTTTGAATAACATCAAAGTGGGTATTCCCCGGATGCCGTACTTTGGTGGAGTATTCTCGTTAGCGTCAATATCAAGTTTACAGATTTTCATTTTACCCTGGTACTCGGAGGCGATTTCTTCCAGGACAGGTGCAATAACTTTACAAGGACCACACCACTCGGCCCAGTAGTCGACGAGTACTGGTACATCGGAGTTTAGAACCTCGGATTCAAAGCTGTCATCAGTTACATGACTAATATCGGACATCGTAAATATGCTCCTGGAAGGATAAAGTAAAATTGAAGCTTGCTATCCTAAGCCGGGTGTTAAAATTACTCAACTGATAAAAGTGGTTCTCGTCGGAATATCACATATTATCGAAGATTATTTCACACACGTCGACTTAGTTGTTCTGCAATTCGTTTTGCAAAATAGGTCAAGATGGCGTCTGCACCGGCGCGTTTCATCGCCAATAGTGATTCCATGATTACTTTTTCATCCAGCCATCCATTTTCGATAGCAGCCATCTGCATCGCGTATTCACCACTGACCTGATAGACCATGGTCGGCACAAGGAGCTCATCCTTGACTCGTCTGACAATATCCAGGTAAGGCATGCCTGGTTTGACCATAATCATATCTGCACCTTCTTCGAGATCCAGGGCTGCTTCTCTGAGTGCTTCGTCACTGTTTGCCGGGTCCATTTGGTAGGTGAATTTGTTGCCAGTGCCGAGATTGGATGATGATCCCACGGCATCTCTAAACGGTCCGTAAAAAGCCGATGCGTATTTGGCTGAGTACGCCAGGATTCGAGTGTTTACAAACCCGGAAGATTCCAGTGCAGTGCGGATGGCACCAATGCGACCATCCATCATGTCCGATGGGGCGATAACGTCAACGCCAGCTTCTGCCTGCACCAGTGCCTGCTTCACGAGTGTCTCCACTGATATATCGTTACTGACATAACCCTGATCGTCAAGGATCCCGTCCTGACCGTGAGTTGTGTAAGGATCAAGTGCCACATCTGTCATGACACCGAGTTCAGGTACGGATTCCTTAATAGCTCTGACAGCTTGTGGTGCGAGTCCATCGGGATTGAAGCTCTCTTCCCCGGCTTCAGACTTCTTCTCAATGGGAACGACCGGGAACAGGGCGATCATTGGTATACCAAGCTCGAAAACATGTCTTGCTTCCTCGCAAAGAATATCCGTGGTCATTCGCTGTACCGCCGGCATGCTGGGTACGGCTTCTGTTTTGCCCTCCCCTTCGATCACGAACACCGGGTATATCAAGTCGTCAACAGAAAGTGAATTTTCGCGCATCAACCGTCGGGAAAAGTCATCTGTACGCATGCGACGCATTCGGACATTTGGGAATGAATTGCTCATAGTTGGACTCGCTGGTTACCGAGTACGCATTATAACGATGATAGCAAGTTTGATCATGTATGCCAGTTGAAATGATGATGAACAGACCTGAAAATCCCCAGGCTACCAGGTGACCGAGTAGAAACTCACGGGTGTAGATTGTTCTCTGAAATATCGGAAATTACTGCCGATTGCGAACTGCGGATAGAGCCAACCAGTCAGTGATTTTTGGGATGATTTGCCTGGATTAATTCCAGCGCTTCTGTGTGCTGAAACCATTCCTCTTCTAAAGGTTCAAGGTCTTCTTTCAGGTCGATCTGATCACGAATGAGATTCTGTAGATTATCCGGTTTGTCTGCATCGTATGTCTTGTTCTCTGCCAATTCTGATTCCACTTCCGAAAGTTTGCGTTGAAGCCGGTCTATTAACGACTCCAGTGTTTTCAGCCTGCTTCTCAGCTGCCTGACTTCTCGATGGTATGATTTTGGTTTTGGCCCTTTGGCTTGCGATTTCTTCTTCGTTTGCTTCATATTGCCTGCAAACATTCTTTGGCGATAATCTTCAAGGTCACCTTCAAAAACCTGGATCGACCCGTTTTCAACCAGTAGAAAAGTATCCACTGTGCTAGCTAATAGATGGCGATCATGAGACACCAGAAGAATGGCGCCATCAAATTCCTGCAAGGCGATGGTGAGTGCCTGCCTCATGTCCATGTCCAGATGATTGGTTGGCTCATCCAGGAGCAGCAGGTTGGGTTTCGTGAAGGTTACGATAGCCAGTGCCAAACGAGCTTTCTCACCGCCCGAAAATGTGCTGACCGGTTCATAGACCTTGTCACCTTGGAAGTCGAATCCACCCAGGAAGTTGAGGATCACCTGGTCTCTCAAGGATCGATCCAGGCGAAAGATATGATTAAAGGCTGAGTCACTTAGAGCCAGGTCATCAACCTGATGCTGAGAGAAGTAGCTGAGGACAAGGTTCGCACCGTCATGCCGTTCACCTGCCAGCATGGGTAAGAGCCCGCTGAGGCTCTTGATTAATGTGGATTTGCCTGCTCCATTGTGACCCAGTAAACCAATGCGATCACCCGGATGGAGGTTGAGACGAACATCGTGCAGAACGGGCAGATCGTATCCTAGTTCTGCCTGGTCAAGTGACAGAAGTGGATTCGAGGATTTCTCAGCAGGTGGGATCACGAATTTAAATGGCGAATCAATATGCGCCGGGGCGATGAGTTCCATGCGTTCTAGAGCTTTGATACGACTTTGTGCCTGGCGTGCTTTGGTTGCTTTGGCGCGGAAGCGGCGAACAAAATCCTGCATATGCTTGATTTCCCGCTGTTGCTTTTCATAGTTACTTTGCTGCTCGGACAGGCGTGCTGCTTTGACAATCTCAAATTGGGAGTAGTTGCCGGAAAACAACTCAATTGTTTGACGATAGAGATATGCAATATTTTCGATCGTCTCATCGAGAAATTCCCGGTCATGAGAGATCAAAATCATGGATCCCTGGTAGTGTCGGATCCATGTTGATAGCCAGAGAATTGCATCAAGATCGAGGTGATTGGTTGGTTCGTCCAGTAAGAGCAGATCTGAAGGCGCCATCAGAGTTCGTGCCAGATTGAGCCGAATCCGCCAGCCACCGGAAAATGAACGCAGTGATTTGTTAAAATCATCCTGAGCAAAGCCCAGCCCAGCCAGCATCTGCTGTGCTCTAGCTCTCGCAGTGTAGCCGTCGATCACGTCCATGCGATCATGCAGTACTGCAATCTGATCGTATTGACCAGCCTTCTCGGCGGCATTCAGACTGGTTTCGATTTCGACCCATTCATTATCGCCTCCCAGCACATAGTCGACTGCTTTCTGGTCGGTCGCAGCTACCTCCTGTTGAAGATGAGCGATTTTAAGATCTGATGGATAGTCCATGTCGCCCAGGTCCGCTTCAAGTTCTCCCAGGATTAATTCAAAAAAACTTGTCTTACCCGCACCATTGGCACCAATAAGCCCGACCTTGAGGCCCCGGTGTATAGTGAAAGACACGTTTTCAAAGAGAAGCTCAGTGCCACGCCTGAGCGCGATCTGGTTGAACGACAACATGGCTATCAGATGACATTGTGTGAGGCTGATATTGTAACAGAGCTGGTGACTTACCCAGACTAGCCATTAGGGTGTAGACTGACAGATCATTCCATTCTCTGGTCACTGGTGGCGAGTATGGTTTACAAAGGAATGATCTTGCTCTTGGTTGCTGGCTTCATTGGTCTGTTCTTAATTGAAGGGCCAAATGGTGAACCCATTATGTCTTTAGATGACTTTAAGCCGGAAACACCCGAAGTAATGGAATTGCCCAGGACGCCAACCAAAGTATACAAATGGCAGGATGAAAACGGCGCGTGGCAGTTCGCCGATAAGCCAGTAGATGTAGAGGGAACAGAGGAGATGGAACTCGATGGTGACATCAACATTGTTCCTGGCTTTAAAGCACCACGAAAGACCGTCGTGAATGAAGAGAAAACCAGGCCAAATATTCCTAGCGGATTGACTTCGGTATCTCCCGAAAAAATCAGTGAGATGATGGATACGGTTAACAATCTTCAGGAAACTGTGGACCAGAGAAAGGCGGACGTAGACAAAGTTGGTAATAACTAGATGCTGGTATGTTCAACGCCGTCAGTTGAATTGATAGGTAATGCCATTTGTAGCAGCAGCCAGACAGCTGTTAGTCAGGCCATCGAAGCTGACAGAAAGAATGGCCGCTTTTGTGCCCAGGGACCATCGTTGGGGACCTGCCATCTGTCGAGAACACTTAGATCTCCCATGTCCCGAAGGAAAACCTGTTCTAACATCATTCCCTCGACTTCTTGAAATCAGGATCTTTCGTTAACTACAACGTAGGCAACAATTTGAGGTCCGACGAGAAACTGATTAAGAGGATTGATATTTTGGGTGCAAAATCTGGAAAATACCGATAGCGGTGAGACCGATAAATCCGACCAGAGTCCAACCGGGAATGCTTATCCCTAGGAATGTCCAGACAACCTCCGCGCAAGTGCCATCACCCGTCAAAACCATGTTTAACACTTCTGTGACAGGAAATACGTCCAGCAAATAGTCGAGGCTGGCACCGCAGGCCGGAACCTGATCCTCGGGAAGACTTTGCAACCATAGTTGCCTGATGGAAATCCCTCCCCCGATTACAGAAGTAAGAATCATCAGAACACCGTAGAGCTTGATGCCCAGATTCTTAGGACCATGAATTGCCGCGACTAGTGCAACAGCTGCCGTCGCGATAACCATAATGCGCTGCAGAATACACAGCGGGCAAGGATCAAGTAGCATGACGTGCTCGAAAAACAAAGCCGCGCTCATTAATCCAATACATCCTAGAAAAACGATGACATAAATCATTCGGGAATTGGGGATAACCATCAACATCAACTACTAACCTTGAAAACGTCGTCTATTATGAACTAATCAGTTCCTTTCCAGAAAGCCTGTGAACCTGATCGATACCTAGTAAGAAATGTAACCAGAGAAATAGTTCATCATGAAAGTCAGCTTTTTATGTGGAGACGGGTTTAGGTTCAAGGGCCAGTTTTCTAACGGCTATGATTCTGATCCTCAGTCATATTTCTCTTATGGCATCGCTGGCTTGAGCTGAAGAAGGAGTTTCAGAAGCCATGTACGTAAGATTGACTCAAGGCATGGCGATCAATTTTGGTGAACCTAGCCTGATCAGACTGAACTATCTCAAGGTTGGAGTGCATGTCCGGGTGCAGAATGCAGACGAAGCGGCGGCAATAGAACACTATATGCCAGCATTGCAGGATGCGTTGGTTACGGTGTTTAGTGCTCAGGATGAAGACAGTATAAGTAGCCCACATGGTAAAGAGGACATTCGTCAGCTGGCACTTTCACAATTGCAAGATGTGATCGAGCAGGAAGAAGGAACACCGTTGATTCAGGATCTCTTTTTTACCACTTTCGTTATTCAGCGTTAACAATCCACTGTCGAACAAACTGACTGATTTCCGGCATGAAGAGTCTGAAATCAACGGTTAGCTCATCTCTGTACTCGGTAAACTGACTAAACCCGTCTTCGAGAGGATTATCGCGACTGAGTTGCGTTGACAGGTGCCGGAGCGCGCTGTCGATGAAGGGCTCATGTTGGTAAGACTCGAGAGCAGCATGAGCCCGCATACGATTTATACTGACGATAGCCTTCTCTGGAGCATGCTGGCGAATATTAACCACACTCTGGTACGCTTGAGTGCTGAATATTTCCAGTGACATCTCTGAGTAATTCTGCCAGTTCCTGGCGAGGAGATGATCGAAGCAGATATCGCAGATAATGCCGGAATAGCGACGAAATTCCGGGTCCAGTCTCCGGCGACTGTGGTTGATGATGGGGTGCTTATCTGTAAATGCATCAATGGCCCTATGCAATCGAATGCCCTGTTCCAATTCATTCGGAAGTTTTCCCTTTAGTGTTCCCTTGACAAAATCTCCAAGAAACCCGCCTGCCATGAGACCGGTATCAGGATAAGCAAGATAGAAGTGAGCTAAATGATTCATGAGATCTGTCAGGTCATGTCGACGTATTGCTGCTTGATTCTTTTTAGGTATGTGTCGAAGTCTTCCGTATCAGCCTGTTCGATATAACGTTGATCACGGATTGAATTCTCAGCAATTTCGGCGAAATAGTCTTGTTCTTGTTTCGTCAAAGGTTGGTCAAGAAAATGATTCCTATGGGAAATGGCTTTGTTCATGGCGAAGCGATAAAAGGGAATTGATTCGGATTTCATGTCCTTGAGAATACGACCACTGGGTGTCAGCTCAGGATCTAACAGCTTTTGCTGCTGTAATTGAATAGTGGTTCGATGGGAGTCATTTCCTGCCATCTGATCCAGCTTGCCAGCTGTTAATAGGAGATCATTCAATATCTCGGTACCCCAATGATCGAGTGATCGGTGAGTTCCCTGGTCAACGAGTTGAGTAGCTGACTCGCGCCCATGGTGCACGACTTCATTTAAATTGGTTTTAACAGCCTGGCACAGAGGATCATCATGAACAGGGCTGTCGATTAGCAGACAGTAAAGAAGCAAGGTATCCAGAAATTGAATTGTATCTGCGCAGATACCTAAGGGTTCATATGGGTTGACATCCAGGAGTCGAACTTCGATGTACTCAACGCCTTCTTCCAGCAATACCTGTAGGAAATTAGCTCCCTTGGGTGGTACTCGCTTTGCCCTGATCGTAGTGTAAAACTCGGCTTCGGATTGCAGCACACAGTCGTTAATCTGAAGGTATTCATCGGCCCTGATGGTACCGATTCTTGTATAAGGTTCGTAAGGAGTTACAACAGCATCCACAAGATTACTCACATAGTTTTCAAGGGAGTTGTAACAGATATTGATCGAGTCTGACTGGGCATCACTTTGGTAGCCCAGATTGCCGCTTCTCAGTGAAGTAGCGCCAGGGAGATATAGGCTGCCTTCATCAAATTTCTCAAGATTATGCTCTCTCCCCTTTACAAAACTGTTACAGACCGCAGGTGAAGAGCCCATCAGGTATATTGCGAGCCATGAAAATCTACGGAAATTTCTCATCAGGTCGAAATATCGTCGTGTCCGATACGACGAGGTGTTGAGGGTATTCTCGATAGCGGCGAGTTCCTGCCAAAGTTGATCTGAGAATGAAAAATTGTAATGAACCGCGCAGATTGTTTGCATCGAACGACCATACCGATTCCCAAGACCGTTTCTGTATGTTGTTTTCAGATTGCCCAGGTTCGAATTTCCGTATCGGGCCAGAGGAATATTGGAATCCCCGTTTAGAACACAAGGCATGCTCGCCGACCAGAGTATCTCATCGTGCAGCCCGGAATAGATGAATCGATGCGTATCGTTGAGTGTCTTCAGGGTTTGATCTATAGATTGAGATACCGGAGTAATGAGTTCAGGCTGGGCTTCGGAGAAATCAGCAGTGATCGTTGGATGACACAGTTTAGACCCCAGGAAATCAGGATGCGGGTTACTGGAGAGATTGCCATGAGGGTCCACCCGAAGCGTTTCTCTTTCAATTCCGCGGTTGAAAATTAAAGAATTTCGGTTCTGCAGAGAATCAAGTTTTTTTTCAAGGTCGGTATTTTGGGTCATGCAATCTTGTTACCGGATAGGTCAGTTAATGTTCTTTTCTTTAAACTTGTGGATAAGGCGTCGATTCTTTTTGGTTGGTCTGCCATCCGAGGTGACAAAGCCGCCAGCAGCGCGTCTTTGTTCGATTATCCGAAGCCGTCGCTCGATGCTTTCGTCGGTTTCCTTGTAGAGTGCTTGTGCTTCATCAGCGCCGCGTCTTTGCTCAGACAAACCCTTGACCGCCACAGTTTTTTCACCCCAACCCTGGCGAATGATGAGTTGATCCCCGATCTGGATTTCTTTACTGGGCTTGGCTCGTACTCCCGCGACATAAATTTTTCCACCATCGATAGCAATCTTACATTTTGCCCTGGTTTTGAAAAATCTTGCCGCCCAGAGCCACTTGTCAATTCTGACTTTGGGTGGCGCCATGAAATTTGCTTTTCCTAATTGTCCTCGTTAAACCCACTTCAACTCATTGTTTTGATGAGGGGAATATTTCCATGAATAATCTGATGAATGTTATGGATGGATATTCACTCAAGAAATGACTGTCATCACATTGACATGGCAAGGTACTATTCATGTCAAACATATTTATGACCAAAACGGCCATTGCTGCGGATTGACTGCTGAACAAATCTTGGTTTATTCATTTCCGTAGAATTTACTCTATGAACCATTCTAACGTGTTATTGGAAGGCGTTGCAGTGATTTGTCGTCAGGCTGGCGATGCAATTCTGGAGGTTTACGACCAAGAAGAATTTGGGATTCAAACGAAGTCTGATCAATCACCGCTGACAGCAGCTGATCTGGCTGCTCACAACATCATCCTGGCAGGGTTGGCTGACCTGGCACCTGCAATTCCGGTATTGTCTGAAGAATCTGATCAGATTCCGTTCAGTACCAGGAAGAACTGGGACCAGTATTTTCTTGTTGATCCGCTGGATGGGACAAAAGAATTTATCAATCGTAATGGAGAATTCACGGTCAATATTGCCTTGATCGAGGACCATGTACCGATTCTTGGCGTGGTATTTGTGCCAGTTCAAGGCGTGCTCTATGCGGGCGCCACAACGGATAGCAAAACTGAAGCCTATATTGAAAGAAATGGTTCCCGACGAGCGCTTTCCGCTCGAAAAATGAAAAAAGACAGCGCGACGATTGTTGCCAGTCGGCGACATGGCGGTGATGCCATGAAGGCTTGTGTGGATGTGCTGGCCGATAGGTTCGAATTGGAGACGGAGAATATCGGCAGCTCTTTGAAATTTTGCCTGGTAGCCGAGGGGAAGGCAGATCTGTATCCAAGGCTTGCACCAACCTCCGAATGGGATACCGCAGCTGCTCAAGCAGTAGTGGAAGCATCTGGTGGGAAGGTAGTTGATTCATATTTCAATCCCCTGAGATATAACACAAAAGAGAACATTCTTAACCCGTATTTTTATGCCGTTGCGGATCCATCGTTTGACTGGCAGGCAGTTCTTGCGGCTGTACCAAAATCATAATTCGACAGATTGTCTTAATTGTCTTAATAGCTGGCAACTTCATAAGGGGAAAACATGGCTGACAGATCAAAATTATCGTTACCAGAACCGACACCAGAAACGGAACATTTTTGGGAAGGCACGAAAGAACAGGAATTGAGATTGCAGCGATGTGATGATTGTGGCCACGCGTATTTTCCGCCACGCCCCTTTTGTCCAAAATGTGCATCACTGTCTGTTGAAGTGTTTACTGCCACTGGCAAAGGCACGCTATACAGTTATGTGATCAATCAGCGACCTCATCCCGCCTTTGATGGTCCTTATTCAATTGCAGTAGTCACGCTGGACGAGGGTCCGCGTATGATGACCAACATCATCAATTGCGAACAGACACCTGCGGCTCTGCAACTGGATATGGCAGTTGAGGTAACGTTTGAAAAAATGTCTGATGAAATCTCTTTACCTTATTTCCAGCCAACTCACAGTGCGCAGGAGGCATAGTGATGAAATCAAACACTATAGCCATTGTAGGCGCCGCGGAGACAAATGAACTCGGTAAGCTACCAAACACCAGCCAGATTCAACTTCATGCTGAGGCAGCTTTAAATGCAATCAACGATGCCGGTTTGAAACTGTCAGATATTGATGGTGTGGCAACGGCAGGTGAATCACCCGCCGGGCTCGCACATTATCTGGGCCTCGTGCCCAGCTGGGTTGACGGGACAGGTGTTGGCGGCTGTTCGTTTATGCTGCATGTCAGGCATGCTGCAGCTGCGATTAACGAGGGACTGTGTCAGACGGTTTTGATTACTCATGGTGAAAGCGGTCGCTCTAATATTGGTCGAGGCGGATTTCGTGGCGGTGGCGGTCGCAGTACCCTGCCAGGGCAGTTTGAAGCGCCTTACGGTGGGATGGGTCCTACCACCTCGTTCACCCTGCCCTTCTTACGGTACATGAAAGAAACTGGCACCACGCTTGAGCAATTGGCGATGGTTGCGGTCGTTCAAAGGGAATGGGCCTCGATGAATCCTCGCGCCACGCTTAAGGATCCTGTGACGGTAGATGAGGTAATGAATGACCGAATGATTGCCTATCCATTTACTAAATCGGAATGTTGTCTGGTGACCGATGGAGGGGGTGCGCTTATCTTAACAAGAGCGGACCTCGCCGGAGACTTCCCAAAGAAACCTGTCTACATAATTGGCACCGGAGAGAGTGTAGAGACACCCATGATCAGCCAGATGGAAGACTTCACGACCTCTCGAGCTTTTCGTGTGTCTGGCAAGAAAGCTATGGACGAAGCAGGTATCAAACATAGCGAGGTTGATCACATGATGATTTACGACGCCTTTGCGCACCTGCCTTTTTATGGTCTTGAGGATCTGGGATTCTGTAATCCGGGAGAATCAGGTGCCTTCATCTGGGAACAGAATACCGCGCCAGGTGGCAGCTTACCGTTAAACACCAACGGAGGTGGTCTGAGTTATATGCACTCAGGGATGTACGGCATGTACGCTCTGCAAGAAAGTGTGAGGCAATTGCGAGGCAGTGCGGCAGCTCAGGTTCCTGATGCAGAAATCTCCGTTTGCCACGGGGTGGGTGGAATGTTTGCAGCCAGCGGCACTATCATCATGTCAAACCAGGCCTTCTGAGCAATCGCCGTAAAGGGATACCAATACAGACGCAAGTGGATAAGAAGGCCTGGTTTGTAAGAGCCATCAGCGGCTTGGAATAAAGAGCCATCAGCGGCTTGGAATAAAGAGCCATCAGCGGCTTGGAATAAAGAGCCTTCAGCGGCTTGGAATAAAGAGCCTTCAGCGGC
>Ga0208274_1000099_pt1 | contig 43811 bp, 35 predicted proteins | sample ETNtaG_22_FD_185755 | JGI IMG/M metagenome (GOLD analysis project Ga0208274, IMG submission 185755) | Marine microbial and viral communities from oxygen minimum zone, Eastern Pacific Ocean - ETNP201306SV43 (SPAdes) (version 2) | ecosystem: Environmental > Aquatic > Marine > Oceanic ... | reverse complement strand
TGAGCGAGACACTGGAGCCTTCATTGACTATTATAACAACCCTGTTCTTTGTTTTGTAAACGAAGCATGGCTGGGTCCGTTTTTTCAAATGACCTCACAAGTCAACATAGTAAAGCCTGGCGGACAGGCACAGAAACCACACCGCGATTATCATCTAGGTTTTCAGGAGAATTCACTCGTTTCCGAATATCCTTTATCAGCCCAAATTCTCTCACAGTTTCTTACTTTACAAGAGGCTGTGGCACACACCGACATGGACATTTCATCCGGATCAACTATGATGCTCCCTTTTTCTCATCAATATCCACTCGGCTATATGGCGTGGCGAGATTCGAAATTCATAGAGTATTTTCAAAAGCACGCAGTTCAATTAGCCTTGAAAAAAGGAGATGCGGTGTTCTTCAGTCCTGCTTTGTTCCACGCTGCTGGAACTAACTCCAAATCTAGCGACCGTATTGCCAACCTATTACAGGCCTCCAGTGCTTTCGGTAAGACTATGGAGTCTGTGGATCGTACCAAGATGACAAAGTTGATCTATCAAGTACTGCTTGATAGAAAAAAATACCATCAAATTAGTCCAACTGAAACAAAAGCCGTTTGGGCATCAGTTATTGATGGCTATGCTTTTCCGACCAACCTGGATTTGGATTCTCCCATGGAAGGTCTTGTTACAGAAAACTTATGGACTTTGATGGAACGTGCCTTGAATGAGGAGTGGCCGTGCGATCGTTTTAACAAGTGTCTCAATGACTCAGCAATACGGAGAATTCCCTGAATGAAAAAAATAATGAGGATTAAATGAAACCTGTAACTTTTGGAATTATTGGAGCAGGCCGCATAGGCAAACTACATGCAGACAATCTGCTCAACCGTGTAGATGGAGCACGTTTAAAAGCAATCACAGATCCGTTCCTGGATGAAGACTGGGCTGCTTCACGGAATATACCACTGACCGGGAAAGATCACCGGATATTGCTCGACGATCAGGAAATTGACGCAATCCTGATCGGCTCGCCATCTGCTGAACATGCACCGCAAATGGTAGAATGCGCCGAAGCAGGAAAGCATATTTTTTGCGAAAAACCGATTGCGCTCGATCCTGAGATAATTAGGAATGCCTTGGCAGAAGTTGACAAATCCGGTGTCAAACTCCAGGTTGGTTTCAATCGTCGTTTTGATCCAAATTTTGCGGCAGTACAACAGCAAGTCGCTTCCGGAGCTTTGGGAGCTCCGCACATCATCCGGATTACTTCACGCGATCCCGCTCCACCGCCGGCCGAGTATGTAGCAGGTTCCGGAGGAATGTTTCTGGACATGACGATTCACGACTTCGACATGGCCCGTTTTCTCAGCAGTAGTGAAGTAACCGAAGTTCATGCTTACGGTGCGGTTTTGGTGGATCCTGAAATCGGTAAAGCGGGCGATATTGACACGGCTGTCATTTCACTGAAATTCGCCAACGGTGCGCTCGGCATTATCGAAAACAGCCGAAAAGCAGTCTATGGGTATGATCAGCGTGTTGAAGTGTTCGGTGCAAAAGGGGTTGCAATGGCGGATAATAATACTCCAACTTCAATGATCGTTCTCAACGAATCCGGAACTATCAGGGACAAACCGCTCTACTTTTTTCTGGAACGCTACAAAACCGCATTTGTGTCAGAAATGCAAGCTTTTGTAGATGCGATTCGTGAAGATAAACCAACCCTGGTTTCAGGAAAGGACGGACTTGTTCCGGTCTTGATCGCGATGGCTGCAAAGGAATCTCTCAAAACAGGTAAACCTGTTCAGGTAGTTTCTGTTTAGTATTCTAACTGCTTTCCCAACTCCACAATCAGGGAATGTGACAAACACATCAATGCGCTCAAAATCAAACCTCTAAAACCAAATACCTCTGTCTCCTTGACTTCCAGACAAACATCCGCAAAAGGAGCTAAAGGAGCTAAAGGACCGAGAACACTGTCTGTTATCACGATCACTGGAACTTTTCACCAGTCAGTGAGTAGATTGCCTGAACATAAATTACACAATAAAGAATCTAATATAATATTTAGTTATTACACTGCAAAATAATTTGATTTGACAAAATACTATTTCATGTGTAGGTTACGAATATAGAACTAAATGAAATATTTTTTTCTATTTAATTTGACCTTTGAATGGTTCTAAGGTCGCTAATAATCCTATTTCTAATGAATGAAAAGGAGATTATTATGTTAGTATTTAAATCGTTTTTAAAACGTTTCGCTTTGGGTATAGCCGGTGTTGGGGTGTCCTTCGGGTTGTCCTTGACACCCGTGATGGCGAAGGACATCACGATTCAGGTTTGGGCCGGTGGCTCGAACGTTAACGATTCATATCGGGTTGATGCAATTGCGATGGCTGCCGATATTTTGGAAAAAGAAGCCGCAATTCTCGGTGAGGATCTCAATATTACTGTTGAAACAAAGTATGATTTCGACGGCTGGGGAGGCTTCAAACAAGCGGTGACTTTGGCGGCAGAAGCAAACAAAGCCCCGCACATTGTGGTGACCGGACATGAAGATATTGCCCCATGGTCACAGTCCGGATTGATTCGGCCCATTGAAAATTATGTCGATTTCGACACATGGCCGTTGAGTGATCTGTTTGAAAACCTGGTTGGCATTGCGTCTTTTGAGGGGACGATTTACGGTGTGCCGCAAGATGCGGAATCTCGCCCATTCTTTGCCTGGATTCCTCACTTGAAAGCTATAGGATACAGCAAAGCCGACATCCGTGCACTGCCCGGCAAAATCCTAAGCGGTAAATATACGCTCTACGATGTGCTGGATGATGCCAAGAAAATTCAGGATGCCGGTCTTGTCAAACCAGGATACGGTTTTTATCCCCGCGTCTCTAAAGGCGGAGATTACTGGCAGTTCTACCTTTCCTTTGGTGGAGAAATGTCGGATTCAAAATCAGGCAAACTGGTTTTTGACCGCAGTGCCATGAAAAACTTCTATAAGTTTTTCGCTAAAGCGGTTGAAATGGGAGTCACCCGCAAAAACCATATTGGAACTCCCTGGGATCAATGGTATTCTGAGGTCGCTTCCGGAAAAGCAGGGCTTTGGCATGGCGGAACTTGGCACTATTCCCGCTATACCGGAAAAGAAGGTTTGAAGGATTTCTTTGGCAACATTGTGTTCGGCTTGATTCCTGCCGGCGACAAAAACGGACGAGCGAATACCATCACCCATCCGTTGGTTTATTTGGTGACAAATCGTGGAAGTGAAGATGATGCTCAGATTGCGGCCCAACTCGTGGCCATTGCTTCGGAGCCTCGTATCAACACCTTGCATGCGATTAAGTCCGCTCACTTGGGCATTACCAAGTCTCAGCAGAATGTTCCGCTCTACGCCAACAACCGTTGGGCAAGCGAAGCGACTAAACTTTTGTTGCCACATGCCAGTGCGATGCCTAACCACACTAATTTCTCTCCTTATTTTGATGCCATGTGGAAAGGTCTGGAAGCTTCTTGGACGGGGCAGAAATCTCCGGAAAAAGCAGTTGCTGATGTGGAAGCCGAATTGCGAGCCAATTTGGGCAACGACATTATCATTCGCTAAAAATCAGTTCAACCGGCGGGCATTGCCCGACGGTTGCTTACCGAACAACGAAACACAGGACATCAGGAAATTACGTGTCAGCCAAACTCGGATACATCTTTATTGCTCCTGCACTTGCCCTCGTTGTTCTCTTCTTTCTAACGCCCGTCCTCATGACGGGCGTATATTCTATGACCAACATGAGTACGGCCACCGGAATTACCGGTGGCTCGTATCAAATAACGCCCTCCGTTTTAAGCCAACTGGGAGATCAGGGTTTTGATCGCAAAATCTTGAAACGCATTGGTTCTGAAAGTTATTCCATCAGTGAAAAAGGTCTCCTGGCGGCGACAAAAGCCGATGTGAAAACAGAACTCGTTGAGGAATTACGGGAACGGTATCTTGGAGAAAGCTTTGCCAGCCGTCGCCTTTTTGAACGCTTCTTAAAAAAATTGGACAACCGACCTCGAAGCATCCGTACTCTCAAATCCACCTCACCACACTTCCGGAAATCTTTAATTAAAAAACGATTTGCCAGTACAAAGGAATTGCTTCAATCACTGGAAGAAATGGATTTGGGTTTGACACAGGTACAAACCGATGAATTGGTGGACGCAAGTTATACGGGTTGGATTTGGACCGGAGAAAATTTTCGCAAGATGTTTTTGCTTCCGGAAACCAGTCAAATCCTGCTCAATACCGGATTTTATGTAGCCTCAACGCTCTTGCTTTTTAATGTCGGTTTTGCCTTAGTTTTGGCCGTTACCACATTTTATTTGCCAAAGGGACAAGCCGCTCTTTTCAGGGCGCTCTGGTTTTTACCAAGGATTACGCCTTCGGTTTTGTATGTTTTGTTGTGGAAATGGCTGACTTGGGATACCGGATTTATCAATGCGGTAGTGACCAATTTTGGAGTCACGCCCCGTAACTGGATGCTGGATACTGCGGCCAATGCCTGGGTGGCTGTGATCATGATCAATGGTTTCATAGGTGCTTCGATGGGCATGATTTTGTTTTCCAGTGCCATTACCTCAATTCCAAAACAGATGCTTTATGCCAGCGAAGTCGATGGCGCAAACCGTTGGCAACAAATTCGACATATCATTTTACCCCAGCTCAAATGGCCGATTCTTTTTATTACCGTTTATCAAACCTTGTCATTGCTGACCTCTTTTGAACAAATTTTTCTTTCCACTGACGGAGGTCCCGGCTCTTCAACTGAAGTTTGGGCACTGTCCGCTTATCACACAGCTTTGGATAATTATTGGGGAAATTTGCAGTATGGCTATGGAGCCGCTCTTGCTTTGGTCTTAGTTGTGGTTGGAGTCATTATGTCGCTAATTTATCTTCGGTTTTTTCGTTTTGATGAACTCATCAAAACTCCAAGAATTGAGCAATAGGAATCCGCAATGTCGCATAATTTTAAAAATTGGCCCATAGTTACCGGACTGACACTCGTTACGATTCCAATCTTGTTCATGTACGTTTTTCTGTTTGTGGATACGGTCACAGACACGCGTCCGGGTGAAATGATTCCTAACCGCTTCACTTTGGAACACTGGCGTTTTTTGTGGGAAAATATTGAAGGCAAAGCGAGTGTTTGGCTGGCTATGCTTAATACAATGATTTTTGCAAGTTCTGTTACATTGATTGTCTTATCCGTTTCTTCAACTGCATCGTATGCAATTTCACGTCTCAATATCCCTTTTCGAAAAGAGTTTTTGGCAGGAATATTGATATTGCATGCATTCCCATCTATTACACTGATTATTGCGATTTTCCTGATTTTGCAGATGGTTGGCCTTTACAACACGCTCATCGGAGTTATTTTAGTAAAAGCCTCATTGCAGTTACCATTGGGAATTTGGATCATGAAAGGATTTTATGATTCTGTTCCATGGGAAATTGAAATGGCTGGAATCCAGGATGGTGCGAGTCGATTCACGGTTTGGTATCGCTTGGTTCTGCCGCAAGTTCGTCCAGGATTTTTGGCACTTGGTCTTTTTTCATTTCTGGAAGGTTGGAGTGAATACATTTTGCCGGCTGTTTTAGCTCCCGCAAATGAAGTACAGATGTTGTCGGTGTATCTCGCGTCTTTGATTCAGGATGACCAACATTTCGACTTCAATCTGTTCAAATCTGTGGGCTTGTTTTACGCCATTCCGGTGATCATATTTTATCTGTTCTTTCAGGACAAGTTAATGAACATTTACGGCGGAGGAACAAAAGGCTGATGGAAATTGTCCTGGAAAATTTTACCAAGCGTTTCGGTGATCTGACGGTCATCGAAAATATGAACTTGAAGATCAAAGAAGGCGAAATGTTGGCCTTGCTCGGCCCGTCCGGCTGTGGAAAATCAACCACACTTTTTGCCATTTGTGGGATTCATAGAGTTGACGAGGGGCGTGTTCTTTTTGGCGGCCAGGATGTCACGCGGGTTCCAACTCAACAACGCAATATTGGTGTCGTTTTCCAGTCTTATGCTCTATATCCTCACATGACGGTTGCTCAGAATATCGCTTTTCCTTTGACCGTTCGCCATGAAGATAAACAGACAATCAAGAAAAAAGTGGGAGAAATGGCGGAGTTGGTTCACATTGAAGAACTGCTGGGTCGCCGCCCGGAACAGCTTTCAGGTGGACAACAGCAGCGGGTGGCCTTGGCCCGTGCTCTTATCCGCAAGCCCGGCGCGCTGTTGCTGGATGAACCGCTGGCCAACCTTGACGCAAAACTACGGTTGGAAATGCGTTCTGAAATACGCCGTGTTCAATTGGAAACAGGTATTTCGGCTGTGTTAGTGACACATGATCAAGTGGAGGCGATGAGCATGAGTGACCGTATTGCCATTATGAAGGACGGAAAAATTTTACAAGTGGCTCCTCCGGCTGAAATGTATCAATATCCAGAAAATGAATTTATCGCCAGTTTTTTAGGAAATCCACCAATTGCTTTTCTGGATGGAATTGTTTCTGATGATAACGTAGTAATCCAAAGTGCAGACATTAAATTACCATTGCCCGAAAACATTGAAGTACCTACCAGCGGTTCAAGGATTGGATTGGGAATCAGACCGGAATTTTATCAGCCTCATCATCCCCACAAAATTCCGGGAACCGTTTCATTTGTAGAAATTCAGGGGCGTGAAAATCTTTACGATATTAATTTGAAAGATGGAAGCCTTCTGCGTTCTATTCAGCCTGCTGATGTTTCTCCTCTCTCTCCAGGAACAAAAGTAGAATGGGGGGTTAACCCTGAACAACTTCTCTTTTTCGACAGTTTAGGCAAGCGTTTATGAACGAAGCAATTCATAAATCACTCCGGTATTTGCTTAACAAGCGCCTAAGTAGACCCTTGGCTATTGCACACCGTGGAGCTTCAGCATGGGCTACCGAGAATACTTTGGGAGCATTACGTGTCGCAAATTCTTTGGGTGCGGACATGTGGGAAGTAGATGTACACCTCACTCGGGACAGAGTTTGTGTGGTATGCCATGACTCCAATTTGCTTCGTTTGACCGGAAAAGATATTTGTCTGGGAGAAGCAGACTGGAACACAATTCGGAAAATACATTTGCTCGGGGGAGGAACCATTCCTTCTTTTGCGGATGTCGTTACCCTTGCTTTGGAAATGGATTCTGGACTTTACGTGGAAATAAAAGGAAAGGGTGCTGGTTTTGCTGCCTGGCAGGAAATGAAAAAACAAAAATTTAGCTATGCAATTTTAGGCTCATTTGAAAAAGAATATGTTCAAGAATTACGTGATGCTGATTGTGAATTTCCACTTTCGATTTTAATTCCCAAAGGTCACGATCCATTTGCATTAGCTCTAGCAACAGGAGCAAAAATTATTCATCCCTGTTGGGAAAATGCTAGTTCCAGTCCTCAAGAGTTGATCACTCCGGAATTGCTAATCCGGATGCAGGAGGCTGGACTGGAAATGGTGTTGTGGCATGAGGAACGACCGGCAGTGCTTAAGGAAATTCTTCAACTTCCAGTTTTGGGAATTTGCAGTAATCAGCCGGAACTCCTAGTACCTTTTCCAGTTTCCACCAATGAAAATCATTGCCCTAAGATTGTCTGCCATCGTGGAGCAGAAACCTTTGCGCCCGAAAATACACTTTCTGCGGTTGATCTGGCCTTTGATCAGGGATTCAATATTGTCGAAATTGATGTCAGGCAAACAAAGGACGGTGTTCCGGTTGTTATGCATGACAGTCGGGTCAACCGGACAACGAATGGTCGAGGAGCGATCAAAAATATGATTTACGACGAAGTATCTAAGTTGGATGCTGGAAGTTGGTTTGATCCTTTTTTTGCCAACGAACATGTTCCTCGGTTGGAAGATGTTTTGGTTCACGCAAAAGGACGTGGAGAAGTTTATATTGAAATCAAGGAGGCAGAACCAAATTTATTGCTCGAATTTGTTCAACAAGTTGAGATGATCGAAGAATGTTTTTTTTGGTGTGAAGATATCAGAATCATGGATCAATTGCGTTTACTCAATAAAGATGTACGTTTAATGGCACGCCGTTATGATTTCAAGACTTTGGATGCTGCAATTGAAAGACACCAACCCCAAGTGATAGAGTTCAACGGTTTGAAATTCACTCAGAATGAACTAGAGCGTTGCCGGGAAGCAGGTATCCTTTCAATGCCTTTTTACATGGGTTCCGTATTGGATAAGTTGCGGAAATTGATTGACTCCGGTGCGGACATGCTCAATCTGGGTCATCCTGAACTGGTGAAGAAAATTCTCCTCTCGAAAAACAATTCAGAGTAAATATAGACTTAAATTTGCGAGCAATCTAATTAATAATTTCGATTTTTCAGATTTTTCCTATAACATGGGAGCGGTATGCAGAGGGAAAAATTAACAAGTCTGAAGTATCTGAGATGATCGCAGAACGTTAACAACAGGTGATGGATATTTGGCACAACATTTAACTGACAATTTATGGCTTCTTTACTTTCACGCGTACAGCCGATCAATTCTGAAGGGCGCATCCAAAATATCACTCCGGAATCTGCAGATTGGAAATATGTCGGTTTCGATTTTTTTAAACTCAAAGCCGGACAAACCTTAAAAAAAGAAACAGGCAGCCGCGAAGTTTGTCTGGTGCTGGTTACCGGAAAAGCGAGCGTAAAAACTCTTCATGAATCGTGGGACAATTTGGGAGAGCGTATGAGCATTTTTTCTGAAAGTTCAGGAACGGATGGCAAACCGCCTTACGCTGTTTATATTCCGAACGATGATCAATTTTCTGTAGCAGCAGAAACGAAATTGGAACTGGCTGTGTGTTCCGCCCCAGGAAAAGGCAGTTTTCCGGCACGTTTAATTACACCGGGAAACATGACATATGAAAAACGAGGACATGGAACGAACACCCGTCACATCTGTAATATCCTGCCAGAGACTGCAGAAGCAGACAGCTTGCTCGTGGTGGAAGTGATAACACCGAACGGCAATTGGTCGAGTTACCCGCCGCACAAACATGATTCCGATAATATACCGGAGGAATCATATTTGGAGGAAACATATTACCACCGGATCAATCCGCCGCAGGGATTTGCGTTCCAACGTGTTTACACTGATGATGGAAGTCTGGACGAAACAATGGCGGTTCATAATCATGATGTGGTGATGGTACCTCGGGGATATCATCCGGTCGGGGCTCCGCATGGATATGATCTGTATTATCTGAATGTGATGGCCGGACCAAAACGTATCTGGAGATTTCATAACGATCCGCGGCATGAATGGATTGTCAAGAAAATATAGTAATGCAAATACAATTTTGGGGTTACTGTTAAAAAAAAGGATTTATGAAGAAAATCTCAACCTTAATTGAAGTCAAAGTTTTGCCGTGTACTATGAGTAAGGGTTTCCACATGTAGTGGCGCGTAGGTGTATCTGAAATTTTAAACAGCTAATTCACACTGGCTTCCCACTCCGGGACAGACACCTAGATCCAAAAAGACAAGACATATTGAAAATATTCTTTCAACTAAAGCACTTGGAAATTAGAGAGTAAATATAACCCATGTAAAGGGTTTATTTGAATTTTTTAGGTGGTATATTTTTGAAGAATTTGAATTGTTTTTTACTCTTATTATTTATTTGCAATAAAATATTTAATTTGTTGACAGAACCTGCCGGAAGTGTAGAATATTGCATTTAATGGATTTCTTAATGGTGAGAATTCCTTTTTTGTATAACCATTTCTTAAGGAGTTGGTATGAGAATAGTTAAAATGACAATGGTGTCATTAATCTTATTAATGATTGCATTACCGTTATACGCAGGGGGACGGCTTACTTACTATTGTAGCACCGATATACCGTGGTGTGAGCTCATGAAAAAAGAGTTTGAGAAGCGTACAGGCATAAAAGTAAGCATGACCAGGGCAAGTTCAGGGGAAACCCTTACAAAAATTCGGGCAGAGAAGTCTAATCCCAAGGGAGATGTCTGGTGGGGTGGCACTGGTGACCCACACCTGCAGGCGGCAGAGGAAGGTTTAACACAAGCATACAACTCCCCTAAATTGGGTGAATTGCACGACTGGGCCAAGACTCCGCACCAAGCCACAGGCGGCAAAACCGTTGGCATTTATTTGGGTGCTTTGGGTTTTGGATACAATCGCGAACTACTCGCTAAAAAAGGTATGCCGGTGCCCAAGTGCTGGAACGATTTGCTGCACTCGGCCTACAAAGACGAAATCATGATGGCATACCCTAGCACTTCCGGTACGGCCTATACAACTCTGGCTTCAATGGTACAACTCTTTGGAGAGGATGGCGGTTTCAACTACATGAAGGGGTTACACCGTAACATCAGCCAGTACACCAAGTCTGGATCTGCAGGGATCAAAGCTGCTGCTCGTGGAGAGATAACAGTCGGCGTTGTTTTTGTACATGGCGCAGTGAAGCAGGCCGTGAAAGGTTTCCCCATTGAAGCAGTTTCGCCGTGTGAGGGGACGGGCTATGAAATAGGCTCTGCGAGCATCATCAAAGGTGCCCGTAATCTGGAAAACGCCAAGAAGTTTATTGATTTCGCTCTTACTGCTGACGTGCAAAGCAGGTCGGCAGAGGTGAAGTCATATCAGGTGCCTTCCAATAAGAATGCCATAAGTGCTCCGGAAGCTCCGGATGTCAGCAGCATCAAGCTTATTGACTACAATCATTCTTTGTATGGTTCTAAAGCTGAGCGAACACGTTTGCTGAAGAAGTGGGACACTGACGTCAAAGTGTTACCCAGGTGAATTCACCAGCACTCTCTCCGGAAAACTCTTCTGGTTCTCCGGAGAAACTCATCCAAAGCAATTACTCTTTAAAGCTCTGGCTCATAATTGCCTGGACAGGATTTCTCATCCTTCCATGGTATGCAGCATACGATGGTTTCTGGAGTTTTATCTGGCTCACAGATGGTTATCCGACTTTCGATGAGTACTCTCCAGGCATCCTGCAAATTACAATGCACCAGCGTTGGTGGCTTTGGCCAGTAGCGTTGGCATTGCTGATTCCTCTCCCCGCCCTAATTTGGCCCAGGACAGATCCGCGTCACGTGGCTGCTTTATTATTAGGCGGAGGTTTTGGCTTCAGCTATATGCTTATTCAGGGTTTTGTCCTCGGTCTCCAAGGCTGGGGTTGGGTTTTCCTCGGAGATCTTTTCGGATCTACTACACTGACACAATTTGGAATGGGTTATGGGGCCTTACTCGTTGCCAGCGGTTTCCTTTTCCTGTTCACACAGGGCTTAGCAGCAAGAGGGGCGATCAAAGGTGATGTCTTTGTCTCCGGATCCATTGGCCTTACCGTTACAATGGTCACTGCCTTTGTCTTCTTCCCAGTCGGACGGATACTCATTAATGCCTTACAAGATGACGAAGGCAACTATGTTTTTTCCCTATTTCTCGAGAAAATCACTTCTCATAATATCTGGGGAGTAGCCTGCCTTAGTAGTGAGCTCAGTTGCGGGGTCGCATGGAATTCTCTATGGATGGGAGTCTTGGTTGGCACAGCTACCACAATCTTGGGATTAGCCTTCGCACTTTTAGTGACTCGCACTGGTATTCAGGCCAAGGGCTTCGTGCGAACAGCTTCGCTGCTTCCTATCATCACCCCACCATTTGTAATAGGACTTGCGCTCATTCTTTTATTTGGTCGTGCCGGTGCGGTGAACGCCTTTTTGGAATGGGCTTTTGGTATCCCCCCCAGCCGCTGGCTTTATGGACTCACGGGAATTCTTATCGCACAGATTTTGGCCTTCACGCCGATTGCCTTTCTCGTCCTCGTCGGAGTTGTGGAAGGAGTCAGTCCTTCAATGGAAGAGGCAGCTCAAACTCTACGGGCCTCACCGTGGCAAACCTTCTGGAGCGTTTCTTTTCCGCTGATGCGACCCGGAATCGCCAACGCGTTTCTGCTCGGCTTTATTGAAAGTTTGGCAGACTTCGGCAACCCGCTTGTTCTGGGTGGACAATATGAGGTACTTTCGACACAAATTTTCTTTGCTATTGTCGGAGCGCAGGGAGATCCAGGCATGGCGGCAGTGCTGGCGATTGTGCTACTGCTTTTCACACTTTCGGCGTTCTACGCCCAGCGGCGCTGGCTCGGCAAAAAATCCTATGCAACGGTCACCGGAAAAGGCGATGCCGGAGTGCATGTACGCCTTCCCAGGCGAGTAGCGTGGGGGGCATACCTTACAGCCCTGCCTTTTATTGTCATGAGCTTGATCGTGTACGGAATGATCCTCTTTGGGGGTTTTGTGGAAACCTGGGGCTACAAGCACAACTTCACTCTTAAACACTACATTGCAGAGTTCTCCCTTTATTGGTCAGAGGAATATGGCCTCATCTGGGAAGGCGCAGCATGGAATTCGTTCTGGACAACACTGCAAATCTCGGCAATCTCTGCTCCACTCACAGCTGGCTTAGGCTTGTTGATCGCATATATCCTGGTCCGGCAGCGATTTTGGGGAAAAGACATCTTTGAGTTCCTGACCATGCTAAGTTTCGCCGTTCCCGGAACCGTGATCGGCGTTGGCTACATCCTCGCTTTCAACGTACCACCAATCGAGATTACCGGAACCGGAGTGATTCTAGTAGTTTGTTTTATCTTCCGTAACATGCCAACAGGTATTCGCGCTGGAATTGCTGCGATGAGCCAGTTGGATCCCAGCCTTGACGAAGCCTCCCTGACTCTGGGAGCACGATCATTTACAACACTTCGGCGTATCCTTTTGCCCCTACTGCGACCAGCTTTGATAGCTGCTCTTGTCTTTGGTTTTGTGAGGGCTATGACAGCAATCAGTGCTGTCATCTTCCTTGTCAGTGCCGACTACGATATGGCGACTTCCTATATTCTCGGTAGGGTAGAGTTTGGAGATTACGGTTTGGCTATCGCTTATTCGTCTGTACTGATTATAGTGATGCTCTGCGTAATAACATTGATCCAGTTCGCAGTAGGTAAACGGGAACTTGGCAGACGGGAAACAGAAGCTTTAACAATTTAAACTCAGAATAGATTACTATGGAAAAAGCCGTTGAATTTAAACATGTGACCAAAGCCTACGGCGACGTGCAGGCTGTCCGTGACCTAAGTTTCACTATAGAGTACGGAAAACTCGTGACATTACTGGGTCCATCCGGGTGCGGAAAGACTACCACACTAAGGCTGATTGCCGGACTGGAGATGGTCACCGAGGGAAATGTCTTCATCGGAGACAAGGAGGTCACGCGGCTTTCAGCTTCTGATCGAGATGTAAGTATGGTTTTTCAATCATACGCTCTCTTTCCGCACATGACCGTGATGCAAAATGTTTCTTATGGCCTGACCATGAGCCGTATGTCAAAAGCAGAAGTGAGTGAAAAAGCGCATGAGGGGCTGAATTTGGTTGGACTGACTGGTTTCGGTGGACGCTTGCCGAGCGAACTCTCCGGAGGTCAGCAACAGCGGGTAGCAGTGGCACGTGCACTTGTTTTGGAACCAGAAGTTCTGCTCTTTGACGAACCACTTTCGAATCTGGATGCAAAACTGCGCCGACGCGTAAGGGAGGAAATCAGGGAATTACAGCAAAAACTAGGACTGACCACCGTTTACGTAACCCACGATCAGGAAGAAGCACTTGCTGTTTCAGACCGGATCATTGTCATGAATGAAGCTGTTATTGCACAGGAAGGTACTCCGCACCAACTATATGAAGAACCTGTAAATCTTTTTGTCTCAGATTTTATTGGAGATGCTAATCTGGTAAAAGCTGAAATTATCAGCATTGACGGAGATGATGCAGAAGTCAATATCGGTGGACTCCTGGTCAAACTAGCTCACCGGGGAATTCCCACAGGAGAAGTTGATGTGGCAATTCGCCCGCAGGCAATCCGTCTGAATCGGGCAGTCAATAAAGATGAAATATCCGCTACAATTCTTAAATCATCTTATTTGGGTGATCATATCGAATATACACTTGAAAGCACCCTCGGTGAATTATTTGTAATAGATAATCAAATGGAAAAACAATTTGAATCCGGTTCTGCGGTTTCCATTACTTTTCGCACGAGTGGACTTAGCATGATTCCTGAATCCTGATCATAGATTTCTTCAGGTTATTTCAAATGCTTGAAAAAAATAAAAATACAAATCACTACTGCAGAATAAATCAAATATTTGCAAAAGATAAAACCCAATTGGTCAATGCCCCAATTACATTGACCAACGATGTTTTTCTGAAATTGGAAGCGCTTTGTCTGGAGTAAAATTTTTGGAGACTTGCGTGGAGTCTTCAGTAAATAACGGCGGCCGGCATAAGTTGCGTTACTTCAGACCGGTCGCCTAAAGTTTCAGGGCCGACTAAATTGCTGTTTGCGAATTTCAGGAAATTTCTTCCGTAAAATTACTCCCGTCCAAGCTGTCACCGAAAATTTGCTGGAGACGATCTACACACTCATTCAAGGCAGTATGTTCGTCCATACCCTGCTGAATGAATTTCTGAATTAATGGATATTTAGAAATAGCGTAATCAATTTCCGGATTACTTCCCTGAACATACGCACCAATATTGATCAAATCTTCCGCTTCACGGTAAGTAGCTAAAGTACGGCGTAATATCTGGTTTAGTTCAAGGTGAGTCTCGCCAACTACGTTGACCATAACCCTACTGGTTGATGAGAGCAAATCCACTGCAGGGAAAGTCCCCTTTTCTGCAATACTGCGGCTGAGAAAAATATGTCCATCAACAATAGCGCGGATTGCATCTGCAATCGGATCGCTTGCGTCATCGCCTTCCACGAGAACGGTGTAAAAGCCGGTTATCGAACCCGGCCCCTCATGCGTACCAGCACGTTCCAGCAGACTTGGCAACAAGGCAAATACGGAAGGCGGATAACCTTTAGTTGTCGGAGGTTCTCCTGCTGCCAAACCAATTTCTCGCTGTGCCATTGCAAAACGTGTGAGAGAATCCATTGAGAGAAGAACATCCTTTCCCTGGTTACGGAAATGCTCCGCAATTGAGGTCGCCACAAAAGCTCCACGCATTCTCAGCAGAGGAGGTTGATCCGATGTCGCAACGACTACGACTGAGCGGCGCATACCTTCTTCTCCCAGATTGTCTTCTATAAATTCCCGCACCTCCTTACCGCGTTCTCCTACCAGAGAAATAACATTAATATCAGCGTCAGTATAACGTGCCATCATTCCGAGCAACACTGATTTTCCAACTCCGGAACCGGCCATTATTCCGATACGCTGTCCCCGGCCACAAGTCAGACTGGAGTTAATGGATCTTACTCCTACATCTAATGGATCTTTGATGCGATCACGATGAAGTGGATTTACGACTTCCGGAAATAAGGGGACATCGGTTGAAGTCATCAACTCACCAAAACCGTCCAGCGGTCTCATCAACGGATCGAAAACCCGTCCCAGCAGCCCTTCTCCTACGGGCACCATCGCTGGTCGGTCTTCCGAAACTACTCTGCATTTTGGACCGATTCCATGTGCATTGTGTAGCGGCATTACCAGCATTCGGTCCTTCCGGAATCCCACGACTTCCGCGCTCACAGATGTATTTGTCGCAGGATTAAATATTTTGCACATACCTCCTACGGAACAACCCGGATTTGTTGCCTCTACCATGTGTCCAATCACCTGCATAACACGGCCCTCCTTACGCAGTACCGGAAGGTTTTCAATACCGCTAATATACGTTTCAAGGTTTGAATAAACCGGCAATTTCACAGTTGATGAATCAGGTAACATGAAAATAAAAAGGCATAGCTAAATATAGTTTTGTGGGCTTTTAAAATGATAATTTAACACCTAGAAAAATCCGGATAACTTTTCTTTTTATTGATTGTGGCGGACTAATTTTTTCAGCAAACTTTTCACTCAGCGGATGCATCCGTATTTGTTTCCAGAATTTGATCTACAGCGCCCGAAGATGTATCCGCATTTTCAAGAGATTCCGTATCCTGATCCGGTTCCTCTAATTCGGAGCTTGCTGTTTCAATATCTGCTGATAAGAGCTGTGGATTTTCAGATTCTGCTGATGCTGTTTCCGGAAGAGGTTCCCCATTGGCTGCCTGATTGTCAAAATCCACCGTTTCAATGCTTTTATTCGCTGAGTTTGGTGGATCAATCTGTTCTGATGTTTCATCTTGACTTAAATCAAGAGTCTCAGTTTCAGCAGCAGTATCTGGTAAGGGCAGTGTAGTGAAATCGTGAGCATCAATATCTACTTCTGATAAATGTGCATGCCGATTTTCCACCTGTTCAGTCAGAGTTTCTTCAAGCTTTTCGAACTGCCCTTCAATAGACCTGCTGATTATTTCTTCATCAGACTCCACATAAATAGAACCAGGTTTCATCTCCGGGTTCTGCCGAAGTACGAGGGTTTGTTCATCACTTAAATATCGCTCCAGATCACTTTTACTATTGACCAGAAATTCGTAGTCATCCGGATGCAAAAACAAATAGATCTTTCCCTGTACTTCTGTTTCGTGCAGAGCAACCTGAACTATGTTCTTGATAACTGAGTTATTCAGTTTTATTTCTTCGGCAACAACATTTTTAGCAATTTGTAGAGCTAATTTCACCAATTCTTCTTCTGCCTGAAAACGGACAACATTCCTCAACGAATTCAATTGCGCCAACACGGAACTTATCTGCATTACCAATGGTTCAGCCTCATCATAACGCTGCTGAATCCCCTGTTGAAGTCCACTTTCAAACCCTTCCTGATATGCAGTGCTTTTTATTCCTTCAACTTTTTCTTCAGTGGAAGAAAGCAGATTTTTCCTTTCCTTTTCTGCTTCCTGATTTTCTGCAATAGTTTGCTGATAGATACGTTCAGTATCACTCGCTTGTTCTTCAATTTTTGTGAGCAGTTGAGTTTTGTAAAGTTTCGCGCCTGATCTGATCGATTCCGCAAAATCCTCTGCATTTGTCAAAAGACTGTTTTCCTGAAAAAACTCTGCATTTTTGAAACCTTTTGAGAGTTGGATTTTTTCTGCATCCGTTTTTCCACTTTCAGCATCAGCAGAAACTTCTGCGACAAATTCAGAGGAACCTCCTTCCACGTCAAAAGTAAGCGGTTTGAAAGAGGCAAGTCGCTCTTCGATTTCCTGCTCTGCGCTGTTTGCTCCTTCTGCAGCACTTTCGTTTCCAGCAGATGAATCCACAGTTTCTGCAGACTCTGTTTCAACAACCGTGAAATCAGTCAGTGAAAACGGTTTGAACTCACTCTCATCCAACATGCTTAAAAAATTAATTGATGATTATTATGTTAAAAGGAGCTAGATTTCAGGATTTGACACAAAACGGGAAATTGCCGAGTGAATTGTTGCTTGCATCCTGAATCCTGAATCAGCATTATGAACGATCCCGCAACCAGGTGTGTATGAGAGCGGATGTCTTGAGAGGATCCTGCTTGGCAATTTCTAAGATCTTATCTCTAGGCGGAATTCCGGACTCACGTTCGGTTGGAATTTCCAGCTCCTCTCCTTCAAGTTCTCCTATTGTTGCAGGCATTCCCATGAGAAGATCAAGGTCAGCAGGTTTGGAACTCAGCCGCTGAACCATCGGTCGGATGACCAACATGATGAGTGCCAGAATTGCCAGACCAAGTGCGACATAACGCACAACATCCAAAATAAATTTGTTGCGGACTCTCGTCGCTTCAATTTCAGAAGCTTTATCTTCTTCAACCGCTGCTTCAAATGGCATATTACCCACAAATACTCTGTCACCGCGTGACTCATTATAGCCCATTGCCGCTTTTACCAAACCAACGATTGTTTCCTTTTCACCTTCAGTCCATGGAGTGTTCGTCCTTCCTAAAGAGTTTCCACTGTCATCAAGAATTTGTGAGCGTCTGTTATCTAAAAGTACAGATACGCTGAGGCTAACCACTTCTCCAACTGCTGACTCCAGAACTATTTCGCGACGGCTGCTTTCAAAATTACGAGTAGAGTTTTTCTTGCTGAATTCTGAAACGGTTGCTGCTTCACGGCCGGTTGCTTCCGGAAGATTGGTCGTAACTCCGGCAGGGCCAACAGGAATTGATCGTGTTCCGGTCGACGCCTCATCGACAATCTGCTCACTGACAACACTGGTTTGATCCGGATCCACTAACTCCTCTTTGATAGTCCTCCGGTCAAAACGCAGGGAAGCAGAAACATTAACTCTCACACGGTCTTTCCCAACAACCTCCTCTATTTGCCGGACTACTTTTACTTCAAGTTCTTTTTCAAAACGGCTTTTATATGAATAATTATCATTCATCTTTCCGCCGGCAGAATTATCCGAAAAACCTCGGCTCAGCAAGGTTCCGCTTTGATCAGTTATTTTAACATTCCTCGGAGAGAGACCTTCAACCGCACTCGCAACCAGGTGAACTATAGTTTCGATCTGTTTCCGCCCGGCTCCGCTGCTGGTAAGATTGAGTGCAATTGCTGCCGTTGGTTCCTCCTCATTATCTGAAAAAAGTGTTTTTTGTGGAATTGCCAAAGATACTTTTGCTGACTTTACAACATTAATAGTGGAAATCAGTCGGGCAAGTTCACCTTCCTGAGCTACGCGGAATTTAACACCCTGCTGAAATTCTGTTTCACCCAGACTTGGAGTTGAAAACAGATCAAGAAAACCAACTCCACTGCCCGGCAATACTTTTTCTTTAGCTAATGTTAGGCGGGCCTGATCTACTCTGTGCGGTTCAACCATAATGGACCTGCCTCCCGGAGCAAGCATATAAGGAATCTGATTTTCCTTTAGTTTTTCAACTATAACGGCAGCATCCCCAGGTTCTACGTTAGAATACAAAGGAGCCCAGGAAGATCTGTTTGCCACAAAAATCATGCTCACCATACCAATTAGTATTATGCCAAGGGCCACCAGGATCGTGATCCTCTTCGTGAGACTCAGGGCTCCAAAAAAATCCTGGAACTGAAAACGTACATCTGAAAGAACACCGGCTTGCTCTGCCATAGTTTTCCTATTAAAGTGTGTTTATATATATGGAGAAAATATCGCCTGATTTTCAAGTGCCTGTTTCAGGTCTGGAAAATTCAAGCTGGAATTTAGAATCAATCTCACCTGCAATTACAATTCCAAATAATGTGGAAGAACTATTTTGTTTTTTGGATATTTAAAAAAGAGATTTTTTAATAGGTGATCATTTGTGAAGCATGATTATCATTCGATTTTACAGACTCAGGATATCTTAAAAGACGTCTGGTAAGAGTACGGAAACGCCAACTATGAAGCACTGCAGCAATGCTCAAGCCAACAATCAGACCAATCCACATTCCCACAGGGCCAAACTTAAAATACACACCGACCAAATAAGCTGTTGGCAAACCTATAAACCAGTATGCGACTACGTTTGTTACAAATGGAACACGGGTATCTTTAAGTCCGCGCAGTGCTCCCAGTGCGCCTACCTGCATTCCGTCGGATAGCTGAAAAACTGCGGCCATATAGAGTAATTGAACAGCCAGTGAGCGAACATCCTGATCATCTGAATACAACGCTACAATCATTTCCGGAAAGTTAACAAACACAGCCGCAGTTACTGCCGTTATTAAAATACAAAGTATAATGCCGGCATAACCTGTATAACGTGTAGCCATGTAATGACCTCTGCCTTTAGCTTGGCCAACCCGAATAGAAATGGCAAATGAAAGTCCCATCGGCAGCATGAAAGTTACTGCAGCAATATTGATTGCGACTTGATGTCCAGCAATTGCCGTCACCCCAAATGTTCCCATCAACAATGATACCATTGCGAAGAGACCTACTTCAGCTGCTATTCCAAAACCATTAGGGATACCAATTCTCAAAATTTCGTGCAGATAGAGCCAGGAAGGTCTGGTGAAAGCAATAAATTTCCGGTAGCTTTCAAACATTGATGCTTTCATGCAAAAGACCAGCATCGCACAAAACATGACCCAGTGAACCATACTCGTAGTCCACCCTGCGCCAACCGCACCCAAAGCTGGAAAACCAAAGTGCCCAAATATCAAAGCATAGTTAGATACAATATTTACTCCGAGGCCAAGCAGTGTAAAATACATGGCTGGACGAGTAATAGACAAACCTTCACTAAACATCCGCAAGACAACAAATGCATAGACAGCCGGCATACCCCAGCATAATGCCTTCAAATAATCTGAAGCAACCCTGATCACCTCCTGCTCATAACCCATCTTGTTCAACACTGGTTCAAGATTGGCTATAATAAGGATACTTATAAATGCTAATGCAAGACTTAGCCACAGGCCCTGTATCACATTTCTGACTATCTCCTGTCGATTTCCCGCCCCAAAAAGCTGTGCGATGATCGAACCGAGCGAAATCAATATCCCCAACATCAGCAAAAACACCGGATGATATAGCGCTGTCGCAATAGCAAGTCCCGCCAAATCATGCGAACTAACGTGTCCAGCCATTATTGTGTCCACAAACTGCATCAGAGTCTGTAACAAATGTGCAATAATTACAGGCAAACCTAATTTTAATGTTAATGAAGATTCATGTGAAAATCTTTTTAAACGTGAATATATTTTGTAGTGCTTCATCAAATATAGTTACTTTTGAAAATAGGTGTCTAAAAAATTACTTAACTGTACCTGCAGTTTTATGCTAACATGTACAGTCTTACATGGTTATTGATAAATTAAATTGTTATTTTTTTGAGGTATACCCACTTCGCTGCAACTGAAACAGGCTGACCTCAATCTCTGTTTTAAGTCTATTATTTTATGAAAAGAGAAAATATCCTTATTATCCTCAGTATGCTGGTGCTGGCATTTTTTTTAGCAAAAATGTTCGACGGCGGAAGTATGTCAAGCGGTTCTCAGCGCACACAGGAACTGATTTACAGTGACTTCAAGGCTCTCGTTGCATCAGGTGAAGTTGTCAATGCTCAGATTGTCGGAGATTCCTTAATAGAGGGCTTCACTCAGGACGGACTGGGCTACCGCACCTATATCCCCGCAGAAGACCCCAGCGTGATTGACTACCTTCGACTGTATCAAATTCCGATCAATTATGTGCCTGAAAAAAGTCTTCCATGGTATTTAAGCATTTTGATAAATTGGGGGCCATTCCTCTTAATTTTTGGAATATGGATGGTACTGATGCGCCGAATGCAGGGCGGAGGTGCCGGAGGAGGAGGATTGTTTTCCATCGGGCGCAGCCGCGCTAAAAGAATGGAACCTAATGAAATGAAGGTGACCTTTGCTGATGTTGCTGGTGTTGAAGAAGCAAAAGACGATTTGAGAGAAACTGTTGAGTTTCTCAGAGATCCGGCAAAATTCCGCAAACTTGGAGGAAGAATCCCCAAAGGCATGTTAATGTCCGGATCACCTGGTACTGGAAAAACTTTGCTCGCAAAGGCAGTTGCCGGAGAAGCGGAGGTTCCTTTTTTTAGTATGAGCGGTTCCGATTTTGTGGAAATGTTTGTCGGTGTTGGTGCCAGCAGGGTTCGTGATATGTTTGAACAGGGTCGGCAAAACGCGCCGTGCATCATCTTCATCGATGAAATAGATGCCGTCGGAGGTAGCCGTGGTACAGGAATGGGCGGTGGGAATGATGAACGCGAGCAGACACTAAACCAGCTTTTGGTGGAAATGGACGGCTTTGACGGAATGGAAGGAATCATCGTGATCGCCGCGACAAACCGTCCGGATGTTCTTGATCCTGCACTTCTACGTCCCGGACGTTTTGACCGGCAGGTGAGTATACCTCTACCTGACGTAAAAGGTCGGGAGGAAATTTTACAAATCCACGCCAAAAAAGTGCAGATGGCTGATGGTGTTGACATGAACATTATCGCACGCGGAACTCCGGGGTTTTCAGGTGCAGATTTGAAAAACCTGATCAATGAAGCTGCTCTCGGCGGTGCACGTAACAACAAAACCGAACTTAAATTAGCAGATTTTGAATGGGCACGTGATAAAGTGATGATGGGTACAGAACGCCGCTCGATGGTCATGTCGGAAAAAGAAAAAAGAAATACTGCATACCACGAAGCAGGACATGCATTGGTTTCCGCGCTGCTACCTAAAACTGATCCAATTCATAAAGTAACAATCGTACCCCGCGGAAGGGCTCTTGGTCTTACTGCATTTTTGCCTAAAAATGACAATCATTCTTACGATATTGATTTCCTGAATAACCGTATTACAATTGCCATGGGCGGACGTGCAGCAGAGGAGATAATTTTTGAAGAGGTAACAACCGGTGCAAGCAATGACATTCAACAGGCCACCGATACGATCAGAAACATGATTTGCAGCTGGGGTATGAGCAAATCGTTTGGACCAATCGTTTTAGGCAGCGATAATCAGCAGAACGTTTTGGGGCGTAACATTGGCAAAGGCCGTGAGTTTAGTGAAAATACTGCTGCAGAAATTGATAAGGAAATGCGTAAAACAATCAAATTTCATGATGCAAAAGCCAAGAAACTTCTTCGTGATAATATCGATGTTTTACACAAAATCGTTGATGTTTTGATGAAGGAAGAGACCGTCGAAGGTTCATATATTTTGGAGTTACTCGGACAAAACAAGTCTAAAGTTGAACCTGTCGGAGGCTGATGTCACTTCCGGGATTTGGACGTCCACCGGCATATTATTTTATGTGGATTATACCCCGCAATCTTTTTAGCAGACTTTGCGGGTTTGTGGCTGACATTCGAATGCCTCGCTTTTTGCTGACCCCATTTATAAGAATATTTTCAAGGCTCTATGGTGTTGAACTGACAGAAGCGTCTCAGCAGGTTTCAGAGTTCCGGACATTCAACGAATTTTTCACCCGGCAGTTGCTTCCGGACTCGCGTCCGCTGGATCCAGATCCTGATGCAGTACTAAGTCCTGTAGATGGATTTATCGGTGAATACGGCCGCATTAATGATGGGCGTCTGATTCAGGCAAAAGGGCTGGATTACCGATTAGCAGATTTGCTGCTGGATTCTAAACGTGACAATTTGTATGACAGCGGAGAATTCATTACCATTTACTTAGCTCCACAGAACTACCACCGTATTCACAGCATGGTAGATGGGGAGGTTCGTGAGTTCTCATACATTCCGGGAGATTTGTGGACAGTCAGTCCATTGGGCGTGCATCATGTGCCGAATCTCTTTGCCCGGAATGAACGTTTGACCACTTATATACAAACTAATAAAGGTGAATGCGCGCTCATAAAAGTTGGCGCAACTGTTGTCGGACGAATTCGGGTCAGTTACGATGATCAAATTTCAAACCGTCTGGGTGCGCTGGCTAAACACCATGACTTGAAGACTCCTTATAGGCTGGAGCGTGGTGAAGAAGTCGCAATGTTTGAACTGGGATCAACTGTCATTTGCCTGTTCCCTCCAGGACAAGTTGAGCTGAATGAGTTGGAATTAGGGCAAAAAATTCGCCTGGGTAACTCTATTGGGCGGTTTAAACCGAACTCAAGCGAGTGAGAAGTATGCTTTGGCTAAAAGCATTTTGGTTTCTTAAATCTTTAGCAAATAATTATTAAAACTGGGAAAAGGAAAATGGGTAGTTTATCTGGTAAAAAAGGTGTTATTCTTGGAGTTGGCAATCAACGCAGCATTGCCTGGGCGGTTGCAGCACATTTTCATGAACAAGGTGCAGAGCTTGCGTTGACTTATCTCTCTGATCCTAAAGGACGTTTTGAGGCAAATGTCAGAAAGCTTGGTGATAAAGTAAATGCATCGCTGATTCAGGAATGTGATGTATCAAATGATGATTCGATTCAGTCTTTAATCGGAGCATTAAATGATCATTGGGGAGAGCTGGATTTTTTAATTCATAGTTTAGCTTTTGCAGACCAGAAGGATTTAAAGGTAGATTTCTCCTGCACCAGCCGCAGCGGTTATGCAAAAGCGCATGAAATCAGCGCATTTTCCCTGTTACCGCTGGCAGAAGGTGTTATCCCCATGATGAAAAAACGCGGTGGCGGCAGTATCCTCAGCATGAGTTTCATCGGCTCCATGCTGGCAGTTCCGCATTATCATGTGATGGGTCCGGCAAAAGCCTCTCTGGAAGCATCTTCACGCTATCTGGCGAAAGAAGTCGGTCCGGATAATATACGGGTTAATGTAATTTCTCCGGGTGCAATCAGAACCTTGTCTTCAGCAGGCATTAAGGATTTTGCTGAGTTGATGAGAGTTGCCGGTGAGCACTCAGCAATGAAACGTACCGCTACTCAGGCTGAGGTAGCACAAACTGCTGTATTTTTAGCAAGCGAAGCTTCCTCAGGAATTACCGGACAAGTGATCTACGTCGACTGCGGATATTCAATTATGGCAAACTAAAGCGATCCTTAATGAACAGTTTATTTGATTGTCAAACCCTAATTAGAGGGAACAAGATATGAGCAAAGCGCTAAATGATTTTCGCTTGAAACTTGGTGGGAAGAAGTTTGTACCTATTCTCGTAGGCGGGATGGGAGTAGATATTTCTACAGCAGAACTTGCTCTGGAAGTAGCACGTTTAGGGGGTATCGGACACATTTCTGACGCAATGGTGCCCACAGTTTCTGACCGGAGATTCAAGACACATTTTGTGCAGGAAAAACAACGCAAATATAAATACAACGTCAACAGCGCAGATAAAACCGTGGTGCAGTTTGACCTGGAAAGACTGGCGGAGGCTCAACGACTCCATGTGGGACGTACCATGGACGCTAAAAAGGGTGACGGTGCGGTCTTTGTAAACTGCATGGAAAAACTTACCATGAACAATCCTCGTGACACTTTGCAAACACGTCTGCATGCAGCGATGGATGCGGGAGTTGAGGGAATAACATTGAGCGCTGGACTGCATTTAGGTTCGATGGAACTGATGAAGGATCATTCCAGATTCAGAGATGTTCTGCTTGGGATCATCGTTTCTTCGGCACGCGCTTTACGGCCTTTTCTCAAAAGGGCGGCAAAGTACAAAAGACCTCCGGATTATATCATTGTAGAAGGTCCGCTGGCTGGAGGACATTTAGGTTTCGGCATTGACGACTGGCAGGAATACGATCTTAAAACAATAGTCCAGGATGTGTTGATTTTTTTAAAAGAAAACGAGCTAGATATTCCGGTGATTCCGGCAGGCGGAGTTTTTACCGGAACTGATGCAGTGGATTTTTTTGAAGCCGGCGCTTCCGCGGTACAGGTTGCAACACGCTTTACCGTGACTAAAGAATGCGGACTCCCGGACCGTACAAAGCATCACTACTTTGATGCAGTTGAGGATGATATTGTTGTCAATACTATCTCACCAACCGGATATCCAATGCGGATGTTACGGCAGTCCCCAGGAATAGGTTCCGGAATTAGGCCTAATTGTGAAGCCTTCGGTTATATCCTGGACAATAACGGGCATTGCGCATACGTTGAAGCCTATAACAAGGAACTGGAAAATAAACCGGATAAAATTTCTATTCCGGACAAAACCTGCCTCTGCACACATTTCCGGAAATTTAATATCTGGACCTGTGGTCATTATGTTTACCGTCTCAAAGATACGACTCATAAACTTGAAAATGGGAAATATCAGCTTTTGAGAGCAGAAGAAGTTTTTCGGGATTATCAGTTCAGTAAAGATCATACGATTAAACTTCCAGAGCAGAAAGGACCTGCCTCCTCAGATGTAACTTTGGCTGCCGCATAGTTTATTAATTTCAGTAAACGGGAACCATTTTTACTATGACAGCATTGCAGAAAGAGAATAATGCTCATCTCTTGATGTTTTATATTGACAAAACCCCCATAACATTTCATAATAATTCGTTTAACTCATGCTGGCATAGCTCAACTGGTAGAGCAGCTGATTTGTAATCAGCAGGTTGTAGGTTCAAGTCCTATTGCCAGCTCCAGCATGGGGAGATACCCAAGCGGTCAACGGGATCAGACTGTAAATCTGACGGCTTCGCCTTCGAAGGTTCGAATCCTTCTCTCCCCACCACAGCTTGACGAGCTTTTACGGTGTGAGTTTTAAGCCTGGGTAGCTCAGTGGTAGAGCGTTTCCTTGGTAAGGAAGAGGTCGGCAGTTCAATCCTGCTCTCAGGCTCCAAATAATTTATCTTAGTTTTTAAGTATAGAAATCATGAGAGACACGATTCACCTAGAATGCACTGAGTGCAAGCGCCGAAATTATACAGCTTCCCGAAACAAGAAATTGAAAACAGAGCGTATGGAAGTACGTAAATATTGTAGGTGGGATCGGAAACATACTTTGCATAAAGAAACAAAGTAAAAGGTTCTTTAAATTTTGCGTCCTGATAGGGCAGTAGCTCAGTTGGTAGAGCATCGGTCTCCAAAACCGAAGGTCGCAGGTTCGACCCCTGTCTGCCCTGCCAGAAAAAATTGGCGCTGAGTTTTGAGCTTGTACAGTAGCATTTAATAACAGTAGTAGAAAATAAATTTATCAGGATGTTTAATATTCATCCAAAAATCTGATTATGTTCAAACGAATCCAACAGTTTTTTAAAGATGTCATTGCGGAATTTAAACGCGTGCAGTGGCCGACACGTGAGGCAACAATAAAATCCACCTCAGTAGTTGTAGGCGTCTCTTTAGCCGTGGCTCTCTACCTGGGAATCGCCGATTTAGGACTTTCGGACATCATGCAAATGGTAATTGCCGGATAAAATAGTGGAAGAACAAACTGGAACCGAAATGGTATTGGAAGAACAAAAAGAGACAGCAGAAACTCAAGACAGTACTTTGGGAGAGCAACAGAATGATGCTCCGGAAGTAAGCGCTGATGAGACTGAAGCTCAGGGCAATGCTTCGGAGGTAAGCGCTGATGAGACTGAAGCTCAGGGCAATATCCCGGAAGTAAGCTCTGATGAGACTGAAGCACAGGGCAATATCCCGGAAGTAAGTGCTGATGAGACTGAAGCCCAGGAGATCGAAGCTGGACTCGCTGCTGATAATACGGCTGAAGAGGCTGAAGATATTGAAGCACAAATTCCTGAAAAACCGAAAAATCCAAATGCAAAATGGTATATCCTCCAGGCATATTCCGGTTATGAAGGACGCGTAGAGCAAACGATTCAGGAAAAATTAAAGATTGAAGGTCTTGAGCATCTGGTAGACGAAATATTTATTCCTTCAGAAGATGTGATCCGCACTAAGGATGGCAAAAAACGCAAAGTCAATCAAAAATACTTCCCTGGATATGTACTGATCCACATGGAACTCACCCCGGCATTGTGGCACCTTTTGATGGATGTCAACAGGGTTTCAGGGTTTATTGGCGGCACGCAAAAAAACCCGTTACCTCTGGATGAGCGTGAACTTGAAGCAATCCGTTCACAAGTCAACGAACGCTTCCAGCAGAAAGCAACAGAAGAAGAATTTTCACTTGGACAAAAGGTAACAATCACCGAAGGCTCTTTTGGAAATTTCAGTGGTACAATCGACGAAATAAATCTCGAACGCAGAAAATTAAAAGTACTTGTAAGTATTTTTGGCCGTCCCACACCTGTGGAGGTGGAGTTCGAAAAAGTAAAACACGTAGTAGAATAAGACAAAAAAACCATGGCAAAGGAAATTTCCTCATTCATCAAACTTCAAGTTCCGGCAGGCAAGGCAAATCCATCTCCGCCGATTGGCCCCGCATTGGGTCAGCACGGTGTGAACATCATGGAGTTCTGCAAAACTTTTAACGCACAGACCCAGGGACAAGATACAATCATTCCGGTGGTGATCACTGTTTACAATGATCGCTCATTCACCTTTATTACCAAAACACCTCCGGTACCGGTGCTGATCAAAAAAGCCCTGAAACTGAATAAAGGTTCAGCGACTCCAAATAAGGAAAAAGTTGGTACATTGAAAAAAACCCAGCTGGAGGAAATTGCCAAGCAGAAGATGCCTGATTTGAATTGTTATAACCTGGAATCTGCCATGAAGTCCGTGGCAGGAACTGCCCGGAGCATGGGCGTACTGACTGAGGGATTATGAGAAAATTGAGTAAAAGAACAAAAGTTTTTCAAGATAAAGTGGACGCAGAAAAACTGTATCCTTTGACAGAAGCAATTGATTTGCTTAAAGAAGTCAAAGCCACCAAATTTGATGAGACAGTTGATGTTGCTTTGAGACTTGGAGTTGACACACGTAAAGCTGAACAAATGGTGCGTGGAACATGTTCTATGCCAAATGGTCTGGGTAAGGAAATCCGGGTGCTGGTTTTTGCAAAAGCAGATAAAGCCATTGCAGCAGAGGAAGCCGGTGCGGATTATGTGGGCGGTGAAGATTATGCCAAAAAGATTCAGGAAGGCTGGCTCGAGTTTGACCGTGTTGTAGCAACACCAGATATGATGGCAGTTGTAGGACGGATAGGGAAAATACTGGGTCCAAGAGGACTGATGCCAAATCCAAAAGTCGGTACAGTAACTTTCGAAGTTGAAACGGCCATTAAAAATATTAAAGCAGGTCAGGTAGAATTCCGTGCCGATAAGCAAGGTAATCTGCATGCTGCTATTGGGAAAGTTTCCTTTGATGCAGACAAGCTTTGTGAAAATGTAACTGCCTTGGTTGACACAGTCAAAAGGATGAAACCTTCGGCCTCAAAAGGTATTTATCTGCGTAATTTTAGTGTGAGTTCTACAATGGGTCCAGGCCTTAAGGTGGATCCGCAAACAGTTTAAAATCTGAAAAATTTATATTTTTCTTGTCTAAGACAGTAGGGGCCTAACGGCTTAATTCATGCCCTGCCGAGACACAGCTTCCGTAAGTAACACAGCAAGTTTCTGTTGTGTTACTTCCTCTGTCTTATTCAATTTTTATCTCAATCTTCGGTTTTTAATAGCAACGGCTTTCGGGCTTTCTTTGGAAGTGCGTGTCTTAAAACACTTCTTTGATAAACCGCAGGAGTGAATTTTTTAACATAATCATATCGGAAAGGTTCCATGGAACGAAGCCAAAAAGAAGCTCAAGTCAGTGAACTTCGGTCAATCTTTAATAGTATGTCCGCAGGGGTACTGGTTGATTATCGTGGTATTGAAGCAAATCAGGTTGTAGAACTTAGAAAGAAGCTGAATGATGCATCATCCACCATGAAAGTTATCAAAAACTCGCTGGCGCGTATTGCCGCGGAAGACACTCCGTTTGCAGAACTTGCAGATCAGTTCACGCAGACCCGTGCGCTTGTTTACAGTGACGGTGATGCGGTTCAACAGGCTAAAGTATTGTCTGAGGCCGCTAAAAGTTTAGAAAACTTGAAAATCCTTGCTGGAATCCTTGTTGGTGACAGCAAAACTAGCATCCTCAATACAGGTGAAGTGGAAGCACTTTCCAAATTACCTTCAAGAGAAGAGCTCATCGTGAAGTTGCTGTTCTTGATGCAAGCACCTGCAACCCAATTTGTTCGTACTCTAAACGCAGTTCCCGCGAAATTTGTTCGCACTCTGGCTGCAGTCCGGGATAGCAAATAACAATCCGGTTTATTAACATTCTTCCCATGCTAGTGTGGAAGATGAACTTAACCTTTGTCTGAGAAATAAAATGGCAAGTATCACAAAAGACCAAGTAATTGATTTTATCGCCAACATGTCCGTATTGGAAATGTCTGAGCTGGTAAAAGAAATGGAAGAGAAATTCGGTGTCAGTGCAGCTGCTGCTGCAGTAGCAGCCCCTGCCGCTACCGGTGGAGTTGCTGACGCACCTGCTGAAGAAAAATCCGAATTTGACGTAATTCTGACCAGCTTTGGTGAGAAGAAAATTAACGTCATCAAAGAAGTTCGGGGTATCACCGGACTGGGACTGAAAGAAGCTAAGGAAGCAGTTGAAGCTGCTCCAAAAGCAATTAAAGAAGGTGTCTCCAAAGAAGAAGCAGAAGAAGTCAAAAAGAAACTTGAAGAAGCCGGCGCAAGCGCGGAAATCAAGTAAATATTTTGTCAAGAGCGTGTCCTTGTTTGGAGACGCTCCTGCTTTTTATCAGTCCTGTCTTTTACCATCCCCCAGCTATTGGATAGTCCAAGTAAAAGTAGCCTTTAAGTTAGAGTTTTTTTCAGTGGTTTTCGTGTTGATCACAATTTCACGCTGGACTGTTACTGAATAGAATTTTAGGCTAGTATAGTTTGTTTTACTAAAACTTCGGCCTTGCTTCACAAATGGAAGAATCTTTAAAAACCTACGAAGAGTACTTTTCACAAGCAGTGGAAGTACGTATGCGTCATTATGAAAAAGAAGGACGCCTCCAGCATGTGATGCTCTCTCACCAGTTTTCCATTAGCCTGATGGAAGAATTATTTGATATTGCGGATCACGTCAAGGAAATGACACGTAAACCAAACGGGATCGAATTTTTGAAATCCTTGTTGTGCCACAAAAAGGCCATGCTCTATTTCACCCAGCCTTCAACAAGAACCTTCCTCTCATTTTTAACTGCCTGCCAGATGGTCGGTATGGACACCGGAGAAGTCCGTGATCCGTCTTTATCTTCAGAATACAAAGGGGAAAGTCAGGAAGACGGTGTCAGGGTTTTCAGTAGTTATTTTGACATGATTATCATGCGCGATCCAAAGCCTGGATTTTGCGAATATATGGCCTATTTACTGGACAATACTGGACGTAGCGTGCCCATCATGAATGGCGGCAGTGGAAAAGATCAGCATCCAACTCAGGCACTACTTGACCTTTACACCATGCACCGTTCTTTTCAGGAATCGGGAGGAATCCGCAAAAAAAGATATGCGTTTGTAGGAGATTTACTTCGGGGAAGAGCGGTGCGTTCTTCGGTGATGTTATTAAGTCAATATAAAGATGTCGAAATGGAATTTATTGCGCCTTCTTCTTTTCAGATTGCAGCGGATCTGGAAGAATATTTACTCTCACAGGATATAAAAATTCATAAAACTGATAACTTGGAAAGTGTTATCTCAAGTGTCGACTGCATTTATATGACAAGAATTCAGGACGAGTATGATCTCTCCGGAGAATCCAACCTGATTGATTTTTCGCAATATAGTCTGACTACGGATAATGTCAGCCGAATGAAAACAGATTCCATCATCTTACACCCTTTGCCCAGACGGTACGAAATTTCTCCGGAAGTCGATGCCAATCCACGCGCCATGTACTGGAGACAACTGCGTAACGGCGTTTATATCAGAGTGGCGCTTCTACTTTATGTCTTCAATGTTGCACATCGCTTAAGGGAGTATTAAAATAACTACCGCCGCCGTTGCTGCATGAAAAGCCGGTTAATGCAGAAAAAGTTTTTTAATCTTATAAACAAACATGTCCAACCCTAAATTTATTTCAACAAATGTTGCGGCTTTACTCGTTTATGGACGACCGCCGATGGTGTTTGCCGGTATGGTCTGTGCCATCAGCGTGATGCTGGACCGGAATCCATATGTTTACTATAGCGGAGTAATTTTTCTACTTGCCGCAATGATCCTTGATTTAATTGACGGCTGGTTTGCAGCACGTTTCAGACCACAGGCAAAACTCTCACATTTAGCGGACAGGATCATGGATAAAGTCGTCTATGCGATCGTTTTTCCAATGGTTGCAGTGGGAATGATGTGGCGCTACCAGGCTTTAGCAGAAAGCGCCAATTTTCATCTGGAAATGCTGCACGTCGTTTTTGTATTTGTTTTGTGCGTAACAGTTTTAATGCGTGACAATTTCGCGCACTTCATGAGAAATTTTTCGCTCCGGAAAGGCGGGGAAGAAGAAATGAAGGAAGTCACCAGACTCCGTACAATGGTCGCTGCTCCGATTGGAGTTGTACTTTACATTCACGCTTTTTACGTGCCCGGAGGACCGGATTCATCACTTTATTCCTGGATCAGTTGGTTGGGAGCAATTCCGATTCAGCAGCTATTCTTTCTGGAAATCCTGCTGCTGATCATCAATTTTGGCTCAATTGCAGGTTATTGCCGAAAATACGGTACTGCATGCCTTGATGATCTTTGTTTAAATGATGAGGTTTTACGCCGCAGAATTTTAGCCGTTTTCCCGAATGCACTGACCGTGATGAATGCGCTGATGGGTATTTTGGCCATGCTCTTTGCTTATCGTGGGCGAGTTCAGGAAGCTTACCTAATTCTGCTGGGAGCAGGCTTTTTTGATAAACTTGATGGTGCTGTCGCCAGAAAACTTGGACTCACAACGCCTCTTCCATCTGCAAAGCCCAGGAAATATAACATAACCCTTGGTGGTGTTCTTGATGACGTTTCCGACACAGTCAGTTTCTGCATTGCACCGGCCGTTATATTTTACATCTTGATGTCACAAGTTGCTGATGAATCCATTCAGGCACTGCCTTATGGATGGATTGCAATTATGTATGTTGTCTTAGGTGTGACACGTTTAGTTTTATTTATTCTGGATCAAAACAGTATTCCAGGATTTTTCAAAGGGATCCCTGTTCCCGGAGCAGCCCTGTTAGCTGCAGCTCCTTTCATAATGCTTGGGAACGCGCTTGAAACAAATTCTGCTGACTTGGTTTTTTGGGCACAATTTTGTTTTGTCTTAATGATAATCGCAGCCATCTTAATGATAAGTTTTCCTATTCGTTATATGCACATCGGCCGCTTAATGAGCCGTAGTAGAAAATTTTTAATTTTCACTATCCTGCTGATCATCGGTTTCGCTTTCACACCATATTTCGGGCATGCCGCACTTGCTTACCTGATCTTATATGTTTTTTCACCGCTTTACACTTGGCGTATCAGTCCGGAAGTAGCCTCAAAGGAAAACCCGGAATATCTCTCTTCCTCTTCTTGAACACCAATGCAGGAACTAACTGTGGACACTGAGTCCTCTGATTTTCCGGAAAATACTGAAGCACGAATGGTTGCTCCTGAACAACAACTTGGCGAGCAATTTGATCAATCTTTACGTCCGGAACGTTTACGTGACTATATAGGTCAACAGGAAATTAAGGAAAATCTGCTTGTTTTTATCGGAGCTGCCAAAAAACGTGGTCATGCGCTGGATCATGTACTTTTAAGCGGACCTCCGGGATTAGGAAAAACTACACTCGCGAATATTTTCTCACGTGAAATGGAGGTGCAACTGCGTGCGACTTCCGGACCTGTTATTGAACGTCAAGGTGATTTAGCAGCTATTCTCACCAATCTTGAGCCTGGAACAATTTTGTTCATTGACGAAATTCACCGGCTGAACCGAGTTGTGGAGGAGGTACTCTACAGCGCAATGGAGGATTTCACCCTCGATATTATTATCGGAGAAGGTCCAGGTGCCCGTACCGTAAAAATCGATTTGCCGCATTTTACTCTGGTGGGTGCAACAACAAGGGCCGGATTGCTTACTTCTCCGTTGAGGGAACGTTTTGGGATTCAGTTCCGCCTTAATTTTTATGATCCGGAAGAACTGAAAACAATTATCCTGCGGGCGGCTGCTTTATTGGGAATTGAAATTGTGGAAGAGGCATCCCTCGAGCTTGCACGCAGAGCAAGAGGTACACCCAGAATCGCGAACCGTTTACTGAAACGCTGCCGTGATTTTGCAGACATGGAAACTTCCGGAGTGATCACTTTGCCCCTGGTTGAGAAGAGTCTCGATAAAATGAAAATCGATCTGGAGGGGCTGGACAAAATGGATCGTCTCATCCTCGAAGCCATAATTGAAAAATTTGGCGGAGGCCCTGTCGGACTGAGTACCCTTGCTGCTTCTGTCTCAGAGGAAAAAGACACGATTGAGGATGTCCATGAGCCTTTTCTACTGCTAAAAGGATTTTTGCAGCGTACTCCGCGTGGACGGATGGCGACCGAAAGGGCATATCAGCATTTGGGAATTTCAGTACCTCCTAAAAAACAAGAAACTCTTTTCTGAAATATTTCAATCGAGAATTTTCGCACAACTTTTCTCAAATGCTCATGCTGAATTTTTGCCGGATTCTACTGAAAAAATCCATGTATCTGCAATCACGCCGAGTGGACATGATTGTGCTGAACAAAAAATCATTCTCCTCTACAGCAAGCTGTTTTAATTATGGATACTAATTTTTCTCCTATTGAAAATTATCCCTTCCTCTCTCCGTTCATCTTTACAGAGGATCCGCAAAAACTAGAAAAACACAAAAAAGCTTTACTAAAAAAACTGATTAAAGCCTGGATGCCTCTGCATATAGAGGACAGCCAGACCCAGGAATATCTTTCTGCACGTGAAGAAGTTTTTGCAACTGTTACTGCAGAATATTATGAGAAGCAGTATAAAATAATTGTAGAAAAGAGTCTGAGTGCCGACAGTTCCTTTACCACGCTCGCTCAAAACACACGCCTCCTGGACAGTATCATCCATACTGCTTTCGAATATGCCTTTAAAGATCTGCCAACTCTCAAAGTAAGAATAATTGAAGAACTAAAAAAAGAGTACCGGTTCAAAAAAAGGATACTACCTGAAAATCAGCAAAAACTCAAACTGACGCAAAAACAAATCGAGAAGATTGAATCAAACCCGGAAGATCCTGAACAAAGACAGTTACTGAAATATTACAACAGTATTGAGGCAGATTTGACTCAGGAGACAACGGACCTCAATGAGCGGCTGAAGTACCTAAAAGAACATATGCCACTTGCTGAACAAGCTGAATTTAATAGTGATTTTTTGCTCAATCATCTGGTGATCTTTGCCAGAGGAGGATACGGTCGTGCGGAACTCAGTTTCGCCTCAGATAGAGATCTTGGCTATTGTCTTGATACACAGCAGCTAAGTACAGGAGAAGCTGAGATTTGCCGGCAGTTCATCATACATATTGAGCATTTACTCCGGATCGCGGGAATAGAAACGGCGCATCAATACTTTGAATTAAACGAGGATTTATCCCGTTTTAAAGACCCCGCCACCATTCATACCATACCTTCCATCCTTGAAAGCAGAGTTCTACTAGGCAGTAATAATTTGGCGAATGCCCTGAAACGCAGATTCTTTCAAATCCTGCCCTATGAAACCTTTGTCCTGAGTCAGATACGAGATTACCATGATCGTGCAGTCCCCGGACTGAGCCAGATGAATCTCAAGGAAGATCAAGGTGGTTTACGCTCTCTGCAAATCCCGCTTTGGCTGGCAGCTGCGACTTTTGGTGTGTTCCCAAATCAAACTGCAGATATGCTGGCCCTGCTGATTCAAAAACGTATAATTTCACCGAGACAAGGTTTTAAACTTTGTCAGGCACTGGAATTTTTATATGACTTACGTAACTTTTCCGCAACTGGAGAGAAGTTTCATTTTGATGATGAAGCACGTGAAAGAGGTCTTTCTGAAAAAGACATCCAGATTAATATCATCAATGACGCAACAGAGCGGCTTTACCTGCTCAAGAAAAAACGTTTCCAGACTATTGACGTTTTTGACCGCTATCGTCTGCAGATGGTGGATTATATTCAATATCTTTCACAGGCCATTTTACAGCGCTTGCTGGACCGCACCATAGTGAGGACTTTTTCAAATTTCCAGGTTGTAGTCCATCTCGGTCAGCGTCAAATCGTTGAGGTAAACGCGCTTGAAGGTATGCCTCAGGTTCCGATGTCGCTGATCTTCAACGATCCAACTGCATTGCTCGAGCTCTTTGAATATGTAGGACAGTCCGAATATGATTTGTCTTTTGACCTAAAGGACGAAATGGCGGATCTGATCAGGATCATCACCCCGGATGTGATTGATACTCACCGCGCACAGATTGCAGAACGTTTTACGAAACTTATGCTGACTCCGTTTGCGGCATGTGCCTGGCGAATTATGTTCGAGATTTGTGAACCGATTAATGCTGAAAATCAACCGCGAACTTTGATGGGTTGTTTCATTCCGGAAACAAATAAGATGCGTTTTTTACTCCGTAATCTGGTTTACCATCAACACCCAGTTTGCACTCATACGCTGAATGCACTGGATCGTACACAAAAAGAATTGGATCGACTAAAAAAAGATTATCAAGAATTATATCAGTATCTTGAGCCAAAACACATCTTAGCTCTCAAGTGGGGCATCTTGTTCCACGATGTAGGAAAAATAGATCCTGAGACTGATCATGAAGTTTCCGGGACTTCGATTGCAGTCAAAGCTCTGGAGCGTATCGGTTATGAAGACCAGGAATTATTTACTCTTGTATCACTGCTTATTGTGCATCACACGACAGTCGTGCAACTCAGCAGAACTTCCGCCTATTTCGATCAGGCTCTGCAAAGTTTTTTTGAAATTGCAGACCGTAACCTGATAAATGTCATTTTACTTTTTCTATGCAATATCTCCGATTACATTTCTGTGAGCGACAGCAACGCACACGCAACACGCGTATTGAGAACATTTTTTGAAGAGACATCCCGCGTTTTTGCCGAAATGCGCTCCTCCCAAAAACAGGAGGATTCCATGGATTTCATTCTCACATACCTGGATAATAAAAAAAATGACCTTGAATCCGACACACGAATTAATCTGCTGATTAACAGAAGTCTCCGTGAAAACCTGGATTCTGTTTTGCTCAACCCATTGTTGCAGATAAACAAAAAAGAGAAAAAACTGCTTGAAAAATCAGAAGATCAATTACAAGTGCTGTGGCGTGACCTTAAGCTGGGTTCACTTGATAAACTTGGTACTGACCAGACTACAGAGAAATTTATCCGCACAATTCGGCAATCTCTAAGTAATGAAACTTTAGTGGCACTGACAGAGCTATACAGCCCCTTAATAAACTGGTTTTTTGCTTCATTTCCGAATCGTTTTCTGCTCAGTTCTTCTCCGGGAATGATTGCGGAGAATCTGACTATTTTCAACAAACTTGAACGTCCCGCAATTGTAAATGTCATCACCAATGAAAGAGGTCAACTTAACGCCCTACTGATTTATGTGCATGACCTGCCACAGATTCACAGTAGAATCGCCTACACCTTGAACTTAAAGCACCTTACCATTGGATCTGCAAAAATCAACCAAATAAATTTTGCGAGCGGTCAAGTTGCTTTTTGCTATTATTTGAAAGTCTCGAAAAGAGAAGAGGACAATGTTATTTTTCCGCTGGAGCTGGAAACTTCCATCAGAAGAAATACTCCTCCTGCACTGAAAATAAAGCCTCAGACTTTTCTCTACAACACAAAATTTCAACTGGAGTACCTCGAAGATGATAAAAAAGGCTACATGGTCAAAGAAACCAATAATGTGTCTTCTGCTGATTTCCCGGTGTGGAAAGGAGATTCAGGTGATAAAACTGAATTTTCGAGACGTGATAAAAATTATCTTCGCATTAAAATAACTGCAGAAGACGCCCCCCTGGTTTATTACAAAATGGTCAGTGCATTTGATCGGGTAGGAGTATCGATTCAGCAGGCCGTCATTACAACTATTGGACATCAAGTTATCGATACATTTTACATTACTACTGACGATCATGAAAAATTACTCAAATCAAACTTTGAGGAATCCCTCAAACAGGCTCTGATGAGTCCCTCTGAAATTTGATATCACTACATTCATATTAAGTGATTGAAAAAGTTTGACTTTAACATTGATTGTGATAATTTATATAAAACTTTGTATCCAGATGACACAGAGGGATCTGGCCCTTTGAAGTGTCGAGCATCCTTTTTCCGCATCAAGGTGCTAATGCCAGCCCCTCCGGAAATTTCCGGAAGGGAGTCGATACGACTCGATTCGAGTAAAGTGCCGGTCCGCCTCTTTTAGTGGCCCACCTGATTGATTCTCGTCTATCCTGTTTAACTATTTGAGTTATAATCCGCCGGGTTATTGTTTCCCGTATGTGGAGAAGCTCTGCCTGTCTTTTTCATTAGAATAAGACTTTTGTTCAATGCGGATTTGTTTTTCACCGAAAAATGGCTTTTTACAGATAAAACACTTTAAGGCTTTTCGAGTTTTATCATGAAATGTTCACCATGTTTTAATACACTGCTAGTTCACACCATGCCCCTTTATTTTTTTGAAAGTAAGTTATGACACTCATTGTACCTCCTGATTACCACGCAGTTCCAATCCTCGAAAAAAATGGTATCCGCTGGATCCCGCCTTCACAGGCGGAGCGTCAGGATATTCGTCCTTTGCGCATAGGTATTCTCAATATAATGCCGCTTGGAGAAAAATACGAATTTAATATTCTTCACCCTCTGGGACTTTCTGTTTTGCAGCTGGAACCGGTTTGGATACGTCTGGAGTCACATAACTACAAAACCTGGGAACCACGGCATGTGGATGACATTTATGTAACATATGAGGAGGCAAATCGGGAGCAGTCGCTTGACGGCTTAATTTTAACAGGTGCGCCGGTTGAGACTGTCCATTTTGAAGATGTGCATTACTGGGACGAAATCAGTGCAATTCTGCACGATGCACGTCAAACAATTCCCAGCACACTTGGGCTCTGCTGGGCTGGATTTGTGATGGCTTATTTAGAAGGTGTGAACAAATTTAACTACGATCAAAAACTGTTTGGTGTTTTTGAATTGAAAAATCTTGCCCCTGCCCATCCAATTATCGGAGAAATGGACGATGTCTTTTTCTGTCCGCAAAGCCGACATGCGGGGATTCCGGACGAGGCCATGGAAGAGGCGGAAAACGACGGTCGACTGAAATTACTGGCTTACGGTAAGGAAGCCGGCTATTCAATTTTTTCAACCTCCGATGACCGTTTCATTGCGCATACGGGGCATCCTGAATACAACGCTACCAGACTGGCTGACGAAGCAAAGCGAGACCACGGGAATCCGGACGTACCGCCACCCGTAAATTTTGATTTTATGGAACCGCTCAACCGCTGGCGTTCTCACCGCAACACTTTTTTCACCCAATGGGTCAGCTATTGCTATCTCAAAATAAGTACTCATGACATGTCAGTTAAAAAAGATTTTATGGCCTCACCCGCAGACTGAGCAGTTCTAATTTTCGTTTTAACTTGCGCCTTCTGCGCACTGCAGTAAAGTTTCAATAGCTTAAAATAATTAAAATATTCCTGAATTAATTAAATTACGAGTTATGGCCAACAAAGAGAATGAACCGCCTAACGGTTTAGAAAAATTGTTTTCAACCCAGGGTATCCTGATCGCAATTTTGATTTTAGGCTTCTACTGGGTATTTTTTGGCGAAGACAAAAGCCAGGAATCTGCACGCTACAATTATTCTTCCCAAAATATTCCAATTGGAGTCAGTAATCAACTTAATGCGGAAGCTATCGAAAAACTGGGGATTGATCTAACGGAACATCTTGATCCTAAATTAATCCCTGCAATCACATCAGAAGCTTTAAGAGAAACTTCAATGGCGCAGGTTGCCGATAAAGATTTCCTACCAACTCTGGTCAACAAAATATCAAACAAAGTGCGTGATATAAGTACAATCGATTTGAATCAGGACGGAATGGCGGATCATGTTTTGATTGTACCTCAAACCGAAAAAGGCGATGAGGATTTTCTGTTATTTTCAATTTTGGTTCCGGATCCCAGTCTAGTTAGCACGCTGCCTTCTAGCACAGATCAGGCTGCGTGGAAAGATATTGCGGAAAATAAATCCATCGAAATCATGACCGCCTCTGTTGTGCGCGGTACAGGTGATGAGATGACGATGCAGTCTACTCCAAATCCGCAGATGTATCAGTCAGCCGGTGCACCATATGCTCCGTATTATGGTACAGGATACAGCATGACGAATCTCTTAATGACATCAATGATGATGTCAATGCTCTTTAGGCCACCATATATCTGGGGTGGTGGTTACGGCTATGGTTATGGTTACGGCGGTGCGAGGACAGTTAGTTCAATTCAAAACCGTCGAGGAGCATCCACTTCAAAAATGAAAAAAGCCTCACCCTCATCTTCTTCCGCAAAAACAGCCGGCGGGAAAAGTGTCTCGGCAAACAAGTTCCGTTCAACTTCAAAAAAATCCCTAAATAATATCAAGAGCACAAAATTCCGCTCCACCAGCCGTAAAACTGCCGGAGGTGGTTTCGGCAGCAACAGATCACAGCGAAAACCCGCTGTTTCAAAACGCAGACTTGTACCACGGAGAAAATTCAGCTTTGGTGGAAGCCGCCGTAGACGTGGATTTGGCTTTGGAGGTTTTGGACGGAGAAGGCGTTGAAAAATTTTCAGTCTATCAACTGAAAGGCGTACCGAAATAATATTTGCTGAAAACTAAGAGGGCTCGTTAATTTCCCACTCGATGGCGTTTGTTTCATAAGCTTCTGCATCTAGGCCTGAAACTTCCGGCTTAACTTCTGATCCATATTTTGCTAACGCATTTTCACGCATTTCCTTCATCCTGCTCATGTAGGTGTGATCTTCAAACAATTCCAGTTGTTTTTCACGGTAAGGTGCATGTAATCGTGCCTCCCCTTCTATCTTGAGATGACAGCTGGCACAAAGTGGAATAAGATTTTCGAGAGCGTTATTTGCCGGATTTTCATCAATATGGTGAACCTGCAAAACCATTTGAGCATTTTTTGTTTTTCTACAGTCTTTATCGCACCTCGTACAATGGTAGTTAAATAACTCTCTTACATAGCGTGAAACCGTTTCCCATTCAGGGTGATAGCGAGAATCATGAGTCATTTAAGCTTCCAGACTCGGAGAGTGGAAAAATATCTCTTTACGTTCTATGAGAATTTGGTTATACATAATTAGCTGAATTTTACTTCGTAATAGTTTTTTCCAAAGATTTTGAATAATTCGACAGGATAATAATGCCTATCAGTCGCGACGAACTTGTTAATGTATTAACTGTTGTAAGCTTTTTAGCTCATGCTGAAAGAGAAATGCACGTTGCCGAAAAGAAAGTCCTGATTGCTACCTTCAAGGCAGTTGCAATTACTCCGGAAGAACAGGAGCAAATGAAGGCAAACACTTCTCTGGAAGAAATGTTAAAACATATTCAATCTAAAGAAGCAAAGCACGCACTTGTTGAGCTAATGGCTTTAGTCGCAGCATCAGACGGTGTGTTTGAGGACGAGGAGCGTGTTATTATTCAAAAAATCATGAAACGCATTGGTGTCGCAGACGATCATCCGTATTTCGACAATAACAATCTTGACGTTCCTTCCGTTCGTGCCAATGTTCGAAAAATCTTGAATTCCTTCAAAGATTTAGCCTCCTAGCCTGAAAGCCGGCAAATCCACTTGTTAAAATATAAGCGCTGTAATTCTTGAGCATCCTCTACAAGACTATACGCAAGAGATGATCTTTTGTAAAGAATTGCTGGAAAGATAAATGAGAGGTAGAAAATAAAGGGAGGTTTCGGGACGGATACTTAGCAGATCCGCCCGAATTTTTTAGACTTCCTGAGAAGCAGTGCTTCAGATCCGGGTTTCCGGCTCAAAGTCCATGTGCAACTGGCTCATGACTGTATCAGATGCTTCTGTATAGGAATCATCTAACGCAAGATCATTGCCCAACAAAAAACCGTTGTCATTGTATTCGATCTTGTTGATCACGCCGCCTTTTTTAAGAAAGCGGGACATTGCATCACTGATTTCTTCGTGTGAAATTTCTTTTACTTTTTTAGCCATTCTAGCCATATTTTCCTCTTAATAATTAAAAGTTTTTGATAATTAAATTTCGAATGCCCTGAATCGTTGAGTTGTCAGACGAATCTAAAAACCGTTCCGCCCTCTGCCGGACTACCCGAAGTATGAATTCATAATTTGTTAGCACTCACTTTACAAGAGTGCTAGTAGCTTGTCAAGCTTTTTTTTAAAAAAAGATTGATTTTTTCAAATTATATTTTCCTGAAGAATTATTACTGAGGGGTATGTTGACTCACATCCAGAAGATCCACAAACAATCTGTGCCGTCCAAAAGCATATGAATCAGCAGACCTAAAGCGGGAATCCGGAAACGTGGACTAAGCAGAAGAACGAGGTAAACTGCAATAGCCGGCCAACTGTGAAGAGGGTGAAAACCAAGACCGCAGCGGTTTGGATCGAAGATTGGGTCTGCCAGCAGGTGATCCAAATCTACTGCCATTGTTACCACCATGATCAAAAAGGGGTGTAACCAGTTTTCTTTCCAAGCAGCTTTGGCAACCATGAAGGGCACCAAAAAGTGGAGGATCATGTGAATGATGCTGCGTTCCATTTATTGTTCTGTTCTCGGATTACTGTTTTCTTTGCTGCAAAAGCGGAACAGCATATTAGCTCTCATTCTTATATTTCATCTTCAGTAAAGCACAGCACATCACGAATCTGCTTTGCACCGCAAAGCCACATGACCAGCCGCTCAACACCCATAGCCATTCCAGAACTTTCAGGCAGACCCTGCTCAAGACATTTTAGGAATTTTTCATCTAACGGCACAGAGCTGCGCCGCACAGAAATCCTGTTTTTCAAATCCTGTTCAAAGCGCCGTCTTTGTTCGGCAGCATCTGTCAATTCTCCAAAACCATTTGCCAATTCCATACCGTTCACATAAAGTTCAACTCGTTCAGCAAACCCGGAACGTTGCGGACAAGGGCGGGCTAGACTTGCCAGCGGCAACGGCCATTCATATACAAACAATGGAGTAGAATCGGCAAATTCCGCTTCGATATGATTCCAGAGCCGGAAAAATATTTGTTCATAAGCCAGTAATTCTGTAAGGTCTGGCTGTGTTGAAATATCAACCAGCAATTCCGCATGTCCGGATTGTTGTACTTTTTCCCTTAATTGTGAGGCAGATTCGCTACCGTCCAAAATGATGTTCAAATGTTTTTTAAATAAAGAACAGACTGTCACACGCGGCCAGGGTGGAGGCGGTATATTTTCAGCAAAGTTTTCTACCGTAATAGTTTTGCTGAGATGCAGCACCATCAGCTCAATATCCGACATCAAAACTTCCAATGCTTCGTTGGTACGATACCATTCGAGCATGGTAAATTCCGGATTGTGCAGGGGGCCGCTTTCGGACTTGCGGAAACAACGTGCGAGCTGGTATATTTTTTCAAAACCACCTGCCAGCAAACGTTTCATCTGAAACTCCGGTGAGGTAATCAGAAATCCGGAATCAGTTTTTATGGGTGAGAATTGTGACTCAGGACTGGGCGCAGAAACCAGTAAAGGAGTTTCAGTTTCAATAAAATCCTGCAGTTCAAACCACTCCCTGATCCCATGTATTATTTGCTGACGAGTCCGAAGAAGTTTCATTCTAGAAGGATTAATTGCCGGACGTCTCCAGCGCAGTAAATCGCCTTCTGCCTCAAAATTGACAGAGCTTCCTCCAGTTTTCAGCTTTACTACTTCACCTTTTTCGCTAAGCTCAAACGAGATTAATGAACCTGTTGAAAGTTCTGTATCACCTTGATAGTTCAGCGCATACAACTGGTCTTTAATTAAAACAAGAATGTTTTTATGATTTTCGGAAGTTGGCTTTAACGGCTTCTCATTTCCGGAAATAACTTCGAGGATGCGTCCATGGCAGCGTCCTGATAAAAGTGAGTTTCTGGAAGTCTGCGAAGAACTGCTCATGAGGCTTAACGAAGATTTTCCAGCTTTGCTTAAGGCTGGGGAAAAGGAGGATTTTTCTTGAACTTTTTATCGAAGTGAACGGAGCCTAACCAGAGATTAAACCAGAATACTCACTTCGACTTTCTTTCGACTATACTCAAGAACCGCGCTCAGGGAACGCTTTTTTAACATGATAGACTGGACGATGTACTAGCCTTTGACGCGCTCCACATATTCACCGGTTCGTGTATCAATCCGAAGTTGATCTCCTTCATTGACGAATAAAGGTACATTTACGCTATACCCGGTTGACACTACAGCCGGTTTAGAAGCTCCTGTAACTGTGTTCCCTTTTTCTCCAG
>Ga0208274_1000093_pt1 | contig 44576 bp, 38 predicted proteins | sample ETNtaG_22_FD_185755 | JGI IMG/M metagenome (GOLD analysis project Ga0208274, IMG submission 185755) | Marine microbial and viral communities from oxygen minimum zone, Eastern Pacific Ocean - ETNP201306SV43 (SPAdes) (version 2) | ecosystem: Environmental > Aquatic > Marine > Oceanic ... | reverse complement strand
ACGTCAACCACCTGACCAGTGATGTGGCTGACCACCAGACGCTCTGCCCGGAGTACAAGGTGGTTGCTACCGATATCGAAAGAGTTGGAGCTTAAGGGATCTCAATCCATGAAATAGCGCCCCGGGAGGATGACATCAGTTGAAGACCAGATAAATTGATGCTCTTGCGAGTCACCTGCGGTTCATACAATTATCCAGCCTAGCCTCTGTTTTCACCCTGAGTTCCAACCACAAAACAGGTATCAGACCGGGCTCAGTGAGGATTGCCCCTCAGCGACCATATTGAGGTTGCTTCTTGCCATCAGCGGTCACCAGTGCTACGCCAAGGACAGCTACTGCCATGCCAATAATGGCGATCCATCCGAGCTCTTCACCAAAAAGAAAATAACCAAGAACGGCGACAACGGGAGGGACCAGATAGAAGAGACTGGCCACTTGAGTGGCCGCACCACGGTGGATGAGGATATAGAGCAGTGTTATTGCTCCCAGGGAGAGGACCACAACCAGCCACACCAGGGCGAAGACAAACTGCCCAGTCCAGGTGATCTCCATCGATTCAAAGAGTGATGCCAAAATCGCCATCAGTCCGACACAGGGAATAAACTGAATTGCAGAACCACTGCGCAGGTCCATGCCACTACAGTGCCTCTTCTGGTAGAGCACCCCAAGGGTGATGCCAACAAGGGCGATAGCGGCAGAAACAACGCCAACACCCTCAAGTGAATTGAAGGCTATTTTTCGGGTTACCACGAGAACAATTCCACAAAATCCAAGAATCAGTCCAGTCCACTGTTTTGGGCTTATCTGCTCTCCCAGGTAGGATCTGGCAACAAGAGCGGTCAGCAGGGGTTGCATCCCCACGATCAGGGCCGTTATCCCAGTGGAGAGTCCAATACTGATTGAGTAGAAGACGGCCCCGAGATAGACCCCGTGAACCAGAAGACCGGAAACCATCAGGTGGAACACCTCAGCCCAGTTCTTTGGCCACGGTGCCCGGAGGATTAGACTGGCCAGCACCAGGATGACGGCAAGAGTGGTAAATCGAACCAGCAGAAAGGTAAAGGGCTCTGTATAGGGGAGCCCCAGCTTTGCACCAATAAAACCGGTGCTCCACAAGAGAACAAATAGCGCCGGCATGGTGCCAACCCAGGTGAGTGGGGCAGGACGGGTATCCACAGTTGCCAACTATTCCACCAGAGAGCGTGTTTTGGCTCGACTACTCTGTTTGAAACTGCTCAAAACCGGGGCTCATACTCTCGCTAAAGCCTTCTCCCTCCCGTACCAGCAAAAAGACACCGAGTCCTTGCTCTTTGGCAAGTTTAAGCCCCTGTTCAGGGCCAAGCGCCATGATCGCGGTCGCCATTCCATCGGCCTCTGTGGCCGTAGGTGCGACGACGGTTACCGATGCGAGTCGATGGGTGATCGGCCTGCCCGTCACGGAGTTGATGGTGTGTGAGTAGCGTTGGCCATCGCGCTCAAAATAGTTGCGATAGTCGCCCGATGTGGCAACACCGAAATTTTTCACTTCAATCAGTTTCTCAATCTCTCTCCCCTCTGCGTCGGGGCGTTCAATGCCAATCCGCCACCCCTGTCCATCGGGGTTGCTGCCCACCGCTTTCATATCACCGCCGATATCGACGAGGTAGTGGTTAAATCCCTCTGATTCAAGAAGCTCACCCACCTTGTCGACACCAAAACCCTTGGCAATCGCCGAGAGATCAACATAGAGCCCTGGGCTGCTCTTGCGCAGTGCCGGGTCCACCTTCCGGGTTGAGAGCTGTTGGTAGCCCACCCTCTTTTTTGCCTCTTCAATCTCCTGGTCGCTGGGGATAAAGTCCTTCTTTTTTACCGGTCCAAATCCCCAGAGATTGACCAGAGGACCCACCGTCACATCAAAAGCACCGTGGCTGAGTTCACTGATCTTTGCCGCTGCATCAGCGACGTCTACCAGATCCTCCGAGACCGTTATCCACTCGGTGGATTGAGAGCGGTTGAAGCGGGAGAGCTCAGACTCTTTTCTGTAGGTCGACATCTGGTCATTGACCTTTTCAAGCACGGCATCGATCCCCTCTTTAAGTGAAGGTCCGACCTCTCTTCCCTCCTCAACTGAGAGAACCACCTTATAGTAGGTGCCCATGGTTTTGCCTTCGATAACGGCTCGAGTAAATTCTTGGGTGGTGGGAGTACACCCCCCGAGTAGAAGGTAACAGCCCACCCATAATAGAGTGGGTGCAGCAAAAAGGGTTCTTCTGATCATGTATTGTCCTTTTTAATCATTTTCATTGAAATAATTACATTGATAAATACTAGTGTAGCCCAAAAAATTAGCTAAGTAGAAGACCTAACGCAGAAAATTATGGACAGTCTGATTAACATTGCTATTGCAGGCAGCCTCCTTGCCACCCTGGGTGTGGTGCTGGCGGGTATTCTGGCGATTGCAAACCGCAAGCTCTATGTCTACGAAGATCCTCGAATTGAGGAGGTGGAGGATATGCTCCCTCACGCCAATTGCGGGGCGTGTGGCACTCCTGGGTGCCGCCCCTTTGCTGTAGCGATGGTCAAAGGTGATACCGATCCGGGGAAATGCACCGTAAATTCCAATGAGATGACCCACACTATCGCTGATTTCCTCGGTGTTGAGGTGGGAGAACATGAAAAATATGTAGCCCGCCTTGCCTGTTCCGGCGGAACTCACGTTTCCTATACCCGTGCAAACTATCAGGGGATGGAGACCTGTCGGGCCGCCAATCTTGTCTCTGGAGGTGGTAAGGGGTGCACATGGGGTTGTCTTGGCTTTGGTGACTGCATGGATGTATGTGATTTTGGCGCCATTGAAATGAACAAATTCTCACTACCAATGGTGGATCCACTCAAATGTACCGCCTGCAATGACTGTGTCGAAGTCTGCCCCAAGGAACTCTTCTCCCTTCAACCTGTCAGCCATCGCCTCTGGATCGCGTGTAAAAACGAGGATACCTGCGATGCGGCGGAAGCGGAATGTGAAGTCGTCTGCAATGCCTGCAGTCGATGCGCCGCCGATGCCCCTGAAGGGTTGATCACCATTCAGGCCAATCTGGCCCAAATCGATTATGAAAAAAATGACCTGGCCTCGAAAATTGCTATTGAACGCTGCCCAACGGGGGCCATTGTCTGGCTTGATAGCCGTAAAGGGGTCGTCAAGGGAAATATGGCAAAACGGGTAATTCGAAAAGAACCGATGCCCGTTATCAGATAACCCCTTGCAATGAGCGCTCAAGGCGCCCACCTCATTATAAAGTATTGCATAATTTAATCATAAGAATTGAAATAATTGGTTTGATTAATACATAGGAAATATCCAAGATTTACCCTGCACCGAGTGCCGTTTCAGACACGCTTGTCAGTTTGTTTTTTTAACAGGGTTTATATCGTTAAAGGACACACCAGATATGATGATGAAAAAAGCCAGCAAAATCTTCCCCTTTCCAGGTGTTAAACAGGCTATGGATGGGAATACAGCCGTCATTATGTGTGAGCGAGAATCTACGGATGGTGCAGGCGCCTATCCCATCACCCCATCAACCCAGATGGGCGAGTATTGGGCAGAAGAGCGCAGCAAAGGCCATATCAATATATCCGGTCGCCCCCTGATCTTTATCGAGCCTGAGGGCGAGCATGCGGCGGCCGCGGTAACCGCCGGTCTCTCGATGACCGGTCTCAGAGCTTCCAACTTCTCTTCAGGCCAGGGTATCGCCTATATGCATGAGTCTCTCTATGCGGCAGTGGGCAAGCGTCTCCCCTATATTCTCAATGTGGGTTGCCGGGCGATCACCAAGGCGAGCCTCAATGTCCATGCCGGCCATGACGACTACCATGCTGTAGACGACACCGGCTTCTTTCAGGTGATGGCCAAGAGCGCCCAGGAGGCCTGCGACCTCAACATTATCGCCCACAAAATCGCTGAACACGCCCTGACCCCCGGCATTGTCGGCCAGGATGGCTTTTTGACCACCCATCTGATTGAGTCTCTCCTCCTTCCTGAAAGAGCGCTCATCGATACCTTCCTTGGAAGACCTGAGGACATTATTGAGACCCCAACACCGGCCCAGCGCCTGGTCTATGGCCCACAACGCCGTCGCATACCCACTGTCTGGGACGTCGATAACCCACTACAGTCCGGAACAGTACAGAACCAGGATGCCTATATGCAGGCAGTGGCGGCCCAACGCCCTTTCTTCTTTGACCACCTTACAGAGATCACCGAAGAGGCGATGGAAGCGTTCTATCAACTCACCGGAAGGCAATACCAGCGAGTCTCCTCTTATCGAACCGATGATGCGGACTATCTGATCGTCGCTCAGGGCAGCGTTCTCTGTACTGCAGAAGCAGTGGCCGACTACCTTAGAAAGACCCGAAAACTTAAAATTGGTGTCATCAACATCACTATGTTTCGCCCCTTCCCGGGAGAGCTTGTCGGTACACTCCTTAAGGGTCGCAAAGGGGTTGTTGTCCTTGAGCGAACCGACCAACCGCTGGCTGAAGATCTGCCACTGATTCGTGAAATTCGGGCAAGTCTGTCAAAGTGCACTGAAAATTTTGTAGACCGCAGGGAGTCTCTCCCCCATCCCGCCTATCCGGCATTTAACAAACCTGGGGATATGCCGCCCCTCTACTCTGCCTCTTTTGGATTGGGCAGTCGTGATCTCCAGCCTGAAGGGATAATTGGTGCGGTGGAGAATATGCTTCCTGATGGTGAAAAAAAGAAATTCTTCTATCTCTCGGTCGACTTTCTGAGCAAGGATCCCGATACACCCAAACAGGAGATCTATCAGGATCAATTGCGTGAGGCCTATCCCGAAATAGGCTCACTCTCCCTCAAGGGGAGTGAAAACCCCAACCTTATGCCTGAAGGATGCATAACCGTTCGCCTCCATTCAGTAGGAGGATGGGGCGCCATTACCACTGGCAAGAATTTGGCACTGACGCTCTATGAACTCCTCGACTACCACATCAAGGCCAACCCAAAATACGGCTCAGAGAAGAAAGGACAACCAACGACCTACTATCTCTCTGCCGCACCCGAACCCATTCGGGTCAATAGTGAATACATCTATGTTGATGTGGTGCTCTCACCAGACCCCAATGTCTTTAAGCACTCCAACCCCCTTAACGGTCTTACCAAAGGTGGAGTCTTTATTATCCAGAGTGATACGGATGATGCCGATCTCCTCTGGCGCTCCCTCCCCTTCTCGGCCAGGCAGTATATTACTGATAATGAGATCAGGGTCTTCTTTGTGGATGCCTTCAAGATTGCCAGAGAAGAGGCGTCTGATATTGAACTTCAATTCCGCATGCAAGGTAACGCCTTTCAAGGGGCCTTTTTCGCTGCATCAAAGGTCATGGAATCCGCCAACCTCAACCGCAAATCCCTCTTTCAGGCGATTCGCAACCAGATGGAGAGCAAATTCGGAACCAAGGGACGAACGATTGTTGAAGACAATATGCGGGTGGTGACTCGAGGCTTTGATGAGACCCGGGAGATCACCGACAAGCCTGTGATCCTGCCACAAGGTGATGAGCTCCGGGTGATTCCAGCCATGCCCATTCTGCTCAGGCAACAACCCACAAGCAGTGAAGCGCGTACTGACATTCACCGCTTCTGGGAACAGACCGGAAACTTCTACTCTCGCGGCAAAGGAAGCGACAACCTTGTTGATCCCCACATCGGCCTCAGCCTGGTGCCAGCGGCAACGGGTGTATTCAGAGACATGACTCAGATCCGCTTCGAATACCCCGAATGGATTGCCGATAACTGCACCGCCTGTGGTGACTGTTATACCGTTTGTCCGGACAGTGCTATTCCGGGACTGGTCAATACTGTCAGTGAGGTCTTTGAGACGACTGTCCGCCGGGTTGAACGCCAGGGGGTAACCACCAAACATCTTCGTCGTGGACTGCGTACTGTAGAGAAAAAACTCCGAACTCTAATTAGTGAAGAGGATGGCCCCGGGACACCGGTAAGAGCCTCCATCGACCAGGCGATTGACACCACCCTCAACGAGGCGGTACTTGAAGTTGAGGACAAACAACTGCTGGAACAGGAGTTTAATCAGTTTCGCGATCAACTCGTTGACTTCCAGTTCTCAATCACCAAACCCTACTGGTCTGTCCTTGAAAAACGGGGCAAGGGCAGTGGGGGACTCTTTTCAATCACCGTCAACCCCTACACCTGTAAAGGGTGTATGGAGTGTGTCTCCGTCTGTGATGATGACGCACTGGTTACCGTTACCCAAACTGAGGATGCGGTTGCCTCCCTGAAAAAGAACTGGGAGTACTGGCTTGACCTTCCCACTACCTCACCCCAATTCAGCCGCATCGATGATCTTGATGAGAAGATCGGTGCACTGGAGACACTGCTCCTGAATAAACAGGCTTACGACTCGATGATATGCGGGGATGGGGCGTGTCTGGGTTGCGGTGAAAAAACCGTCATCCATCTCTTTACCGCCACAATGACCACTTTGATGCAGCCGCGCGTTCGCAATCATATCGATAAAATTGATGATTTGATCAATCGCCTCGACAACCATATCCGTCTGCAGATGGCCAAAGGGATGGATCTTGGAGATACGGAGACCATCCAGGGAGTGATCAGCAATCACCAGGAGTCAGACCTCACCCTCTCCGAGCTCTCTTCTGCACTGGAACACGATAGCAGTCAGCCGCTTGACAGTGAGTGGGTTCAGTGGGTCACTCAGCTTTTGAATACGCTCAAACACCTGCGCTGGCTCTATACCGATAGCAACACTAATCAGGGTCGTTCTGCGATGGGCATTGTCAATGCTACCGGTTGCACCTCTGTCTGGGGATCCACCTTCCCCTATAACCCCTATCCTTTCCCCTGGACCAGCCATCTCTTTCAGGATTCACCCTCGGTTGCGATGGGTCTTTTTGAAGGACACATGGTCAAGATGGCAGAAGGGTTTAAAGCCATCCGGATGGCCGAACTTGAACTCGAAGGAAAATATAACCCCAAAGAGCATGATCCCTTTTTCACCATGTTTGACTGGCGCCAGTTCTCCGAAGAGGAGTTCCTCCTCTGCCCGCCAGTGGTCTCTATCGGCGGTGATGGTGCAATGTATGACATCGGATTTCAAAATCTCTCAAGGATGATGATGTCAGGAATGCCGATCAAGGTTCTGGTACTCGATACCCAGGTCTACTCCAATACCGGCGGCCAGGCCTGTACTTCAGGATTCATCAGCCAGGTTGCCGACATGACCCCTTATGGCTCTGCCCAACACGGTAAAGAGGAGATCCGCAAGGAGATGTCACTGATTGGCATGGCCCATCGAACATCCTACGTACTACAAGGATCGATCTCCAATATCACCCATCTTCTTGAAGGCTATATCGATGGCCTCAATTCACGTCGCCCCGCGCTATTCAATATCTATTCCGTCTGCCAGCCCGAACACGGCGTTGGTGATGATGCATCAGAGTTGCAGAGCAAAATGGCTGTTGAATCGAGGGCCTATCCACTCCTTCGGTTTGATCCTGATAGTGGTGAGACCTGGGAGGAGTGTATTGATCTAGAGGGCAACCCGGCCTTAGATGATGATTGGCCGGTCTATTCCCTCACCTATAAGGAAGAAGAAGGTTCCGAGCAGAAGCTGGAACTCCCCTTCACCTTTGCTGATTTTGCGGTCACCGAAGGCCGGTTCAGAAAACAGTTTCGTATCCCCCCGAAAGAGACCTGGGATGACGAGAACATGATCCCACTGGTTGAATTTCTTGATCTGGAGAGTGATGACCGGGAAGACCTTATCCCCTATATCTGGACCATAGGGAAGAAAAACGAACTGGTGCGAGTTGTCCCTTCTGCTGAACTGGTCGCCTCCACAGAGGAACGACGACATTTCTGGCGACAGCTCAAATCGATCTCTGGGATCAATGAAGCTGTAGATGCCGATCAGATTGCCAATACGGTCAGGATGGAGATGATCGAAAAAATTTCATCAGGCCTTGTTGCCATGACCGCCAATGGGAACGCATCACAACTCTCAGCCGCCCTTGCAGAGGGCGTGGCCGGTTCTACGAGTTCTGGATTGAACGGTTCAACATCCGCTTCAACAGATACTGGATTTGAACCCGTCTGGATTGAAACAACAGAATGCACCACTTGTGATGAGTGTATTGACATCAACCCCAAAATCTTCTCCTATGATGATCAGAACCTTGCCTATGTTCTTGATCCACAGGGTGGCTCCTATAAAGATATTGTTCGTGCTGCAGAAAAATGTACTGCTGGCTGTATTCATCCTGGAACACCCTTCAATTCGGTTGAAAAAGGTGTTGATAAATTGATCAAACGAGCCGCAAAATTTCAGTAGTCGATAGAAAATTTAAGGTATTGGAGAATTGCATTGGCAGGACTTATTCACCGGGCGTGGCGAAACAGTTTTCCACACGGCATACACCCGCCAGGGAATAAGTTCACCAACAGGCTGCCGATAAAGCGGCTCCCTTTTGCTGATGAGTTGATTATTCCTCTCTCACAGCACATCGGGGCACCGGCCGAACCCATTGTCCATAGGGGGCAGGAGGTTGTCAGGGGTGAGCCCATTGCTAAAGCGAGTGGATTTGTCTCCGTTCCGATGCACTCACCGGTAACCGGTGTTATTGCCGGGATTGAACTCACACCGACGGCTAAAGGTCCCAAAACCAAAAGCATTATTGTTCGGCCCCATCCTGGAGCGGGGCAGAAAGTGCTCTATGGGGCGCCGCAGGATTATAGCCGGCTCGATAGAAATGAGTTGATCACAGCCGTCCAGGATACCGGTATTGTTGGTCTTGGAGGGGCTGCCTTCCCCCTCCACGTCAAACTCGCGGCCCCTCCGGGGACGATTATCGATACCGTAATCGCCAATGGCTGTGAGTGTGAACCCTTCCTCACTGCGGACCACCGTTTAATGATCGAACACGCCGATGAGATAATCTCCGGCATTCAGCTTGTGATGAAGTTATCAGGGGCAAAACAGGCGATCATCGGCCTTGAGAACAATAAAGGAGACGCCTTCCATGCGATCAAGATGCGACTCCCTGACAAGAGCCCAATTTCAGCAAGGCTGCTCGAAACAAAATATCCCCAGGGATCTGAAAAAATGCTGATAACCACGTTGACCGGTCGCGAGGTCCCCTCCGGAGGGTTTCCCTATCAGATTGGGGTGATTGTCCATAACGTAGCTACCCTCGCCCAACTGGGAACACTCATGCCGTTAAGGCGGGGCCTGATTGAACGTGTGGTGACCGTAACCGGGCCGGGTGTTAAAAAACCGGGCAACTATCTCACTCCTCTGGGCACCCCCATTCGCCAGCTTCTTGACTACGTTGGATTCTCCGGAACGGCCAACCACCTTATACTCGGTGGTCCAATGATGGGCTCCTCAGTAGCCTCGCTCGATGTCCCGGTGACAAAAGCAGTGGGGGGGATTATTGTCCTCGCTGAAGAGCGCAAGATAGATGAGCACCCAAAAAATGCAGACCCCTGTATAAAATGTGGCAGGTGTCTCCAGGCCTGTCCTCTAAAGCTCAATCCGTCACAACTTGGTCTTCTGGCGGCCAAACGTGAATACCAGGCGATGGAAGAGGAGTTTCATCTGAATGACTGTTTTGAATGCGGTTGCTGCAGTTATGTCTGCCCCTCCTCCATCCCACTGGTACAGTACTTTAGAATTGCCAAAGCCATCAATCGTGAACAGCTGATAACCGCATGAAAAAACGCCTAAATGCTCGTGTTGAGATACGCACTTCTCCCCATATTCACTATGCGCCGAGTGTCTCTCAAATTATGCGTAATGTGGTCTATGCCCTTGTGCCAATCTCGCTGTTTGGCATCTATCAGTTTGGTTTGAGTGCCCTTGCGCTTATTGTTGTTACCACAGCCAGCTGCCTTGCCACTGAACATCTCTTTATGAGAGTGAGTGACCGAGCTTCATCACTGCATGACTTCAGTGCGGTGATTACAGGCCTTCTCCTCGCCCTCACCCTGCCCCCGGGTTTTCCACTCTGGATGGCAGCCGTTGCCGGGTTTATTGCCATCGCACTGGGTAAAGTCATCTTTGGCGGCCTGGGATACAACATCCTCAACCCGGCACTGGTAGGCCGTGCCTTTGTCCAGGCTGCATTTCCTGTAGCCATCACCACCTGGACCCCTGCATTCATCCCCGGCCGGTTTAATGAGTTTGTCCCCTCCACTTTGACCCTGCCTTTTCTCAAGCCCATCTCTCCCGCTGAGTGGATCAACGCCAATGCCATTGACGGTTTCACTGGCGCCACACCCCTTGCACTCCAAAAATTTGAACAGATCCAGACCAGCACGATAGACCTACTGATGGGAATGACCTCAGGTTCGGCAGGAGAGTCCTCTGCGCTGTTGATCATGGCCTGCGGCCTCTATCTTGCTTTTCGAAAAATGCTTGACTGGCGTATTCCTGTCGGCATCCTTGTCTCTTCTGCCCTTTTTAGCGCACTCTTCTATCTGATCAACCCCGATCTCTATCCCCCCCCACTGTTTACTCTCCTTTCAGGCGGAATGATGCTCGGCGCTATCTTTATGGCCACAGACATGGTGGCTTCACCGCTTACTCCTCTGGGGGTGTGGAGTTATGCCATTCTGATAGGAGTGCTCACCGTCACTATCCGCTTCTTCGGTGGCCTCCCTGAAGGCATTATGTATGCGATTCTGCTGGGTAATGCCGCCTCCCCTCTCATTGCATCGCTTACCCAGCCAAGAGCCTATGGTAAAGATCGAAGATCGCTGTTCAATCGTCGGCAAAAAGAGGAATCGTGAATTCACCCTCCCCACACTCTACCCAGCCGTCAGCGCTCTCACTGATAGCAACCCTTGGTGTTGTTGCCCTGATCTCAGGCGTACTGGTTGTTCTTGTCTATCAGCTCACTCTGCCGGCCATTTTGGAAAACCGCCGGATAGCGCTTGAACGTGCCATCTTTACCGTCCTCCCCGGAGCGCGTTCGAGAATCAACTTTGCACTCACTGCGGAAGGGCTTGAACGGATTGATGACCAGCAAACGGACGGCCCAAGAGTCTACGCGGGATATGATCTATCAGGGAAGCTCACAGGTGTCGCTCTAGAGGCATCAGCACAGGGCTATCAGGATATTATAAGAATACTCTACGGCTACTCACCAAAGTGCAGCTGTATTACCGGAATCACAGTTCTTGAAAGCAAGGAGACGCCCGGGCTTGGAGATAAAATTGAGACTGATCCCGAATTTCTCGTCAACTTTGAAGCGCTTGATGGCCGACTCAATGCCACCGGAGAACGACTCAATAACGAGATTGTCACCGTTAAGCATGGCAAGAAATCAAACCCATGGGAGATTGATGCCATTTCAGGTGCAACCGTCTCCTCAAAGGCAATCGGGCGGATGTTAAACAACAGTGCCCAAAAAACATTCCCACTGATTATGCAACAACTGCAAAAACTGACTCAGGAAGAATCATAATGGTCGATCTGCATCCCAATAAGCCGATCACCCTCGAGACCTTTACCCGTGGCATCTGGGAAGAGAACCCCGTCTTCGTGATGCTCCTTGGAATGTGTCCGGTTCTGGCCGTTACCAACTCAGGGGCCAATGCCCTCGCCATGGGCATTGCCACCACCTTCGTCCTGGTATGCTCCAGTATTCTGGTCTCTCTGTTGCGCCATCGAATTCCAAAACAGGTGCGCATCGCCACCTATATTGTCATCATCGCCACTTTTGTTACCATCGTCGACTACGTCATACAGGCGATCAGTCTCGAACTCTACCGGGCACTGGGTGCCTTTATTCAACTGATCGTGGTCAACTGCATTATCCTGGGCCGGGCAGAATCCTATGCTTCAAAGCACCGCCCTTCGAAAGCCATCATCAACGCGCTGGGAACGGGTCTTGGCTTTACTATCGCTCTGCTCTGTCTGGGGCTGGTTCGTGAACTTCTTGGAAGCGGCGCCCTCTTCGGCATCAATATCTTCGGCGACTCGTTCCAACCCTGGGCAATCATGATACTTCCGCCGGGCGGTTTCTTTGTGCTTGGAACCTGGTTGCTCCTCTTCTCCTGGATGCGCTTGCGCAAGGAAGGGAAACCAACATCTCAAGAGAAGGAGGCGGGTTACCATGAGCACTGACTCCCTGACATTTATCTTTCTCAATGCACTCATTATCAATAATTTTGTGCTCAGCCTCTTCCTTGGAATCTGTCCCTTCCTCGGCGTATCGGCGAAACTCAATACTGCCTGGAATATGGGACTGGCCACCACCTTTGTCATGTTTGTCAGTTCACTGTGTGCCTTTGGTCTCAATATTCTGCTGGTAGCACTCGACATGGAGTACCTCAGGCTGATCGCCTACATTGCGGTCATCGCCTCTGCGGTGCAACTGGTTGAGATGGTGATGAAAAAATTCAGCCCTACCCTCTTTAGGGCGCTGGGGATATTTCTTCCCCTGATCACCACCAACTGCGCCATTCTTGGACTAGCCCTCTTCCAGACTTTCCGCGACTACTCATTTCTTCAATCTCTGGTCTACAGTCTGGGCGCTGGCGGTGGGTTCGCCCTTGCCATTATGCTGATGGCTGGGCTGCGGGAACGCCTTGATCTCTCTTTTGTTCCCGATGTCAGCCAGGGGGCCGTCCTCAGCCTTATGCTCGCCGGCCTGCTCTCGCTCTCGTTCATGGGTTTTGCCGGGCTCGGGAGTTAACCTATGTTAAAAGTGATCACTGCTGCTTTAATCATCCTCGTCCTGTTGTTTGCATGGCTGATGGTGCAGTCGATCACACGCAACTTCTCAAAGCGCCACCCAGAACTTGGTATTCACAAAGAAGAGGGCGAGGGGTGCGGCGAGAGTTGTTCCTGCATCAATGGAAAGTGTCATAAGGAAGAGTAACCCTCTCTGATTATTCTGCTCTCTCTGCCGACTGCTCTCTGGCGTCGGCAACCAGAAGGAAGATAGTCGAACACCCTTGCTTCACTTGTTAATTTTGTTTTAACCGCCGTTGATATACAATTTACTGATGAACAGGTTCTCTGCTGCGTGGTATAGACGCTTTTTCGAAAATCGATTCTATGCCCTGATTTTTCTGGCCCTCTTCTGCTTTACCTCTATCGCACAAGCAAATGAAGAGAAGGCGCTGCAACTGATTGAGGGCACCCTCGACCAATGGCGCTCCGACTACTCCTACTCCGTCACCGAGATGGTGGTCCACCGTCCTGACTGGGAGCGCTCACTCACACTCCAGACCTGGACCCGGGGAAAGAAAGATTTCCTTGGCCGCTTCACAGCACCCTCAAAGGATGCGGGCAATGCCACCCTCACTTTAGACAAGGGGATGTGGATCTTTACCCCAAAGATCAATCAGGTGATCAAACTGCCGGCAAGCATGCTGTCCCAATCCTGGATGGGATCTGATTTCTCTTATAACGACCTCTCTCGATCAGATAAGATCATTCAGAACTTTGATCATCTTGTCACCGACATCTCAAACCAGGATGGACATACTCTCTATACCATTGAATCCATTCCCAAGGCCGAATCCCCGGTAGTGTGGGGAAAGCAAACGATTGTTATCCGTGAAGACTTCATTATTCTTGAGCAGACCTTCTATGATCAGGATATGGTGCCGGTAAAACGTATGGTCACTACCGACATATCTTTACTCGGTGGACGGCTCTACCCTGTTGAGATGCGCATGATCAGTCTTGAAGAGGAAGACCATTGGACTCAAATACGAGTTCATGAAGGGGGATTTGATATTCCTCTGCCCGGTTATCTCTTTACCCTATCCAATCTTCGCAACCCAAGACCCTGGTCGGCACCATGATCTTTGCCCTGGCAAGGCGCAATCTTTGGCGTCAACCCCGCCGGACCATTCTGAGCACACTGGCCATCGCTCTGACCACCACTTTGATGGTCTTCATGCTCTCCTTCCAGTTTGGCGGCTATCTCGGCATGATCGAGAGTTCGATGGCCCTCTTTGACGGCCATCTCCAGATACAGGTCAAGGGCTATAAAAAGGATCCCTCTATCCGCAAGACGATAGACAATCCCAATAACCTCCTTAGCAAAATCATCCAAAACCCTAAAGTCAAACATGCAGGGGGGCGGGCGAACGGGTTCGGGCTGCTGAGTTCACCGACCCGTAGCTTTGGGGCGATGATTATTGGCGTTCAACCCGAGCATGAACCCGGACTCTCCACAGTTCCCAAGAAGATCGTCGAAGGTCGTTTTTTCTCCCAGGGGGCTGATAACGAGATCATTCTTGGCCAACGTCTGGCACAAAACCTTGGGCTCAAAGTGGGAGATGCTGTCACCCTGCTGGGTACGGGGCTTAACGGATCAATGGCGGTAGACTCCCTCCAGATCATTGGCCTCTTTAAGTCCGGTATTCCCGAAATCGATCGCCGGTTTGCTGAAATGCCGCTGACCCGTTTTCAAGAGACCTTTTCAATCCCGGATCAGGCTCACTCTATCGTCCTCTCGGGTGCTTCAGCGATCGCCCTGCAGGAGGAGAAGGAAAACATCCTCGCTCTCCTCGATAGCGACTCGAACCTGGTCGTCCTTGACTGGACTGAACTCCAGCCCCCTATTTTACAGGCGATCCTGCTTGATATGTCATCCGCTTTGCTGATCTATGTTGTCCTTATCATCGTTGTCACCTTCAGCCTGCTCAATAGCCTGCTGATGTCAGTCCTTGAGCGTACTCGAGAGTTTGGGATGCTGATGGCCCTGGGGATGAAACCAGCAATCCTTGGAAAGGTAGTCTGGGTAGAGACCCTGATGCTCATCCTCTTTGGCGTGCTGACCGGCCTGCTCTTTGGCTATGCGATCTCCGAGTACTACCACCAGACGGGAATCTACTTTGAGGCGATGGAGGAGATGATGGCGGAATTTGGCATGTCCGGATCAATCTATCCGATCATCCACCCGTTCACGCTCTTCGCCGGCCCTCTCTTTATCAGCCTCTCTATCGCTCTGGCCGGCCTCTATCCCATTCTCCGTATTCGTCGCCTTGAGCCGGTAATGGCGATGCGCAAAATCTAGGGCTGGAGAGACAATGACACAAAAAACCCTGATTATCCCCATCGCCTGGCGAAGTTTGTGGCGCAACAGCCGGCGCACCCTGATTACCTTTGCCGCGATCGCTGTTGGCGTCTGGTCAATGATCACCCTCGCCGCTTTTATGGATGCCTGGGTGGGGAGTGTTGTCCATGAAGCAACCAACAACCTCACCGGCCACGGCCAGATACACCAGCAGGGCTATCTCGATGATCCCAGTGTTGAGTATCGTTTCTCACTTCCGCCAGCCTCTCTGGATGAGGCCATGGAATCACCCCAAATTAAGGCCTGGAACCGTCGTGTCCGTGTCCCTGGGATTGTCCGAAGCGAGAGAGAGAGTGCTCCGATTACCCTTATAGGCCTTGACCCCGCCAGAGAGGTTGACCTCTCCTTCTATGGCAATGAACTCTCAAGTGGCCGCCAGCCCAAAGAGGGACGCACTGCCGAAATTGTTCTTGGCCGTCGACTTGCTGAACGACTCCACACCCGAATCGGAAAGCGGGTGGTCATCCTCAGCCAAAACAGCAGCGGAGAGATAGCAGAATCCGGCCTCAGGGTAGTTGGACTCTTTGATGCCTCTTTGGAGGAGATTGAGCTCGGCTTTGTCTTCATTACCCTGCAAAAAGCCCAATCCCTCCTCGACATCAAAGATGCTGTCCATGAGGTCGCCTTCACCCTTTATAACCCGGAAGAGGTCCAGAGCGAGGTTGATCGGTTAAAGCAGGTATTTTCAGATCTTGAGTTATCCACCTGGAGTGACCTCCAGCCCTTGGCCCAAACCATGCAGGAGATGTCAGCAGCAATGATCGGTGTCTGGACCGTCATTATGTTTATTATTATCGCCTTTGGGATGGTCAACACCCTGCTGATGGCCGTCTATGAGCGTACCCGAGAATTCGGCCTGCTCCAGGCGCTGGGCATGAAACCCAGGCTCATTCTCTCCCAGGTACTGCTGGAAGCCGCCTTCATGGTGGGAATTGGGGTAGTCGTTGGGATGGTAATCAGCATATTGAGTATTTACGCCTTTACGGACGGCCTCGACCTCGGCCCTCTTGCGGCAGGGGCCGATCTTTTTGGCTCCGGGAGAGTGCTCTACCCCAAACTTGATCTGATTATCATATTTGCCATCTCGTCCTTCGTCTGGATTATGGGAATTCTCTCCTGTCTATGGCCCGCCTGGAGAGCAGCCCGCCGAGTACCTGTCACCACCATCAACCAGTCCTATTGAGGAGAAACTGTGACTACCATTGTCCACTGTAATGCAGCCACCAAAACCTATGGTCAGGATGAAGTCGAAGTACATGCCGTACAGGCTGTCACAGTTGAAGTCACAAAAGGTGAGTTTGTCAGTCTCTCAGGGCCATCCGGTTCTGGCAAGACCACCCTGCTTAACCTCATCGGTGGACTGGACAGGCCCACCTCTGGGGAGATTACAGTTGATGGATCCAGAGTAGACCAGATGAAAAAAGCAGATCTCGCTGAACTCCGACTGCATAAAATTGGTTTTGTCTTTCAAGCCTACAACCTGATTCCGGTATTGAGCGCATTGGAGAATATTGAATTCATCATGCAGCTTCAGGGGATAAGCCCTGACATCAGGCGAAAACAGGCGCTTTCAATTCTTAATGAAGTCGGCCTGGAGGGCCTGGGTGATCGACGCCCCGCCGAGCTTTCAGGCGGACAACAGCAACGTGTTGCTGTAGCCCGAGCGATCGTCAGTGAGCCGGCTATCATCCTCGCTGATGAACCCACAGCAAATCTTGATTCAGCAACTGCAGAAGAGCTCTTAAACCTAATGGAGTCACTGAACCGCAACAAACAGATCACCTTTATTGTTGCCACCCATGATCAGCGCGTTATTGACCTTACCCGCAGAAGGATTAGAATGGTTGATGGACGAATTGACACGGATGTGACAGAGGCGGATTAGGTCTAGAACCATGTTTAAACCGGCACTCTCTTCAAGACTGGTGTGGAGCACACTCCTCACACTGCAGTTGAGTGCGGCGCTTGCCAGCACCGAACCTCTTAAGGGAGAGCTCCAGTTAAACGGAAGTTCAAGCGGACCTTATGAGAACTCCTTCCTCTACCCTGACCGTACCTCAATATCAAACCGCTCTGCCTCACTGCGACTGATTGAGGGCTTTTCCGAAGGACCCTGGAGCGGGACAGTCCACTATCTCGCCTCTCTCCGTCATGGAGACTCAGTCTCAGTCTCCAACCCTTATAGCCAACAAGAGACGCTTCCCTGGTTTGACCTCGACAATACTCTCAGTTCAACAACCAATGAGAAGAGTGAACACAGGCTTGATCGAGTTTTGCTGAGTTATTCGGGGGACAACACCATCTTTCGACTTGGGCGTCAATCTCTGACATGGGGGAATGGACGGGTCTTCCGGCCTGCCGACCTCTTTAACCCATTTGCACCGAACTCAACAGATACCCGATATAAACCCGGCGTTGACATGCTCTATGTGCAGCACCTGCTGGCTCAGGGTGATGATATTGAGTTGGTCGTTATCCCTAGACGCTCAACAGAGTCAAATGCCATCGATAGTGACCTGAGCTCAGTCGCGGTTCAGTGGCATGGCTATGGTGATATTATGGAGACCACCACCATGCTTGCCCGTGACTACCTTGATACCACACTGGCCCTTGGCCTGGTAGGGCCGATTGGAGAAGCCATATGGCGTATTGACCTGGTCACCACGATCTCAGAACTTGACACCACCTATACCTCACTGGTCGCCAATATCGAACACGCCTGGAGATGGGGAGAATCTGTGGTTACCGGATTTGCAGAGTACTTCCATAGTGGTTTGGGGCTGAAAGATTACGCTCTTATCTTTGATCCAAGCGAACCACTGCTCTCCAAAATGGGTCGAGGGCAGCTCTTCACCCTCGGCCAGGACTATATTTCAGCCGGCCTCAATACCAGCCTGACCCCTCTGCTCTCAATCGGCTCTCTTGGAATTTTCAATCTGGCGGACTCAAGCGGACTGGCTTCATTGAGTGCTGAATACAGCATCCACGAGAACGGCTCATTTTCACTGGGGATAGACATACCCTTTGGCAGTGACAATACGGAGTATGGAGGGCTTGAGATCCTTCCAAACCAGTTCTTGGGCCCGGCTCCAACTCTTCGGGGCAGTCTTATCTGGCATTTCTGACTCTCTGCTTTTTCCCTTGCAAACCCTTGCACGCTCTCTGTTGCTCTTTTTCTCTGTCACCGGCCCACTCCACGCCGCTGACCACTGCGTCATACTTCAATATCACCACATCAGCAGCGAGACTCCCGCCTCTACCAGTGTCACCCCAGCCCTATTCAAAGCCCACCTGGACTACCTTAATGAGACAGACTTCACCCTTCTCTCGCTTGAATCAGTCGTCACCCATATTCTTGAAAAAAAGCCCCTCCCACAACGGTGTGCAGCGATCACCTTTGATGATGCCTATCGTTCCATCTATGAGGCCGCTTACCCACTTTTGCGCCGCTACGACTACCCCGCCACTGTCTTTGTATCCACACGTGGAATAGATAAAAAATTTGGCGCTCTGATGACCTGGGATCAAATGAGAGAGCTGTCAGATCACCAGATTGATTTTGCCAACCACAGTGCCAGCCACAGCCACCTGATTCGCCACCAAGCCGATGAGAGCTCAAAAAAGTGGAGAGAGCGGGTTGTTTCAGATCTTCGTGAAGCAGAAAGCCGGCTCTTGGAAGAGGTCGGCAGACCCACCCGACTCTTTGCCTATCCCTATGGTGAATTCACCCCTGAACTGCTGGAAATTATCAGCCAACTCGGTTTGATTGGCTTTGGGCAGCAGTCCGGGCCCGCCTGGTTTGGCAGCAACCCTCTGGTGATCAGTCGCTTCAATATGTCCACCCGATATGCCGATTTGGCCCAATTCAGAATGAAGGTCAACACTCATCCACTTCCTGTCGTTGAGAAGAGTTCCAAAAGCCCTCTGGTTAGCGAAGATAACAACCCGCCTGGGCTGACGGTTAAACTCACCCCGGGGCGATTCGATCCCCAGCAGATCGCCTGTTTCGCCTCTGGGGAGGGAAAGATCCCTATCTCAATAAGGACCGAGACCTCTTCCGGGCTGATCTCGCTCACTCTAAAACCCTCCAGGCCTCTTCGCCCAGGCCGCAGCCGCTACAACTGCACTGCTCCGCATCAACAGAAAAAGGCTTATTTCTGGTTCAGCCATCTCTGGATCAAGCCAAAAGCAGATGGAAGCTGGTATTCTGAATCGTTATAAAACAAAATATTAACAACCTTTATTAAAGACTATTCTTGTTAATTGCATAAGTTTGACAATATTAGTTTATTAGGTTATTATAATGTTTATTGCCGTTGTTGCCACTGTAATGAGGGTTTCAACCAAAAACACGAACCCCGGCCGCCCGAATAATGCGTTTTTCTCAGATAACTAACCCCAAACTCCTCATTCCTACCCTAAAAGAGCCCGACTGTAATTTTTAACACACTGATATTAATCAGATATTTATACCAACCTTGAATTTAATTAAAGAATAACTTGACACCATGTGTTCAACTCTATATTGTGCATTGCAACATATGGTGCATTGCAACAAATAGTTACGTTGTTTGTCATCTTAATTCACTTTTTTATTTATTCAAGAGGATATGAATCATGAAAAATCAAACTATTAATCTTATTACTGAGATCGCTGAAAAGAGCGTTGCTACAATCAAGAATGTGGGTGAACTCAACCAGCGTTCACCGGAAAAAGTTCACTGGACTGGCTCGAGTGCTCAGCTGTCTGATGCCCTGACTGACGTCAAGGTCATCAACGAAGCCGAAGAAGCAGTAAAGGCCACCAAGGTCAAGAATGCTGCCTAAGACCGGTATTGTGGCAATCGTCCTCGCAGGGTTGTTATACTCTGTGCAGGCCTCTGCCTTCTCACTCTTCTGGTTTGGACGCTCTGACAATAGCGTTGCTGAACAGACGACTACAAATAAAGAGCAACAAGATAACTATGCGATCAAGGTCTATCCCATTGATACCCAGGATATGCCTGCAAATATGGCTGAGATCTCCAATCAGGAGCGTAAGCAGCTGTTTGTCGATATCCTGCTCCCTCTGATCCTTCTCTCCAATCAGGCGATTTCAGAAGAGAGATCAGACCTGGTCGTTCTGTTTAGAGGAACAACCCAACAAAGTGATTTATCCGGGCGTCAAATCCGTTATTTAAAGGTGCTGGCCAAGAAGTATAAGGTCAAGTATGACCCTCAGCTTGGAATCCCTTTCCGTCAGGAGATGCTCAGTCGTATCGATATCATCCCCGTCGATCTCGCACTTGCCCAAGCCGCCAATGAGAGTGCTTGGGGTCGTTCACGCTTTGCCCGGGATGCGCGGAATATTTTTGGCATCTGGACCTGGAATCCAAAACTGGGCCTTGCGCCCAAAAGACGCGACAAGGGCTCGCGCCACTATGTGAGAAAATTCAACTCCCTTGGTGATTCAGTGGCTGAGTATATGCGCAATCTCAACACCCATCGTGCCTACTCTGACCTCCGAAGACTGCGTGCTTCTCAGCGCCTCCACGGTCAACCCTTAAGTGGGGAATTACTCGCCTCCGGACTCCTCTCCTACTCTACCCGGGGCAAAGATTATGTCTCCTCTCTGAGGATAATCATCAGTTCTAATCAATTTGATCGATATAACAACGCTACTCTTGTCTCCTCACTCACACTGGCAAGCTTATAACCCCCTCCCAGAGCAGGCATTTCTTTTATCGGGTTGATGGGGCATTCTCTCATCCTCCTGTCGAGATCCATTTTGATACAAAATCATCTTCTACGTTAACTCAACTCCTCGGCCAACGGGTTAACCGCCTGAAATGGCATGGACAAACTCAATTGAGTCTCCACTCTTTACCGCGTGCTCACTCTCACCTGAGAAGATAGTCTCCCCATTAACCACTACCAGTGCCAGTTCATCATCAAGCGGCTCTCTGAGTATGGGATAACGGCCAATCAATCTCTCTCTCAGCTCAACGATGTTTTCCACCGGCTCATCAAACACTGAAGGGATCTCGGTACCACCCAAAAGAGAGTCCGGAAACTGGACATTAACCCAGAAGCCTGTGACTTTTTCGGCAAGCTCCCTGTGTTTGTCTGCCAGCACCATACCATTCGGGCCAACCCCAATCAGAGAGTAGTATCGCTGTATTAAATCATCAAAATGAGAACGTTCTATCTTTTCACCTTCATAGGGACCACTCTTGATAGACTCATTAAACCAGCGATCAGGAAGAGTATCGTCAGAGGCTCTCAACCCTATCCTGAAATTAATCAGCCTCTCAAGGAGATTAATGTTCTGTCCGGCACTCTCAACACTCTCTTCAGTAAAAGGCAGTCCGGTCAACTCTTTGAGCTGAACCGCAAAATCACCACAATGGGGCAGCGACGGAGAGTTGAACAGCTTGGTATTAAACCGACACATCCCGGCCGCATCTCCTGCTGCAAAAACCTGTTCACATTTTGAAACAGCATATTCCTTGCCGTTATAACTTGCCGGATTGGCGTCGACCATCCCCCCATAGAGACTCTTTTTATAGTCGGGGTCATCATTGATTCTCGGATTGATCTCGAGTGTAACCCTGTTTCTGAGATGATCCATTCCCCGTGTTGCCACCGCAAGACCCAGGGCAAATGCCTTGATGATGCGTGAATCGTGGGGGTCTGACTGAAACAGACCCTTGACAGCCATCCGGTAATCGAGCGCCTCATCAGGATAACACCCCTTCTCCACTGCACGCCCTGACTCAGCAATAGTCGAACCGAAGCCCTTGCGTGCAGCCGTCATCTCCAGGAGTTGTTCTACCAACGCCCCATCACCCCACTCAAGTACCAAACCCCCGGTCTCCTGGGTAGTAATAATGCCTCGCTGATAGAGTTCAAAAGCCCAAGCCAGCGCGCCCCCGGTACTGGCTGAATCAAGACCAAGATCATTCAGCCTGTTGTTCAGTCTGACCACCACTTGAGGATCAGAAATCCCAAGATTGGGCCCAAACTTGCCGACAGTGACATATTCAGGACCATCACCCTTTAGCAGGGTGCCGGGAGCGGCCCCCTCCTCATCAAGCTGATTGAGCATACGACAGTGTACGGGGCACTTGTAACATCCTGTCATCCCCCTCTTATAGGGAGTCAAGTTCTCTGCATCCAGGCTTTTGCTCCACTGGGTCTTCTGATTATTCAAAGCACCGAGGGCATGGAGCGTTCGGCTTGCTTTATAGAGAAAGGGAGTGCCCACTTTTTTAAGTACGTTCTTCACTACACTGGTGCTCAGGATCTTCTTTCCAATTGCCTTGTTGTTACTTCGAAACAGAGCGGTCGGCGTGTGTTTGGGAACATCGCCCTCTATCAGGAGAGCTTTTAACTGCATTGACCCCATTTTTGCACCGCCTCCCCCTCGCGCCCAAATTGACTTCTCTCCCCCCATGATCCCACTGGTTAGGACCTGGTTTTCACCCGCTTGAGTAATCCGCGCAAGGGCCATGTCTTTGCCCTCTTTGCAGTGGTAGTGAGACTCTATCTGTTCGGTTAGAGATTGGTTGTTGAGCCCGCTGTAGGGGGTGGCATCATCAAAAAAGAAAGAGCCCTCTTTGTAATGAAGGAGTGTCAGTGAGGGCGCCTTCCCATACAAGACCAGATGATCAATCCCGTGACGGCGCATGAAGGAGGGGAAAAAATCACCCGCATTGGCATCAAGGATAGCTCGACTATCGGGCGAGAGGCTGGAGACATTCCCTCTTGGGGCCCCCGGCACAAATCCCGTGAGAATGCCCGCCCCAAATATAAGCGGAACCTGCGGGTCTAGTGGGTGACAACCCTCATCGAGGAGGTTATAGAGCAGATACATATTTGCCCCACGTCCACCAAGAAATGCGCTCGCAACGTCAGATGAAAAGTAGGCAGAGTGTGATTCCCTGTTTGTCAGATCAACAAACTGGACAGCACCCTGGTTGGGGTACTGCGGAGCTTGGTGCATCCGGGAGCAGAGCCGATCGATTCGGTTTTGTATATTCATCACCCTCTTCTATGAAGCTGTTAAAACCCCGGCATTGATAAACGTGACTCACCCAGAAAATAAATTACCAGCTGGTGCAGGATAAGGAAAGTATGTTTTAGTCATCCCTGTGAACTTGGCTTGTGACAGAGCTCAGTAAATCAACCCCCTGGAGACAATTAATTCCAGTCACACAACAACAATGAGGCTGGTGATTACACCAGCCTCATGCAGGTTTAACTGAGTAAACCTTACGCCACTTAGAGTAGAGTTACCTCACCCGTATCACCATCAACTCTTACCCTATCACCTGTCTTGATGGTTGTTGTTGCAATCCCGGTACCTGTTACAGAGGGAATACCATACTCACGGCAGACTATCGCTGCATGGCTTGTTAAACCCCCTATATCAGTAACCGCCCCTTTGATTTTGGTAAAAATTGGCGCCCAGGAGGGGTTTGTTGAGGCACAGACAAGAATTTCACCGGGTTGGATATCAACAATTTCTTTAAGACGTTTCAACACTCTTGCGGGTCCTTCTACAACCCCGGCAGAGGAGGCAAAACCACTAATCTCCGAGATTTCATCACCCGAAGCAGCATCCACCCCTTTTAACCACCCTTGAACTCGATCAGTGGTAATGCCCCAGAGCATCACAGTGAATGGTTCGGCAACTTCCTCAGGGGGTATTCCCAGGGCGGGTTGTGCATTCCACTCCGTTGCGGCGTCAAGGATTTTACGACGCTTATCAACCGTAGCCTTATAGTGAGCACTCCGCATGGGAATATCGACACCTAATGCCCACCCTGTTGACGTCTCTGTCAATAACTCTGGTATCTCATAGCGATTGAACATGAAGATATCATCAATATTATCCAGCATGTTCATCTTAACCAGCACTGCTCCGATTTCTCGAATCTTGGCATACCAGATTGTATGGAACCAATGTTCAACCCAGAACAGATGGTCTTCTGCGTAGCGGTAAATAGAGCGGATATTGTTGTAGGTGTCATCAAAGGTTTTCTTATCTTCATCCGTTTTTATCAGGCCGCGATATTCGGCTATGATCTCATCGCGATCCTTTTCGATTTTCTCAAGGGAACGCTCAATGGTTTCACCATTGTCAAGCTGTTCCAGGTAACCCTTGATATAACCAAGGGGAATTTCCAGGTTTGTGACCCAACTTCCTTCATGGTGATACCAGCCACTGCCGCAGGAGACATAAAACCACGGCTCCTTGGCATTATGAAACTGTTCCAGCCAGCTTTTACCTTCAGCCAGCTCTCCTAGCTGGTCTATTTTCTCATTGGCAGAGCCCTCTCCTTTGAGGATATCGGCCACGCCGTTCTGGGAATGCGCCAGCCTTGCCAGTTGGCAGAGTTCCTCCTCTGGTCGGAACATGGCCACATTGGCACCCGCCACCATTTTCCCGATCGAACTTTCGCTTATTCCAGGGAATAGATTCCTGGCAACATCGGTAAACATCAGATAGGCAAGATAGGAGAGATTCAGCATCTCGAAATGATACTGCCAACCCTTAAACATCATATTGACGAGTTTATCGAAGCCCTCCATCAGGTCGTATGAGACATAACACCCTTTGGGTACGGGCAACACCTCTTCCTCAGGAATGAACTCTGGCAGTTCATTAGGTATTTTCAGATTATCCATCTCTTCGCCAAGGGCCTTAAATTTGACTAACCACTTCTCCCAGAGGGCATCATAATTCTGAAATACTGGAAATACCCGCGCCCCGAAACGTTCCGCTTTTGCTCCCTGAACTTCGTCTGGGGGTGGGGCAATAGCACAGATGTAGAGGTAACAACCAACCATTCGCTGCGCAATGCCTTGGGCGGGCGGGATACAAAAGACTCGTGTTGTATATTGAGATAGTGAGATCTGCCATGCTTCCTGGAAAATATGGTCAAGCGGTGGAATTGCTTCAGGGGCATGAATCTTGTCTTGAAACCAAAACTGGTTTTTTTCCCACTCCTCCCGATCAGCTGAAAAAAGCTGATGAGAGGGGTACATCTCTTCCCATCCTGCAAGTTCGCTCGGGACCTGGAATTCATGTGGATCTGGAAAACGTCCTACTGTATCGCTAGACATAACTACCTCCTTTAGGTTTTTATGGATAAATGAGTAAATCCATCCATCCTCTTTATCTGGCCTGCAAAGGGTTGAAGAACCTTCTTAGACCTTAACATATTGATCGGGGTTACCCTTAAACATTGGTCTTCCGATTTTTTTTGAGCCATTAACATCAATAATCTATTCCTTTATATGAAATCGTTTTGCCTTCATCTCAAAGCGTGGGAGTGATCCAAAGGGAACAACCAAGACTTCCGGCCTTAAACCAAGCTCATTCTGCATTGTCTGAGTAACGTACGCTTGAGCAGCTTCATCCTCCGCCTCTTTATTGAGTTCGATCTCAACTTGGAGGCTTTTCATCTCACATTGAGTCGAGACAGTGATCCGAAACTCCCCGACTGTGTGACATTGCCGTATTAGATTCTCTACAGCACTTGGATAGATGTTCACACCTCGCACTACCACCATGTCATCAGCCCTGCCCAGGACCCCACCCTCAAATCTTGCAAACGTTCTCCCACAACTGCATTGCTCCTGATTCAATCGAACCAAATCACCTGAGCGGTAACGAATCGCTGGAAAACCAGTGCGACCCAAGTTGGTGATTATCAGTTCACCTTGTTCTCCTGAAGGAACTGGCTTTAAATCAATGGGATCAAGCACTTCAACAATAAACTCGCTCTCAATGAGATGTATCCCGTTTGGCTGCATCTCACACTCAAAACTATGGGCCCCAATTTCAGAGGCACCGGCATGGTCATAACACTTCACATCCCATAAGGTTTGAATCCTGGCTTTGGTTGCGGGAACATTGGCGCCGGGCTCACCGGCATTGATGAGCGCTTTGAGTGGCATTTTGCTTAAATCTATTCCTGCCTCATCCGCCACTTCTGCCAACCGCAATGCATAAGTAGGTGTGCAGCACATGGCCGTCACATCGAGCTCTTTCATTAACTGCAATCGCTGCAGTGAATTTCTTCCTCCTCCGGGTATCATCATTGCCTTTATTTGTTTTGCGCCCTCTACGGCTGCCCAAAAACCGATAAATGGCCCAAATGAAAATGGGACAAAGATCCGGTCTTGGTCACTCAATCCTGCACCGCTTAAAACATATCCCCAACATCGCCCCCACCACTCCCAGGATTCCGGGGTATCAACGACTCTTAATGGTTCTCCGGTAGTCCCGGATGTTTGGTGAAAACGTGTGTAGGCGGCCTGATTGAATGTTGCGTTCAATCCGAAGGGGTGATCCTGTTGTTGGGCCTCTACTAATTCAGCCTTGGTAGTAAGCGGCAATCGGGATAGATCATCAAGTGCTTTGATGGATCCGGGGTGTACTCCCGCATCATCATATTTGGCAGTATAGAATTGGTTCTTGCCGTATATTGATTCAAGCAAGGAACTCAATTTCTCCATTTGAAGAGCCTGTAACTGAGTACGCGTCAGTTTCTCTATTTGCGGATCAAAGAAATTCATACTACCCCTGGCTATCCAGATGAACTTCTGTTCGATGGCCCAATCGAATTGAATTATCAATAAAAAAAAGACGAGTCGGGGTGAGTGAGTACCAGCAGATATTTTCCATTGCCTGTTTGATCTGTGTTGGCTTTTGCATTGCAATAAAAGGGAATTTGGCGGTATAGCGAGCGATTACACTTAATTGTTTTGAGCCTGTGATAGTCTTGACCTCTCCTTCTATTTGAATCCCTTTGATCTCTTTCCAGTCATCATAATCCTCATAGATCGTTGCCGCTACTCTTGGATCAGATTCGATATTCTGGCAGTGACGAGTGGTGGGCGAAGAGAGAAAATACAAACTGAAATCATCACTGGCATAATAGAGGGGTGAGGCCCAAACCCCTTGATCTCCAAATGTCGCCAGTGAAAGCACCTTGTGCGCTTGCAAGTAATCCAATGCTCTCTCACGGAGGCTCATTATTTAATCAGCTCTGTTGATTAGCGGGGCCTGACCAACGGTCAAAGAGATCGTGCTCAAGCTCAATGCCAAAGATATCAAGTGTTCTATTGACGGTCTGATTTACAATATCATCAACTGTTTTTGGCTTATGATAAAAAGCAGGCATCGGCGGCAGTACAATTGCTCCCATCTCTGTGACTTGTACCATCAGCCGAAGATGGCCAAGGTGGAGCGGGGTCTCGCGAGGAAGCAAAACAAGAGGCCGTCTGTCTTTGAGAGTGACATCTGCAGCTCGTAACAGCAGATTTTCACTGAATGACGATGCGATGCCGGAAAGAGTCTTCATCGAACACGGCACAACGATCATCCCCATTGTCTTGAAGGAACCAGATGAAATAGATGCAGCAATATTGTCAATAGAGTGATGTACATCTGCCAAAGCTATAATTTGCTTGGCAGTTGAATCCGTTTCATAGGCAATTGTCTTGTGTGCCGCCTTACTGAGCACCAGATGTGTTTCAATATCTGAAACATCACGCAATACTTCAAGAAGACGAATCGCATAAATCACCCCACTTGCCCCTGCAACACCGATAACTAATTTTCTCATTCCTACCTCATCTATCTCATATGTAAATTAGATTCAGTTTTGTCTACTGATGCGGTTGCAACTCAATTCTCATCTGATCAAAGAGTGCATCTTCCATCTTTTCCATTCTCTTACTCTGCCCTGCCGGCCATTGATAGGCCAATGGTGTCACGCTGACCCCCTTCCAGGATTGATCTTTTATTTGCATTTCACTCATTTCAGCGATCAATAAGCTCAGGGACGCCATCTCTATTGGATCAGAGATAAAATGGGCTTGTCCTTTTAACAGGTAAAGCAAATTCTCCGGGCCTATTATCTGGATTGCACATCTGCCGTTTCCCTCCAAATTGATCTGGGTATTACTCTGTTGATCGACAGCAAAACGAGCAGTTTTTCGATCGCTGGCCACTACCCAGGTATAAGCCGTATTGGGTAACTCATCTTCTCCAATTGTAATGACCAGCCCTGGAGTTCCCGACCCCAGATAGTTGTAGAGCTTTTCAGGAAAATCAGCCAAGATGTTCAAGCAGATGATTTACATCTGGAAGTATGAGATCAGGCTTGATTTCATCAGGCGCATCCTGCGCCTCTTCGAGTGTACTGCCTCCGGTGAGCACCAGGACAGTATAAAGACCGGCCACTTTTCCCATTGCAATATCCTGCTGCAAGCTATCACCAACAACCATTCCCTGATCTGGAGAGACATCAAGCACCTTCATTGCCATCTCGCCAGACCACTCGGAGGGTTTTCCAGTAACGAGAGGTTCTTTGCCGGTAGCGTAGGCTACTGCCTTGATGAAGGGACCTGATGCAGGAATGAAACCACTCTCTACCGGTATTTTTGGGTCATAATTTGTGGCGATAAAATCGGCGCCACGCCAGATGGCCTGACAAGCCAGAGCAAGGCGTTGTTGGCTAAAATTGGGATCTTTGCCCATTATAACAACTTCCGCTTCCTCCGCATGATCATGGTCCACCAGATCCAACTTCTGATCATTCAAGGCCTCAATCAAACCGGCTCCACCAAAAGCAAGTATCTTGCTGTTTGGATGGAGTTCCCGGGCTGCACGAGCAGCAATAATCGCTGAGGTCAACACCTCATCTTCGTTGGCAGGGATTCCCATGGCCGACAATTTCTCAGCGAGAAAGTGACGCGTGTTCTGGTTGTCATTAGTGAGAAATGCAAAACGGATCTTTCGTCTTCGTAATTCAGTCAGTGTATCCGGCACACCTGGAATTACTTTCTTCCCTCGAACAACACAACCGTCTATATCGAAGACAATCCCTTTTATCTCACGATCCACCATTGACGCACCCCGACTTGTCAAAGGCCAAGTTCTGACCAGCGTGATTTAACCCGATCAACGATCTCAGGATCGAGTTCAATCGGTATAGGCTTCTTTTCCCATTCATATGGAATGGTGGCATCCATCAACAGTCTCCCGGTGATCTCCCGTGCACTAATGGGCAGGGAAGGATCGAGTGGGGTTGAACGCCCTCTTTTAATGACTTGAGAACGGTTCGGCTGGAAGCGGAAACTAAGGGCATACATCACCCGAGGAATATCCCAGGGATCAATATCCTCGTCCACTACAATGACCGTTTTTAATCCGTATGCGCCCATCTCTGTTGAAATTGCGGCGGTTAAAACCTGGTCTACATGGCCCGGATACATCTGTGTTATTGAAATGATGGCCAAAAAACGCCCCGACCCTTCAGGAGGACAGTAGCATGATTTCAGGCCAGGGATTTTCATCGTATTAAGCTGTTGCCATAGAGTGGCCCCATAAGAGAGCGCCATGGTCATATGGGTATCGGTCACAGCACGACCTACTGTTGTGCCATGGTGTATAGGGTTATCACGGTGGGTCATGCAGGAAACTTCAATAAAGTTTCTTGGGTCTGTACCAACACCTGAATAGTATCCCGTATATTCACCGAAGGGCCCTTCTTCATAGAAGGCTTCAGGATCAACAAAACCCTCCACAACCATTTCAGCAGTGGCCGGAATGGGCAGATCGACAGTTTCTCCTCTGATGACCTCTACAGGTTGGCCTCGGAGTGCCCCGGCAACATCATATTCTGAAACAAATGCGGAGACTCTCGATGCCCCGAGGATAAAGAGGAGTGGATCACAGCCTGAAATAGAGGCAACTGGCATTTTTTCCCCACGGGCCTGGTATTTCTTCAGCATGATGTCGGCATGTTTGCCTTTAATGAACTGAGTCCCGATCTTATCTTTTTCAAGCAGTTGACTACGATAGGTTCCCAAATTGACCCATCCAGAATCAGGGTCTTTAGTTATGATGAAGTGAGCTGTTCCATAATACGGCCCTCCATCAAGTGGGTAGTAGTGAGGGATCGGGAATTTATACAGATCGATATCATCTCCCAACAGAATATTTTCCTTACAGGGAGCAGAGTCAACCCATTTCGGTGGAGTCAAATCATCCCCGCGCTTTGCCCATTCCTCATACAGATCAAACAGCGATGACTCCCGTGGCTGACCCATAATAAAAGCCAGACGTTCTTCAGTTGTACAAACACTGGTGATGACCGGTGAGCTATAACCTTTGATATTTTCAAAAAGCAGGGCAGGACCACGCTCTTCTTCATTCAGTTTTGCAATGTGAGATAGTTCCAGATAGGGGTCCACTTCAGCTGTAATCCGTTTTACCAGGCCAGCTTCTTCACCTTGCGAAATAAAATCTCTCATATCTTTCATCGAACAATTTCCTCATAGAATAAAATAGAAAAACTACAATTTTTGAAACAACAGAAATTCAAGTCATCTTTATCGTCTTCAGCCCCCTTTCCATCATAATGTCATAGCCGCTTTTTCCTCCAAGAAGTGGCTTACCCTGCTTCTGACTCCAAACAGTTTCCGGCCGACTCTGAACGATAAAAATGTTGTCTGGGAATGAGGCCTCCTTATCTATAGTCCACTCAATATCCTGAGGGCAGCCATAGTGGCGTTCGATCGTTCTTGCTATCGAGACCAGTTCCTTTATTTCGTCATCATTCAGACAGCGCTCTTCCTGCATATCCTCATCAACATCTTTATGAACGATGCAACCCTTATCCTGATCATAGACACACTCAATATGCTTTTGAGAGATCTTTCGTTGGTTAATCTCTTTGGTTATTTTATCCACTACAAATTTATCCGGATTAACATAACCTCCAACAACGGTTTCACCAAACCCCCAACTGCCTTCAATAACCACCTTTGAGGGATCACCATTTGTAGGATCAATCGTAAACATCACACCTGAGGTCTTTGAACTCACCATCTTCTGAATGCCGACACTGATAAAAACATCCTGATGTTTGAAGTTATTTTTAATTCTGTAACTGATCGCCCGCGAAGTATAAAGACTTGCCCAGCAACGCCTGATGTTTGCAATGACCTGGGCAACCCCAATCGTCCAAAGATAGGTATCCTGTTGTCCTGCAAAGCTTGCGGTGGGCAGATCTTCTGCGGTTGCACTTGACCGGACTGCGACCGGGAGTTTGAGGTCGTGGTACGCCTTGCCCAATCCTTCGTATGCCTCTTCAACCTCTTTTTGAATCTTGATGGGCATTGGGTTCTTTTTAATCAACCCGCGGATTGTTTCACTCCGGCGATCCAACTCGGCGATATCATCGGGGTTGATCTCATTTAGAGTGAGAAAGATATCCTCTTCTATCCCTGTCTCAGAGATAAACTCTTTGTAGCATCTGGTGGTTACAGCAAAACCATGCGGCACCCGTATCCCTGCATCCAGTAGCTCACCCAGACTTGCACACTTTCCGCCCACTTCCGGGATATCACTCTTACCCACTGATTTAAAATCAATTACACGCGTCATTTCGATCTCCGAACCAACCGACCACTCTCCAACTACATTAGTTCAAACCAAATAATAACCATACAAGATAAATAGTTTATAGCTCAACTAAATGCATACTGGAAGTTTTTTTTTGATTGATAGGGTTTTTTATCTGCCTCGAACAGTCAGATGGCGAAAATACTGAGCCCTTTCAAATGCTTGACGATCTTTTACTGCATTATGGCTGATCGAGCCCTTTAACTCACTGATGGAATCAAAGCCGAGTTGTTCCATTTTGACCTTCAGCTCTGTAAGAATCTGGGCGAGATATTCCGGGCCTTTTTCAAACAGAATGGTGCAGAGCTGAACAACATCTGCACCGGCGAGGAGAAACTTAAGGGCGTCATTGCCATTTTTAACCCCCCCCGTCACGCCAAGTGATAGCCCGACCTGGGAGTAGAGGATGGCTATCCAGCGCATCCTGAGAAGCATATTAGTCTCAGAAGATGAGGGTGGCGTAGGAATCACCTGAAGAGTATCGGTACTGATATCAGGCTGGTAAAAACAATTAAAGAGAGAGACTCCGGCAGCTCCGTTTATCTCCAGTTGTTTTACCAGATGGGGGATAGAACTGAAATGAGAGGAGAGCTTCATACAGATAGGGATCGAAACGTTCTCTCGCAGTTCACGCAGCAGTGAGGTATATCGATCTTCGACTTCGGCACCACTTTGGTTACTATCCGTCGCAATAAAGAAGACATTGAGTTCAAGCGCATCAGCACCCGCCTCTTCAAGCTTTCTGCCATTATCAATCCAGCCATCAAGACTGATTCCATTCAAACTGGCGATGACCGGTATCTCGAGTGTGCTTTTTAACCGCTGAATCTGTTCAAGATAGGCATCCAGACCATTGGCGTAATCTTCATATGTCGGAATAAAATGGGAACCCTCACCATGACTCAACTCCTGTTGCTCCATAAGCAGCATCACCTCTTCATGCTCATGGCTGATCTCCTCTTCAAAAAGAGAGTGCATGATAATCGCAGCTGCCCCCGCATCTTCGAGCTTTCTGACACTATCAAGACTCTTCATCATCGGTGAGGCAGAGGGCACCAGTGGGTTCTTGAGATCAAGACCGAGATATTGAGTTGAAATATCCATAATCAATCTTCCTCAACTTGTAGTTCAGAGAGTTGTTGGTAGTGGCGGTAACGTGCAATAACCTGTGACTGACTCTTATTTAGATGCTCTTCTGCAATTTCTGGGCGTGTCCGCCCGAGAAAACTAAATCGGGCCTCAGTATCTATAAAATCACGATAAGCGATAGAGGGCTCCTTTGAATCAAGAGTCAGCGGGTTTTCACCCCGTTCACTGCGCCTTGGATCAAATCGGAACAGAGGCCAATGACCACTTTTTACCGCCAGCTCTTGTTGTCGCAGGGCATTTTTTAGATCAACACCGTGAGCAATACAAGGTGAATAAGCGATAATCAGTGAGACCCCCGCATAAGATTCTGCCTCAAGAAAGGCACGAACTGTCTGGACATCCTTGGCGCCTGAGGCTATTTGTGCGACATAGACATTCTCATAACTCATGGCCATCATCGCCAGATCTTTTTTCCCTGATGGTTTTCCTCCGGCTGAAAATTTAGCCACTGCTCCACGGGGAGTGGCTTTGGAAGTCTGGCCTCCCGTATTTGAGTAGACCTCAGTATCAAGAACCAGAATATTGACATTCTTTCCTGATGCCATGACATGGTCCAATCCACCAAATCCAATATCATAGGCCCAACCGTCTCCACCTATAATCCAGACACTACGGTGAACCAGATAATCTGCAAGATCAGCCAGTTCACCAGACTCCGGGGTCCCTATTTTTTTCAGTGTTTGCTTGAGAAGATCAACTCGCTGTCGCTGCTCCCATATACCTGACTCATCGGCCTGGTCTGCATTGATCAAGGCATCACAGAACTCCTCTCCCAAAGGCTCTTTAAAACTGCTTAACTTCTGTCGGGCTACAAGGGCATGGTGGTCAATTGAGAGCCTGAAACCAAGGCCGAATTCTGCATTGTCTTCAAACAGAGAGTTACTCCAGGCCGGCCCCCTTCCCTGATCATTAGTCGTCCACGGCGTAGTGGGCAGATTGCCGCCATAGATCGAGGAACACCCCGTAGCATTGGCAATAATCATTCGATCACCAAAGAGTTGAGTAGCCAGCTTAATATAGGGTGTTTCACCACAACCCACACAGGCCCCGGAAAATTCGAACAAAGGCTCTAACAACATTGCCCCTTTTATGGTCGAGGTCTTGATTAGGCTACGATCAGACTCTGGAATTGTGGTAAAAAAAGACCAGCTCTCTTTTTCATCTTCAAGAAGGGGAGCCTGGGTCAACATATTCAGTGCTTTTTTGTCAGGCTCCTCTTTGCTTCTTATTGGGCAAACCTCAACGCATAACCCACAGCCAGTGCAATCCTCCGGCGCGACTTGATAACTGATCATGGTGCCCTGGGGGAAATCCTTGCCTTTGACTGCTACTGACTTAAATGAGCGTGGGGCATCAACCAGGAGGCTTTGGTTAAATATTTTGCTTCGAATTGCCGTATGAGGGCAGACGAGTGGGCACTTTCCACAGTGAGTACATAGGTCGGTATCCCAAACCGGAATTGCCAATGCCAGATTACGCTTTTCATAAGCCGCCGTCCCAAGCGGGAAAGTGCCGTCAGCAGGAAACAGGCTCACAGGTATCTCATTCCCCCGGCCCGCAATGATCTCACCAGTGACCTCTTGTACAAAAGGGGGTGCATTTTTTGATACGGCTGGTGGTTGCTCTTGTGTCGAGGTGACAGACTCCGGTATATCAATTTTATGAAGTTGATGAAGTGACTCATCAATTGCCTTATGGTTTCGCTTGACGAGTTTACGGCCCTTGCGGCCATAACTCTTTTCAACAGCAACCTTTATCACTTCTATCGCTTTATTGGTCTCAAGAATACCGGTAACCGCAAAAAAACAGGCTTGCATGATGGTGTTGATCCTTGCCCCCATCCCTGTCTTGCGAGCAACCGCATAGGCATCTATCAAATAAAGCTCAATCTGTTTATCGAGGATCGCCTGTTGATAGAGTCTGGGCAAGCTTTCCCATACCTCTTCAGCTGGAGCAGGGGAATTAAGAAGGAATATTGCCCCCTCTGCTGCCTGTGCCAACATATCGTAGCGCAACAGGAACTGGGGTTGGTGACAGGCAACGAGAGCGGCCTCACCGGTTTCAACAAGATGGGCTGATCGAATAGGGTCTGGCCCAAAACGAAGGTGAGAGATCGTTACTGCTCCCGCTTTCTTTGAGTCATACTCAAAATAACCCTGAACGTAATTATCGGTCTCTTCACCGATTATCTTGATCGTATTTTTATTGGCACTGACCGTCCCATCGCTGCCCAAACCATAGAAAACGGCTGACATACTCCCTTTGACAACAGAGACTCGATAATTGCGGTCGTAATCAAGGCTCTTATGGCTTACGTCATCATAGATTCCGACTGTGAAATCATTTTTTGGTTCGGGTTTTGCAAGCTCATCAAAAATCGATTTCACCATTCCTGGAGTAAACTCTTTTGAAGAGAGACCATAACGCCCACCTACGACATTAATTTGCTGATCGAACTCATGATTAGACTGGTTTTGAGCAAGCGCGGTTACAATATCCTTATATAATGGCTCACCTTCAGCGCCCGGCTCCTTTGTCCTGTCAAGAACTGCAATCTGCTTAACTGATCTGGGTAGCACATCAAACAATGCTTTTGAATCAAATGGACGGAAGAGCCTGACCTTGACTGCGCCGACCTTCTCCCCTGCTGCATTCATCTGGTCAATCGTCACATCTACCGTCTCAGCCCCAGATCCCATCAGAATAACAATCCGATTTGCATCACTATTCCCAATATAATCAAATAACCGGTATTTACGCCCTGTCAACTGGGCAAAATGGTTCATTGCCTTTTGAACCACTTCAGGCATTCTCTGGTAATAGCTATTGACCTGCTCACGAGCCTGAAAAAAAACATCGGGGTTCTGGGACGTTCCTCTGATGACCGGATGCTCAGGTGACAGGCTGCGATCACGATGTGCCTGGACCAACGACCTCGGAATCATCGCTTCTACCGTTTCACTCTCTAGCATAACGATCCGATTGAGTTCATGGGATGTTCGAAAGCCATCAAACATATGAATAAGTGGAATCCGTCCCTCCAGTGTGGCAGCCTGTGAGATCAGGGCCATATCCATCACCTCCTGAACGGATCCAGAAGCCAGAATCCCAAAACCCGTTGTCCGCGCAGCCATGACATCACTGTGATCACAGAATATGGAGAGTGCGTGAGTAGCAACCGTCCGCGCAGCAACATGAAAAACCGTTGGGGTTAATTCACCCGCAATTTTGTACATATTGGGGATCATCAGCAGCAGACCCTGGGAGGACGTGAATGTGGTGGCCAGAGAACCGGCCTGGAGCGCGCCATGAATGACTCCAGATGCACCCCCCTCGCTCTGCATTTCAGTAATATTGGGAACACTCCCCCAGTGGTTGGTACGACCTTCGGATGACCACTGATCGGCAAGCTCTCCCATTGTCGAAGAGGGTGTGATGGGGTAGATCGCAATCACCTCATTAGTCAGGTATGCCACCCAGACAGCTGCTTCATTCCCATCGATAATGGTTGTTCTTGGTGTGCTCATATAGACAACTTTTTGAAAAATGTGTCCAGTGCCAGCTACGTGCCCCTTGATGAGTTAAAAAAGTGTTTCAATCCAAACAAGATCAATCAGAAACAGTTGAATATAGAATATTGAGATGGCCGGCTATGGCCAATAAAAAAAGCTCAGGTCTCCGTTCCAGATCATATCCAACCTCAAGTCTGCGCTTAATAGTGTTTCAGCACAAGATGGAGGCAGGCCACACAGAGAGTAACCCTCTATTTTTCAGAGGAAAATTTATTGGCATCCTCAAGCTTGCCGATCAACTCATCAAACGTTTCAAAGAGGAGCATGCTGAATCTGGATGAATACGGAGAACTCAATGCGCTGTTGCGACCGCAATTGCCACTCGTTGGGAGGTAGAGATGTTCGGACCCTCAGACTGAGGCTGATATATTGGCCAGCACCTTTGCTGATCTCTATATTCATGAACAGAAGAAAAGATTGAGCTACCACGGCGTCAGCTCCCTATTCGAAAATGGCAGAAAATACCTTAAAGCAAGAGAAATCTATGCCACAGAGTATCCGGGTGGATGGAATTTTTTGACAGGCTTCGCTGTCTGCAATAGTCTCAGTATCATCAATAATGATGGAGTTGTTATTAAACCCACTCTCTGTGTAGGTCTGACTTGCGGTATAATCCAGAAAGAGCTGATGTTTGGCTGGATGAAGACAACACTGAGCGACAATGATCACTATGCCGACACTGACAATACTGGTTAATCAATCTGAGGAGTTAGGTGATGACCATTAATTCTATTATCTGGTCAAGTACAACGCTGCTGTTCGCCTTTGGGGGCCTGAGGATTCGATTCAGCCTGGCCAGGGATTCTGCGGACATAATGGTCAGCCATCTGATTCTGTTTATGGCGCTGTGGTCACTGCTGATGGTGCTGATCGATGGTTGAGCTTCTGTTTGGTTCTGGCTGGATCCTGCACCTGCTTCTGATAGCAATTCTCTACCTCATGTTGCGGTCAGCGCGCACGCTGTCACTCAGCCAATTGATTAAACGAGATGCCGTCCAGCACCACATCAATCACCAGTATCACCTGGAGAACCAGCACGGTGGAAACTGGAGCAACTACCAATCATGGCTCCGGAAAAACTAAAACCAATCAAACCCTGACCAAAAAAGCTCAAACTCAGCAAAACACGCCTAGAAGGGCTGGATCTCCACCTCCATCCCCGGTTCAACAGATGATGACTCTTCGGACAGAATGATAAAACAGTTCGCCTGACTCATTGAATTGAGAATTCCCGATCCTTGTTGACCCGTAGTCGTGACACGCCAACTTCCTTCTTTGGTTTGAAAGAGAACTCCACGCTGAAATTCAAGCCGGCCCGGAATTTTTCGAAGATGAGCATCACACTGCACCCTGAATCTAGGCATCAGTGTTGTACTCTCACCCATCATTCGCCGAAGCGCAGGAACTACGAACTGATGAAAGGTGACCATTACCGCTACAGGGTTGCCAGGAAGCCCGAAAAACTGGGCATTGCCAATCTGACCAAAAGCGAGAGGTCTGCCTGGTTTGATCGCCAATTTCCAGAAATCAACACTACCCAGGGAAGCCAGCGTCTCTGCAATATAGTCAGCCTCACCCACTGATACTCCGGCAGAGGTGATCAGCATGTCGGCTGTGGCCGCTGCAGCGGTAAACGCTTCACGGGTCATCCTGCGATCGTCAGGGATAATTCCCATATCCTCAATCTCTACACCAAGATCCTTCAGCATTCCCATTAGGGTGTAGCGATTACTATCATAGATTTGACCGACCTCTAAACGCTCTCCAATGGATCGCAACTCATCGCCTGTTGAGAAGAATGCTACTTTTGGCCTGCGTGTGACAGTTAGATCTGAAACCCCAATAGAAGCCAGTAGACCCAACTCTGCGGGCCGAATTCGTTTTCCTGCGGCAAGGGCCACCCCACCTTGTTGCAGGTCTTCTCCGGCCTGCCTGACATTCTGTCCCTTGCTGATCTCACCCCCTATCAAAGCACCGCTGTCAGTAGCTTCAACCTGTTCCTGCATAACTACCGTATCGGCCCCTTGAGGGAGAACTGCACCGGTCATAATCCGGACACATTCACCAGACTTTACTTCTCCGTCAAAGGGCTTCCCGGCAAGTGCTCCGCCAATGATGATTAGATGGGTTGGCTCACCTGACGGTGTGATGTCATCAAAACGGAATGCATATCCGTCCATGGCCGAGTTTGTATGAGCCGGTACTGCGATCGGGGAGTTAACGTCCTGTTTGGCAACCCGGCCAAGGGCATCCACAATTGAAACCTGTTCAGAGCCTGAAAGAGGCGTGATTGAAGATTCAATTCGAGTCAACGCCTCTTTGAAGGTGAGCATCTTTTGTTCACTATTGTTGGCCATCAGATCTCCTGCACTTGGTTACTATTTCTTTGATGTTTGCTGTTTGAAGGGAGTAAAAGCGGATGAATGCTCAGATTGACCTCAGCTTTCCTCCCACAATCTCATAAGTCATGTCGGAAAGACCGGCCTCCTCTGTCAGCTCATGACTGGTCAATATCATAGCCATTCCCTGTTCACGCAGCCGATGGACAAGTTCGAAAGTTTTATTGCGTGACTCGGCGTCCATTCCTGATGTGGGCTCATCAAGGAGTAATACTTCTGGATGGACTACCCGGCCGCGGGTTAAAGCGACCCTCTGGCTCTCACCCCCGGAAAGTTGACGGGCGTGACGGTCTGCAAGGTGCGTTAACTGGGCCCACTCGAGTGCCTCTGCAACCTGGCTTCTTAATGCCTCACCCTTGACGCCCTGTTGACGAAGCCCGTATTCGATATTCTTTGTCACTGTAGTATCAAAAAGATAGGGCTGTTGATGAAGATAGACGACCTTGTTGTGAAGTATTTTTTTTGCTTCAACCCACTCAAGTAGCTGCCCTTCCATTTCCACACTTCCATTGTCTGGCTTCAATAACCCGGCAATAACCTTGAGCAAGGTTGTTTTACCGGACCCATTGGACCCCGCCAGTCGAATACACTGGCCTGATGCGATCGTCATGGTATCAACATCTACAACCGGCCTTCCACCGACTGATACTTTAACCGTCCGCCAGATCATTGTTTTCGTACTCTTTTTCATTCGCTCAACGTTCCATGACCTCTGAACTGACTGACCATGAAGTTAAGCAGAAGAGCCAGAAAAAGAAGCACCATACCCAGAGCAATACCCTGAGAGAATGAACCCTTGCTCGTCTCCAGAGCGATGGCCGTTGGGATATTACGGGTAAAATGGAGAATGTTGCCGCCCACCATCATTGAACATCCCACCTCTGCGATAACTCTGCCAAAACCAGCAGCAATTGCTGCCATTAATCCAAAGCGAACTTCATACAGCAGTGTAAACATGGCCCTGAGTGGTGATGCGCCCAGAGTGATGGCGGTCTCCCACACTCTGCGATCTCCACCCTGTATGGAAGCATGGCTCATTGAGACCAGGATGGGAAAACAGAGAACCATCTGCCCAAGAATCATTGCTGATTGAGTAAACAAGAGCCGCCAATCCCCAAGCGGACCTGCTCGAGAGAGCAGGACATAGAGCAATAAGCCCACCACAACTGCGGGGAGCGCAAGGAGAGAGTTGAACAGTGAAATTAAAAATTGACGTCCCGGAAAACGGGTGTAGGCCAGTATAAAAGCCACTGCCAGTGCCAATGGGGTTACAAACACGATCGCTCTTAGGGAGACACTAAAGGAGAGAAGAATAATCTCCCATAACTCCCGATCACCTGAAAAAAGCAAGCGAAAAGCATCAAGAGTAACTTCACCAAGTGTCTGCATTAATGTCTACTCACCACTCATGGGTACAAAGAGTTGTTCACCCCCCACTCGATAATTGGCAATCAACCTCCCTGTGGCCGGTGTCACCAACCATTCAGCAAAACGACTTGCGGCCGCGTAGTTGACATGGGGATGTCGTTTTGGGTTGACTGGAATTATCCCATAAGGGTTAAAAAGGGCCGAATCACCAGAAAACAAGAGATCCAGATCATATTGGTCTCGAGTAGCCAGCCAGGTTCCTCTGTCAGTCAGCGTATAGCCTTGCAGTTCATTGGCAATCTGAAGGGTCCTTCCCATTCCCTGCCCTACTTCCCGATACCAGACACCATCTGGGTCGAGAGATGAACGCTTCCATAGCAGGAGCTCCTTTTTATGAGTACCTGAATCATCACCCCTTGAAATGAAGAGTGCACTTTTATTGGCGATTCGGTTAAAGACGGTGTCAATATTCGATGCGTTCTTGATGTCAGCCGGATCAGATAATGGCCCAACGACAACAAAGTCATTATACATCACCTGTCGACGACCCACGCCACTGCCCGAAGCAACAAATTGGGTTTCTGCCTTAGGCGCATGGACAAGAACAATATCAACATCACCGTCGACCCCCATCTTTAGCGCCTTGCCCGTGCCAACCGCAATCACCTTGACTCGAATACCGCTTGCACGCGTAAAGACGGGCAACAGTTGATCAAGCAGACCTGAGTTGACTGTACTGGTAGTGGTTGCCAGCTTGATCTCTCCATTCTCCATAGCAACGCCTGAATTAAACAGCATCACGGTACCCAGCAACAATACAATCCTTTTCCAGCCAATAAAGACCCGCCTCATCACTTCTCCTCAAATCATCTCTTCAGCACGATGACAGATTGTATATTCTGACAGTCGTATTTAATCCTCTTCTCTCCACGGATTGATGCTATGCCCACTTGCTCCCAAATGACTCAGGGTGCCTCACTCTGCATGACTATGTCATTTTGCACCAGAAAAAAACCATCTGATTAAACCCAATTCACCACTAGGAGGTGTCAAATTACAAGACAGATAAAGTGAATCAGATCTGGAGAATCAATTTTCAATGTTCTACCTCGCGCTTCGCAGCGGTAAAAACACCGCAATATCTCAGAGATCAATCTCAGACCTGTCAAGTGAATCCCAAAATACCAACGCTGTAATGTGGAATAGAGTGGGCTTTAAGATACTAACCTGTTGTGCCCTCCTCCTTGGACTTCAATCCCCCCTTTTGGCCACCCCAATCAAATCAAATTCTCAATATTCAGACCCGATTTTACCTAATCTTTCAGAAATCAGGCAGGGTTCATTTCTCTTTCGCAGCATGACGCCATCTGAGGAGTCCTTAAATCTGGATATCGATTTGGCAACGCTGATCAGCACCGATGTTGAGATGGATATTTCAGGCATTGTAGCCAGAGTAGTTGTCACCCAGAGTTTTAAAAACCCTGGAGACGAGTGGATTGAAGGGCTCTATATCTTCCCATTACCAGAAGATTCAGCAGTAGACCAGCTCTACATGGAAATTGGAGATCGGATCATTGAGGGCAATATAGAGCCAAAAACCAAGGCAAAAGAGATCTATTCGAGAGCCAAAAAAGCCGGGCATCGCGCCTCACTGGTTGAGCAGCAACGTCCCAATATATTTACTACCTCTGTAGCAAATATCTCACCGCACGAAGAGATTAAAATACGCATCAGTTACCTCCAGACACTGACGTACAGTGATAATCGTTATCGAATACGGTTCCCCATGGTGGTTGCACCCCGTTATCACCCAATCCCAGTTGATCACTCCTCAAGTCCATCCGAAGAGACAGAGGCTGGCGGCCTCAATCAAGAGAGCCAAAAAATCGAGTTGTCAATCATTCCCCCTGATGCGCCCTTTATTAATCCCGTCTCATTAACAGTGAGGCTAAATCCAGGGTTTCCACTTCAATCTATTGAAAGCACTTACCACTATGTGACCAAAAAAGAGGGTCCGGATAACAGAGTGACCCTCTCCCTGGCAGGTACGGTTCCTGCTGACCGTGATTTTGAACTGACCTGGCAACCGCGCCTTACAGCAAAACCCCAGGCAACCCTTTTAACGGAGTCATTTTCGCACCACACCTATGGGCTGCTGATGGTGTTGCCACCCAAAGCGACAGCTGAAAGAGCGCGCATTGCTCGTGAAGTTATTTTTGTCATTGATAGATCTGGGTCGATGTATGGTTCATCGATCAGTGAGGCTCGATCGGCTCTGATCAGTGGTATTAAACGACTTCATCCCGAAGACTTTTTTAATATCATTGATTTCAACAACACCACGGGTAAATTGTTTTTCATCCCCTCTGAGGCCACCCTCTCCAACAAAAAGCGGGCGATCCATTATGTTTCCCATCTCAGTGCTGATGGGGGGACCGAGATGGCACCCGCGCTTGATCTTGCACTGAGAGATAGCTCAACCGACGGTCGGCTACGGCAGGTCATTTTTGTTACCGATGGTGCAATTGGCAATGAATCTGAGTTGTTTTCACTCATCAAGTCGAGGCTGGGTGACAGTCGCCTCTTTACGGTCGGCATTGGATCAGCCCCCAACAGTTTTTTTATGTCAAGAGCAGCATCGCTAGGCAGAGGAACCCACACCACAATTGGCAAGACCGAAGAGGTTCACCAGAAAATGACTGCCCTCTATCATCAGCTGGAAAACCCGGTTTTCGCCAATCTCTCCATCCGGAGTGAAGATCAGCCTCTATCCGTTTTCTCTGATTACTACCCCAACCCTCTCCACGATCTCTATCAGAACCAGCCGCTTATTATTGCAATGAGACTGAATACACCCATCGATGAGCTTGAGATCACAGGTACCCTTGCAGGAGCGCCCTGGCACCTTCGGGCCGTTTCACAATCTCCAGATTCCGGTGCCCAACTCTCTTCCTTATGGGCCAGAAAAAAAATTGCACAACTTGTCATCAACCAAAACTCCAATAATCGCAGCCAAACAAGAGCGTTGATTACCGGACTGGGGTTGGATCACCACCTTGTCACCCCCTACACCAGTCTGGTAGCTGTAGATAAAACTCCCGCCAGAACAGCAAACAACCCTCTTAAGAGAATTCAGATGCCGACCCATCTTCCGGATGGTTGGAGACTGAAGAGCTCATCAAACTCAACACCTCGTCCATCCCTTCACACTCTCCTGCTTGCAAAAACCGCCACCCCTGCTACTGAGTATTTTATTTTGGCAATAGTGTTATTCCTCCTGGCACTTTTGGTGTGGCATTATGGCCGACAGCGACTTGCATGAGTCGCTGTTGGCCCTCTTTTTTATCCCTCGGGCTTGGGTTGCTTGCGTCAATTTTTTTGTTAAATGCGGGTTGGATTCATACCAAAGCACTGATTGGCCAATATTTGGTTGAGAGTGCCTGGAGCAGTTCTATTGAAGATCTCAATATTCATCGACCCTGGCCCTGGGCAGACACTTATCCGGTAGCCCGCCTTCGGGTGCCGGATAAAGATGTTGATCTGATTGTCCTCTCGGGCACCAGCGGCCGCACACTTGCTTTTGGTCCTGGCCATCTTGAAAGCAGTCCGCTCCCCGGAGAGAGAGGAAACGCCGTCATCAGTGGCCACCGAGACACTCACTTTAGGTTTCTCCAGCTCATCCACTCCGGGGATCATCTGCTGATCGACAAAACCAATGGTGAGACGACCCAATACAAGGTTATCCATACCCAGGTTGTTGAGAGTGACTCTGTCTCACTTGGACTTAAGACTGATGACAGACGACTTACCCTGGTTACCTGCTGGCCTTTTGATGCGATCCCTACTCACCCCAGCAATGATCTGCGTTATGTTGTTGAGGGCATAGAGATTTAATTTTTCTCTTTTACTCTCATCGTCAACATGAGTCAGAGAAAGCCGCATCATCACTCTACCCTATTGAAATTTCGCACTCCGAAGGGCGAGCGGTACTGACCTCTGGACACACCCCAAATCCACCTCTTCCGATTTATTGGAACCTCCTTTTACTCTTTGTTTATATTGTATTTTTTTATTCTCTTTTTTATCCATCACGATGTGCTAATGGGGTATTGACTGAGCCTGCCAACAGGCGTATAAATCGCGCGCCCAGGATTCTTTGATCCACTATCGCGAGCCCTCTTTCTATGGGTGCTCTTGACTGTCAACTGTGTGAACCCCCTCACCAAAAAGGGACTCTCCAGAGATGTTTGATGCGCTGAAAACGCTCTATGCACTGTTCGCCTTGATGACCTCAGTAGTATTGCTGAGTCTGGGTAATAGTGCATTTGGTTCATTTATCGTCCTGCGCGCCGATCTGATTGGATTTTCCGATGAGATGATTGGTGTAATGAGTTCTGCGTTCTTCTTCGGAATGATAATTGGAACCCTCTACTGCCCTCGAATTATTGCTCGTTCCGGTCATATCAGATCATTTGCTGC
>Ga0208274_1000092_pt1 | contig 44641 bp, 35 predicted proteins | sample ETNtaG_22_FD_185755 | JGI IMG/M metagenome (GOLD analysis project Ga0208274, IMG submission 185755) | Marine microbial and viral communities from oxygen minimum zone, Eastern Pacific Ocean - ETNP201306SV43 (SPAdes) (version 2) | ecosystem: Environmental > Aquatic > Marine > Oceanic ... | reverse complement strand
CAATGTCCAGACTTCCCTCAGACAGGGTGTATAAATTACTCTCGGTGAGATCCAGGCGAATACCCGAGAAAAGTTGATTGTTGAGCATGGTGAAGACGAGAAAGCCTATCACCACCAATAAAAGTGCTATTCCAGAATTAATGCTATTTCTCATCGTTACACTCAACTCGCTCGCTTAATTTCGAGGACAATCATGGTTGCAGCCAACCAGGCTACGATCACTGAAACGAAATAAAACACATCTTGCAGACTCAGCACGCCCTTGGAAATAGAACTGAAATGCGCAAGGAAACTCAGACTTGCCAGCGCATCCAGAACAATCATCGGTACCCAGTCCTCAAACAGATTCAGAACCATCGGGAATCCCGCAAGCACAAACAACAAACAAACCAACCCCGTGACGATAAACGCAATGACCTGGCTTCTACTCAAAGCAGACATACATGATCCAATGGCAAGGAATCCCCCAGCCATCAACCAACTGCCCAGATATCCAGCAAGGATGGCACCGTTGTCCGGCTCACCCAGATAGTTGACAGTCAGCCACAATGGAAAGGTCAGCAATAAGGCAATACCTGTAAATATCCATGCGGCCAGGAACTTCCCGGCGACTGCATCAAACTTCCTGATGGGCAGTGTCAGTAACAATTCAATCGATCCTGATTTGCGTTCTTCAGACCAAAGCCTCATTGAGATGGCGGGGACGAGAAACAGATACAACCAGGGGTGGAAATTAAAAAAGGGGGCCAGATCCGCCTGGCCTCTCTCAAAGAAGTTTCCAAGGTAGAAGGTGAAAACCCCTGACAGAATTAGAAATATCAGGATGAAGACATACGCCAGATGAGTGACGAAATAGCTGTTCAGTTCACGTTTTACGATAGCAACAAGATGACTCATGCTGATTCACCTGTTGTTATCTGCCTGAACACATCTTCAAGCCGACCCTTTTCCTGGAACATCGATTCAGGTGCAATTCCCTGTTGGGTCAGTAGACCGCTTAACACCGAAAATATCTGCCTATTGTCTTTAGGGAAGACCGTGATGCTCGTGCCCGACACTTCCAGCGAGTCAACTGATGACAGTGGTTCAATCTGAGACCGAAGCAGGTCTGCATCAACATCCTCAGGTAATATCAACGTGACAGCACCATGGAACCTGGACTGTTTTTCAAGCTCTTCTGCTGAACAGTCAACGACCAGTTTGCCCTCGGAAACGATTACAACTCGACTGCAGACTGCCGCAACCTCTTCAAGAATGTGGGTTGAGATAATGACGATCTTGTCTTTTGACAAGCCCAGAATCAGATCGCGAACCTGTTTCTTCTGATTGGGATCAAGTCCATCCGTTGGTTCGTCAAGTATCAGCACTTTTGGATCATGGATGATCGCCTGTGCTAATCCAACTCGACGCTTGAATCCTTTTGAGAGCGTTTCTATTTTCTGATGCAACACCTGTTGCAGCGACATCTTTTTGACGACATCATCGACCCGCCGACGTTTCTCGTCGTCTCGAAATCCCCTGATCTCAGCGATGAAATTCAGGAATGTTTCCGGCGTCATATCCTCATAACAAGGTGCCCCTTCCGGCAGGTAGCCGATCATTTCCTGCGCAGAAATGGGGTTGTCGCCAACATCATGGCCGAAGACACTGATCCTGCCGCTCGTTGGTACAAGAAATCCGGTCAACATCTTCATGGTAGTAGATTTACCGGCTCCGTTGGGACCCAGGAATCCGAGTATTTCTCCCGGCTCAAGTTTCAAGGAAAGATCCTCTACCGCGCGCAAGGAGCCAAATTGTCTGGTTAAATGACTGACTTCTATCATTTTTGCTCTTACAAAAAGTTTGGAATAATAAACCAGATCGCATCATCAAGACAAAGCTAATTGTTTCAAGCCCTGAATACGATGGATGCTATCTGAATCCTGTTTAGACCACTTATCGATCCATTTTCTTCATGATGAATGACGCTTACTCAGGGAAAGTACCAATGAAACTATTGGATCCTATGATTTTGGGGGAAGAAATCTGCAACACGAGTCAAAACTTAAGACCTCACTGTCGGGGAAGCTGACATACTCTGTATTGACGGCATTAATGCCTGCGGCAGGCGACAGTGTCCCTGCTTCAGGCTGCGGGGTACAGTGACGCTGCAGGTTTCACCCAGGGATCGATTTCGCCAGATTCATACTTCCGGCATGTATATCGTATAGGTTTCCTTGCGCAAGTATGGAGACCTTCTGGTTCGGCGTCTTCGATAAGCCGACGGCTTCCAGAACTCCAAAATGGTCCGTTTTAAGCCACGTCTGCGAGACTGCCTCCTATCTTCGCCAGATCGTCGCTCCGTAAATATCACTTTTTTCATTTTCTCGGCCGTATTTTTTTCGGGAGGGAGATCTATTTAAGAGTTTAATATGGTTACGGGCAATCCAGAACTATCGAAATGAACTAAGAACTGATTGCAATATGCCTTCCATTCATAGCGCCTCCTCACGAACTACGTCGCGATGGTTATCTCGGGCTCTTGGCAAACCACAGATCCGTTCAGTATTATTCTTTCATTTCCACTCCAGGCACTCCTACACCATGCGAACCAGCAGATTGTCAAAGGAAGAGGCGTTAACTTTTATCCTGACTCATATTGTCGTAGAGAGGTCTCACAGTTTCGAGTTGAACCAGGCGACCCTTTTCACCCTGATGAACCTCGCTTCTGAAGCTGAGAACCGACTGCAACAGGAGGACGGCCTCATTCCTCACGAGGTTATTGAAGCAATTGCGGCACCGTTCATAGAGTCAGAATGAGCAAATCACTTCTCGCAGAACCCGCAGCCTTTATCTTTGATATGGATGGGACACTTTTAGATACTGAACCTTCATATACGATCGCAACTCAACAGGTTCTTGATCCCTACAACGTCGAATTCACCATGGAACTGAAGCGCAGGGCCATCGGTGGTGATTCACACAGCAGCGCGCAGCTGGTTATAGATCACTATAATCTGCCCCTCTCAGCGGATGAATTTCTGGCTAAACGAGAGGTTTTCCTTCGCGAGCTTTTCACAGATCCGGCAGAAATACCGGGTGCAGGAGAGTTCATACAAGCCCTGGCAGTATCAGACGTTCCCATCGGCCTCGCCACGAGCTCTCATCATTATCTCTATAAGTTGAAACTCAGTCGCAAGTCGTGGGGCAACTGTTTCGACCAGGTCGTCTGTGGTGACAATCCTCATCTGAAGCACGGCAAACCAAGCCCTGACATCTTCTTACTGTGCGCCAGGATGCTGCATGTAGACCCGGAACGCTGCATCGTATTTGAAGACTCGCCAAATGGTGTGCGCGCAGCCATAAGTGCAGGCATGCAGGTAATCGCAATAAGCAGCCCCTACGTTGCCGATGGCGCATTGGACAATGCTTCTCTCGTGGTAGACAGCTACAGTGACCTGCAACAACTGTTAACCAGGTGGACCAACGCCTGAAAGCTCATCAACCCTCGCATCTGCTGCGCTGATCCCGACCCCTAAAAAAGAACTCGCTAAATGGTTTTTTAATCCTATGAACCAAAACAATAAATCAGAGATATCTCGATTAGATTCCTGACATTAGAGTTCATCCTCGGCCACGCGAACATCACTTACACTGTATGCGATTCAATGATCGATGATGCGAATCTCATGGTCGAACAGTTCGACGCCACCTGAAAGAATATGAGAAGTGTCTGAATGAAGGACTGGCATGCGTCACAGAGACCCATGTCCAGATTGGGATAGTGCACGTACGTGCTGCTGCTCGATTAGGTCCCGCCTTCCGCACTACCGGCTTCAGCCTTTAACTTCCGCAGGTGATTAAGGAACTTCATCAGGACGTCATAAGTCTGACAACCCACGACGTACAGATCGTCACTGACGAACGTCGGCACACCGCTCAATCCGAGGGATCTTGCTCTTCGCCAATCCTCGTCAACCTTGTCACCGAAACTTCTTGCCATCAGAACCGATCTGGCCATACCGCCATCGAGGCCTGCTTTTTCAGTAAGTTCGACAAGAACCTCAGTATCAGAGATATTCAGATTATCTACAAAATAGGATCGATACAGCAAATCGTGCAGCTTCTCACCGTCATCCTGGGTATCTGCCCAACTGCCAAGCTCCTGAGCGAGACGACTATTGTAGGTCATGGTTCTTTCACCATAAGGCAGACCTTCCCTATCGGCAATTTCCTTTATCTGATTCTGAAACGCCTGGACCTGCGACTCCCTTCCCTTAAAAAGATCCCCCAGGGACTTACCTTCCATTGGTGTTTCAGGATGTAACGGAAAAAAGGACCATGACACGGTCACGTTTTCTTCCTGGCGCAGTTTTTCGATACTACCTGTACTGAGATAACACCAGGGTCAGACGTAGTCGGTGAATACTTCGATGTGAACGGGTTCTGCCATATTGACCCACACTACTTATGCTTAATATTGCCGGACCTTGATCATGTACCAATCATTCACTGCTGGCAATAACGGAAAACAGCACTTCAATCATCCGGCTACAGACTGACCACAGGATTTGTTCTGGTCTTTATTCCCTGGTTTGGCAGGAATGACGACGCTACAGGCAGTCTGCTGAATAATTCGCCCCGGTAAGGCATCAGGTAAGTCCTTATCTACTCAAAGCGCAATGAATCGTAATCGACTCGCATTCGCGACAACGGTGACGGAGGACATGGCCATGGCCATTCCCGCAAAGGTTGGACTAATCAATATGGGATACAAGACACCGGCTGCAATAGGGATCAGGATAATATTGTAAACGAAGGCTCCGAAGAGATTCTGATAGATATTGCGAATCGTCCGCTTTGATATCCTGATGGCGCTGACAACCTTATTCAACTGATTGCCGACGATGGCAATATCTGCACTTTCAATGGCTATATCGGTTCCCTCACCCATCGCAAAGCCAACATCTGCAATTCCCAGAGCCGGGGCATCGTTAATACCATCACCAACCATGGCGACTTTTTTGCCCTCTTGCTGCAGGGATCTGATTTCAGCTAATTTATCTTCAGGTGAGAGTCCAGCTTTAAAATTGGAGATCCCCAGGTCTTTCGCGACATCGCCAACACTCGATTGGTTGTCTCCCGAAAGAATCAAAACCTCGATCCCCATTCTTTGCAGCTGTAGTACAGTATTTTCTGCTTCGTCTTTCAGAGTGTCGGCGAGTACAAAACTACCTATCAGCAAGCCATCTTCAGCAACATATATGGTCGTACCAATCTCATCACCGCCGACGATGACACCCTGGGACTTCAGGAACTTCGCATTGCCAATCACTGCATCCTTACCAGAAACATTGGCCGAGACACCACCACCTGGTGAAATCTGAAAGGATGTGACGGGAAGTTTTTTAACTCCCCGTGTTATGCAATAGTCAATAATTGCGGTCGCCAATGGATGTTCTGACGAGGATTCAAGGCTGTAAGCAATATTGAGTAAACTGGATTCCTCGGATGAGACTGAAACTACTTTTGGTTTACCCTCGGTAAGTGTACCAGTCTTATCCAGGACAATCGTATCTATCCCGATGGCTGCCTGTAATGCATCACTGTTTCGAATCAGCAATCCATTCGTCGCAGCACGCGTGACACCAACCATAACGGACATGGGAATCGCCAGACCCAGGGCACAGGGGCAGGCGACAATCAGGACAGACATCGCTGTAACAATTACCAGGCTAACTTCACTTTCAGCCGCAAGCCAACCCCAGTAAACGATACACAAAGCAGCGATAACCAGAACTGCAGGCACAAACACTGCAGCAATCGAGTCAGCGATTCGACCGATTGGCGGTTTTGAATTCTGTGCATCCTTAACCAGCGAGACCATACGCGCCAGCGTTGTCTCATCACCTATCTGCTCTGCTTGCATGGTGAAAGTGCCAAACAGATTGATTGTCCCGGCGGCAACACGATCTCCAGCTGTTTTGTCAACGCTGACGGGCTCTCCTGTTAACATCGACTCATCGATGCTGGAAAATCCTTCCGTTATCACACCATCTACCGGCAATCGATCACCCGGTTTTATTCGCAACAGATCGCCAATGCCGACTTTCCAGACTGCCACTGACTGTTCTTCTCCATCTGCGACAACAGTCGTTTCATCAGGAGTCAGTGTTAACAGTTTCTCAATGGCACCTGAGACTTTTCCTCGCGCATTCATCTCCAGGCTCTTGCCAAGATTTACAAATCCAATAATAAAAAGCGCTGCTTCGAAGAACAGATGTTGACTTGCCTCTGGTATGACTGACGGCAGTAAGACAACCAACATTGAATAGGTCCAGGCCGTTCCTGTTCCTAAAGCGATCAGCGTGTCCATCGTGGTGGACAGGTATCTGGCAGAATGGAATGCACCACGAAAGAAATGTCCGCCAGCAACCACCATTCCAATCAGAACCAGCAATCCAACCACTATCCAGAACAGCTGATTTTCAATCGAGGGGAATAGATTCAGTGCCATACCGCCCATCAATAGGCTGCCACCAACCAGTGCAACGCCGGATTTCCACAATCTCTGGTACAACTCGGCCTTAAGCAGCGTTTCCTTCTCATCGATATTGTCCGGGTCACTAACGGTCGCGCTATACCCGGCCTTGTCAACCGCTGCTAGCAGATCCTTGAGATCACAGCTGCCTTCAACATAGGCGCTTTCACTGGGCAGGTTGACGACCGCATCACTTACACCTGGCACGTTTTTGAGCGTTCGTTCAACAGATGCGACACAGCCCGCGCAGGACATGCCCTGAATCTGCAGGTTATAGTAGGTGTCACCCGGTAACGCATTTCCAGCCGAGGAAGTCATGAACTGATCACAAAGAGACTATGAAGCCCCTAGTGTAAACTTTGTAGTAGCTTGAAGGTAAAGAATTAAGCGACTGGCCAAATTGATCCGCAAATGTCTCATTTTTCATATCAACGTAATCATAGAGAAATTCGATACGCAAGATTATACTCCGCTGAGTCCAGATCTGACTGCAAGTGGAGTCCATCATGACAAGAACAGGCGTTATCTTTGCGTTTTTGTTAAGCATACCCATCAATCTTGTTGCTGCCGAAGTGCACAAAAAGGTCCAGGCAGCCCTCAGCTACAACATCCCGATGAATGAATGTAAACGGCCAAAACTCGCGGGAGCCCAGACCGATATCGTCGACACTTCAGGGACAACTACAAGATCCGATATCGATTCTTACAAGCTGGCAAGGTTTGAACGGAAGGAAAAACGCTGGAAAACATGCCTGAGCAAATACAAACAAGGTCTTGGAAAAGATTTTGACAGGTTGAGGAACAGCGCTCAATACGGTCTCACTCAACAACAGGCAGAGATCATTCTTGAGAAGATGGCACTCATACAGTCAGCTCTTATCTCGCCAGTTGGACTCCCTGAACAGTAATCAAACGTACATAAGATTAGCAGGATAGACTGGAGCAACAATGAGCAGAAAAGTGTCTCTTAGAATTTAGTGCCAGTGGTCCCATATGGGCTGACGACGTACAGTTGTCTGAAGTGAAGATAACAGTGCAGCCAAGCCCAGCCAAAACCGAAAAAAACATCACGTTTGAAAGTGGCAGCTTTAGTCATTGCTGGCCTGATTGTTATTAACGCAGTGTTAATGAGCGATTTACTTACTGCCATTCCAGCCATCCAAATCGAAGGTCAGCTGGGTGGTAGCGGCGATCCCATGTTCGGTCAGCACGTCGATGTCTACGTCAACCAAGCGCCGCCCATTTTCCTCGCGCCGCTCAACCACGCGTCCGTCGGTGCGCATGGTGTCGCCTCGGCAGGCAGGCTCGAGCATGCGTAGCTGGCGGCGCACCAACCACGCGTCGGGTCCCGCCCATTCGTAACCAGCCCGGTCAACGAACCCCTGTAAATACATAGTATTGTGGTAGGCGTCGCCGACACCCTGACCTTGTGCGTATTCACGGTCGTGGTGGCCGGGAAAGTAGTCACGTGTAGCGGCCGCATTCATGACCAATTTTGACAGCGTGATCGGCAGCGAGATTTCAGGTAACTTTTCCACATCGGCACCCACCACCGGCCGCTCGAACGATGGAGCCGCTGTATCGTCGTTCGCGGGCACGGTGTCATAGCGGTATATCACATTGGTGTTGGTTGCCAGGCTCACGCCATCCTGATTGCGGCATACCGTGTCTGTTGTTACGAAATAACCCTCACCCACTGCCGTGCGTTTTAATGGGCTAATCGATTCAATCCGGTCGGTGAAGGTCAGCCGGTCACCAACCAGTATGGGCGCGTGATACGCGCTGTCTGTGGTGACGTTGATGAGAGTTTCACAGGGCAGTGGCACTTCGAGCGCGTACACGGGCCCATGTTCGGGCCGACCGCCCGGGCGCCAAGGTGTCGGAATAATCCAGGTTTGAAACATGCCGCTTGGCGAGATGATCGCGCCATAGCGCTTTTTGGCTGCCGCCTCATCCCAATAGTTTTCGTTGGGATCTTCGAGCATTGCCGCGTAATAGGCGATCTGCGCCTCATTGACCGCATAGGGGGCCTCGATGGTCATCTCACGGCCAACCCACTCCATGGCTTCTTCGATCGACCCTTTGGCAACGTATGTCATTGGGTTAGCGTAGTTGGTGCTCATTATCTCACCTCTTGTTTTTTGCATACCTATGTTTACGCAGGCTTGAACTGCGGCAGGGCAATATCGCCGCGCGTTTCGAAGATAACGGAAACACCCATGCCGATTGTCACATCACCCGTTGTGCATTTGACGATATTGCACATCATCTGCGGACCCTCTTCCAATTTAACCACAGCCAGAATGTACGGCACTTCAAAGCCTTCAGATGGTGGCTGGTGTACGATCGAAAAGGTCATCACATGTCCGCGCCCTGACATTTCGGCCCAGGACATATCCTGTGACCAGCAGTGGGGACACCAGCGGCGCGGCGGGTGATGGACCCCGTCGCAGGTGTTGCAGCGCGGCAACATAAAGCGTCCCTCGGCTGCGGCCCGCCAATAGGGTTCGGTAACCTCTGAAATTTCCGGGACCGGTTTCATGGTGCTCTCCCCAGCAATAGTGTCGCCTGATCGGCCATCATGCCACCATAGGTGTGAACCAGCGTTATATCGGTTTCGACCTGACGGTCGCCCGCGCAGCCCATGGTTTGAAGTGCACCCTCGACCAGCATGGTAATGCCGGACGCGTCGCCGGTGTGACCGAACGACAGCAGACCGCCATAGGTATTGACCGGCAGATCGCCGTCTGGTGCTCCGCGGCCGTCTTCGAAGAAGCGTCCGCCTTCGCCAGGTTTTGCCAGGCCAGTCTCCTCCAGTAACAAAATCGGGTTGATGGAGAAGGCGTCGTATAGCTGGGCCATATTGACATCGGACGGTTGTAGCCCTGCCATAGCGAATGCTGGTTTTGCCGCATTGCCCGCGCCCATGGCGGCAAAGTCACTTGAGAGTGCAATGGCACCGTGATCGTGATACTCGCCGAACCCAAGCACGTAGGCGGGCTGATCAGTTATTTCCCGGGCGATGTCGCCCCGAGCCACCAGAAACGCGGCGCCGCCTTCGCATGGTACCGAACAGTCGAGTAAGTTAAATGGCGACGCGATTGGCCGCGAGTTGACAACATCATCGACGGTAATGGGACCCTTGTGTCCCATGATCGCATCCGGGTGTTTGAGCGCCCATTTACGGCTCGAGACGGCGACCGACGCCAATTGCTCGCGTGTGGTGCCACGGTCATGCATATGACGGTTTGCCGTCAATGCGTAAAGCGCTGGGATGAATGAGCCGTAGGGATACTCGAACTGCGGGTCGCTGACCATTTTTGCCATAGTGTCGCCCGCGCCCGCGCCGACCTTCGGGAACTTGCCCGCGCCGATGCATAGAACAGCGTCGGCAAGACCTGAGCTGATGGTAGTGGCTGCACGCATCGCCATCAGGTTATATGTGGCGCCGCCCGCGTTCACGGTCATGGCGTAGCGTGGCTTGATACCCAGACTGTCGGTCATCCATTCGTGGACGAATATGTTGGCGCCGGAGCCCACGGCCATTCCGGCCGGGCTGATCAACAAGCCATCAATCAAAGAGGGATCAAGATCCCATTGCGCGAGGAAGTTCGCCATGACCAATTCCTGCATGGCGAAGCCGTCGTGATCCGGATAACGGCCCGGCGCAATTTCGGATGCGGCAGCGATGGCGGGGCTGCCTGGCAGGCGTCGGGATAAAGTCACTTTGTCTCCTTCATGAGACCGGTTAGAACGGCGACCGACTCTTCGTGCTATCGGAGCAAACCGGCAGTCTGGGAGTTTACAACAAAAACGGTCAGATTTTCTGCCGGAATCTTGCCGGCGACCCGAAAGGCTCAAATCATTCACCACAGAGCGTTTTTTCAGTATTGGCGCAAAGTTGGTCTAAACGCCAGCCCGGAATGTCCCCCAAGAATGCTTAAACCAGAAACCCCTAACATTAGGATCAACCTATCGGCAGGCTTCGCAGGCACAACAGTAATCAAACCCACATATACTGGCCGCAGGTGAGAGGCCGATAAAGTCCTATTAAAGGCGGCGATCTCCAAAGTCCCTATAGAAGATTGGACCGCTCTGCTTGAAGATGGCTGGGGAAAGGTTGAAAAGGCCCGCCTATAAAAAGACAGAGCTTGACTTAAGTTTTTTGTTGATTGAAATATTGTGTATGGAAACTAAGCTCGAAATACCGAACCTGCCCAGGTTAAGGTTTCTAAAGATATCTCGCTAACAGTTTTTACTCCGCCCTCTCGACTATCTTCCCCGGTCATTTCTAATCGCCATACATGGTTTCCGGCTTTCGTCCAAGTCCCTGTTTGGAAACCAATAGTTTTGGAGCCATCCGGATGAAAAGCTTCGCCAGCCCAACTAACTTCGCCACCTTCGGCATCAGGCGTATCAAAATTTTGAATAAATGTTAGTGTTCCCCAAACTTCCCCGTATACGGCCATTTCACCTTCTGTTTTCCAGTTCACTTGACTAACTAATTGGCCTGATGAATTACGTGAATAAACATTTGAAATATGTACAAATTTGAAATCGTCAATTTTGTCTGACATAAAAATCCCCTTTGATTTAATTGAGTATAGGAACCGACCTGACCCCTTTATCTGAACCACATACACCTAAGAGAGGCCCAAGAACCTTGGGCCTCTCTTAGCCTAAAAGCGTTAACCCCTAATTATCGTTCTCGTACATAAAAAGGGTAGCTGAGATATAGTCTGAAGGCCGAGCAACTCATAGCTCGCCCAGCAGCAGCCTGCTCCTTAGAAAGATCTCCATTCTGGTAGGCCATTCCAGATTCTCCCCAAGCTTCAACACTCGGAAAGGCTCTCACCGATAAGAATGCGTCTTGCATCGATGGTGCTGCTCCCGGTCCGGGGTACCAAAAATGACTCGAGCCCTTCGATCCACCCGCCTTTAATTTTTCAGACATGGCAACTATCGCTTTTTTTGCACTATCCATGGTCTGTTTATCATTTAATCTGCAAGTCCTGAACAACACCGCTCCGTTCTCCTCAGGTACGGACCTCTCTGCACGAAAAACGACTTCACCATACATCAAGGTCGTGTCGGTATTAGTCCTCACTCCGTCAAAATCAGCATTGATCATGTCACCATTCTTTAGGTAGTAACTCAACGTATCTGCATAATCTCCAGTGTTCGGCGAAAAACCAATCCACAATACATCCCAATCTTGATTATCAGGGAATGTAGCTTTACTGACGGCCCAAGGTACCAAGATACGCGAACTAAACTTAATTTCTCCAGATTTCGCGAACTCCGAAAACTTGCGCCGCAGAGATAACAAATCCTGAAGATCCTTACCGGAATTGAACTTCATCGTAGTCGTCTCAACCTGAAATGTATCGGGGTCGTCAGCTTGCTCGGTAATGGCCGGACTTGATAAACCCACGCTCATCAGAATCAACAATGTCTTTAGAAATACTTTTTTCACTTTAATTCTCCTTTATTGATCTAAACTGAGTATAGAAACCATTTACGCCCTATTCAGAGAAACCTGTAAGAAAGAGTAGTAGGTGCAATATCATAGTGACTACGTCTTTTAATCAGAAGTAATCATTCTTTCGAAAGACCAAGAAACAAATTACCCTAAACATCACTGTCAGGTTTTCTCCATAACCAGGCCAGAGTACAGGAACTCAACACCTTCCGCATCCGTCATATGACCTACACGGTGAAATATATAAGTATGATTCGATGGCACCACTGGCTGCACAAAAGGGCTGCCACAAGGGAGGGATACGGCGTTACTACATTTACATCTTAAGGCATCTGACCCCACCGGTTGCCAAGTCAGGGCGTCTTTAATTTGAAAAGAAATCAGCAATTACCGTAGTTGACCGTTCTTCAGGAAATGCGGGTTATACTGCCTATTCTCAACAAATGTTTGTTACTAAGAGGGTGCTTATGCTGACCAAGGTTAGCCAGTTAGACCTTGATCCCATTCCTGGGGAAGCTGAGTGCGTTGCCGCAGATCTTGTCATCGAAGAAGCCATTGAGGTAGGCGATGCATCAAGTTTGTGCATCGTGGGGTATGGAGAGGTCACCCTGGCTGTCGGTTGGCCAAGCAATGCACCGCGATGGGTTATCAAGCGTCTACCGCGGTTTGGGTCTGATGCGGCATTTGAGGAGTATCGATCTGCGCTTCGTGACTATTGCGATGCCCTTGCCGAAAGAGGTGTCCAAGTCTCGCCGACATATATCTATGCGGCCAAGCGCGACGGCAACATTATTGCGTATCTGATCCAACCCTTCTTTGAAAAATCCGCCCTGCTCACAGAATTCATGAAGATGGCGGGACGCGAGGAGGCGCGTGCGCAGCTTGAGAAACTCAGCGAAATTATCCGCCGCGGTGTGGATGACAAAGTGGGCATGGACTCGGCGCTTCCTAACTGGGCGATAGTGGAGGGCGAATTGCAAACCTTCGATATTTCAACGCCTTGGATAAGGGACCAGAATGATAGGGACCGGCTGTCCAAGGAACTGATCTTGAGCGTCTATCCTTGGTTAGCTCGTGGGCTGCTGCGGAAATTCGTGATCGATACCGTATTCGACGATGTACATTCCCAACGTCTGCTGATGGTGGATTTAGGCAGCAATTTGCTTCGCTGGGGAAATGACGCATGGTTGGACGACTGGATCGAGATCGCCAACCGACACGCCGAACCACCAATCACGCAAAAAGAGGTTGTAGCGCGTCTTAAGAGCGACAAGCAGGTTTATCCGCTGATGAACAGACTTCGTCGGTTTGACCGATGGTGGTCACAAAAAATTATGGGCAGGTCTTATGTGACATTGCTGCCACCCAAATACTCAGCAGAGCGCACGGAGGCAGTTGTTTAGACATGGAACAAGATGCGCCTACTGATTGGCATAGCGATTATCGGCAGCACTTCAATCCCTCGCGACTCGAAGACATTCGGAACTTCTTTGGTCGTCAGGTAGAGATGGGTGTCAGAGAGGGCGTGCGCTTTCAGAACCGTATAGATGGCCAATGGCTCTACAATTGCCATTCGAATGGCGGCACATTCAATTGGGGGCACCGCCACCCGAGACTGGTTGAGATATTCAAAGCCGAATTGGACAAAATTGACTGCGGCAATCACTGGTTTGCCTCACCGTTGAGGGCAGAGCTTGCGCGACGACTATCCCGAACGACAGATGGCCTATTGCCGGGTGCATTGCTCTGCACGACGGGAGGCGAAGCTACAGATGCGGCGATAAAATTCTCCAACTGGCTAACCGGCCGAAGGGGGATAATTTCTGCCGAAGGTGGTTTCCACGGATTGACGGGGCTGGCGACTGCGACCGGGGCGCAACGTTGGAAAGCCCCATTTGGCTGCGATCTTGAGGGCTTTGTTCAAGTTCCTTACAATGACATTGCGGCGATGGACGAGGCGATCACGGACCAAACCTCTGCGGTTATCCTGGAATCCATCCCGGCGACGATAGGCATGCCACAGGTGGATGCGAATTACTTCGAGGAAGTTGGCAGGCTTTGCCGCAAACGGGGCGCTTTGCTGATCATGGATGAGATCCAGACTGGCCTGGGCAGGACCGGGACACATTGGTTCTACCAGCAATTCAATGTGGAGCCAGATATTGTGCTGGTCGGCAAGGGATTGGGGGGCGGGATCTATCCGGTTTCGGCAGCGCTTCTCTCCGGGCCCTTGATGCGCAAATATGCAGAAGACAGTTTTGCCCAAGGCTCAACCTATGCTGGATCGGAACTGGGGTGCACAATTGCCTTGGGGGTGTTGGACTTGCTTGAAGAAGAAAACATCACCTCTCGCGTCAACACACTCAGTACAAAATTTAGAGAAGCTTTTGCGGACTTGCCTTTCAACCAGCGTGGCCATGGGTTGTTTATGGGGTTTGATTGGCGGCAGGAGGGGAAGGGTATAGAGGCCGCCCGGCGCCTCTATGATGAGGGCATTTGGGCCGTTTTCGCGGCGAGCTACACCGCTGTCACACAGTTTCTCCCTCCGCTCATTACTAGCGATGCCGAAGCGCAAGAAATCATAGACCGGGTAAGGCGTGCTTCCACAGGAGGACCACAATGACTGAGGGACGCAGTGTATCAGTGAATGACGTAAATTATGGCGTCACTATTAACGGCGAAGCGAAGCGGGGGACCGTGCTCCTCCTTCACGGCATGCCTGATACCGGTGCGATCTGGGCTAGGCTGACAACAAATCTCATCGCATTGGGTTATCGCGTTGTGACACCGGATATGCTCGGCTTTGGGGCAACCGACAAGCCAGCCGACGCCCGGCGTTATGCCGGGGGAAAGATCATTGCTGATCTTGTCGAGCTAATTGGCCAATTGGAGCTGCCCAAATGTCACATCGTTGGACATGATTGGGGTGCCTATGCCGGCTGGGAATTGGTGACCCATCTGCCCGAGCAGTTCGACCGGCATGTCGCCATATCGATGAGCCACCCAGCTGTATTCTTTAACGACCTTGGCCTGCGTGGATTGCGAGACAATTGGTACATGTACCTCAACACGCAGGAGGAGGCGGTCGATCTCTACAGGCTCGACAATTGCGCATTCTATAAAGAATTCTGCATACCGACCCATCCCGACAAGGAAGAGGTATGCACACGTCTGACCGATCCGGAGGCAATGCGGGGGTGCCTCAACTGGGATCGAGGCAATCCGTTGGCGGCCAGCTATCTTGCAACCCGCAAGGGTGAATTGGAATATTCCAAGATCAACGTACCAACACTCGGTATTTGGAGCGCAGGTGATACCTATTTGCTGGAGGAACATATGCAGGCTTCCGGTGACTATCTGGATGCTGAATGGAGCTATGTTCGCCTGTCCAGCGGATCACACTGGTGTATGCTGGACAATCCTGAGGAAACCAATCGCGCTGTTATCGACTGGCTGGAACGCAGTTGAGAATGTCATCCCATCCAAGATGTAAATACGGAAAGTTGAAATGACGATGAGCCCATTTAGAATTTTGACCCACATCTTGAGGTCTAAAAGACAATCTCTATCAACTCGTCATCGCGGTTAATTTTGATTGTTTTGACCGAGCCAGCATCAAATTCGCTCGATAACCATAGGCTGGTTTCGCAGCGTTCAGTATCGGTTGAGACAGAAAGCCCTGATCCTCTAATCACTGGTCCTTCTGGGAGTGCAGGTGCCTCCAATAGTAGTAAGGGCGTCTTTAATTTGAAAAGAAATCAGCAATTACCGTAGTTGACCGTTCTTCAGGAAATGTGGGTTATACTGCCTATTTTCCTAAAGATATTACTCTGCTGTGGAAATCATCTCATACAAAAATCTGATATTGTTATATGAAGGTGCATAGACCACTGCAGCAAAATCTATTTTACTTCTTCCGTCTAAATTAAGAGGAATCGATCTATTAACTGGATTAATGACTGCTCCTTCATATTCAAATCCTGTTATCTGATTACCGCTAACCCAAGCAATTTGTGTAATTGTATCTTCCCGAAAATTCCCTTCTCCATCATTAAGAAAGATTATAATTCCTGGGCATTGAGATGGAGAATTAGCTGATGTTTGGTCAAAAATATCTAAGTCTCCATCTCCTTCAAAGTCTCTAATAAAAAGAGGACCTTCTCCATAAGTTTGGCATTCGTAGGTCTGATTTTGATCTTCAAAATTTGCTGACCGGTATTGATTAGGTAATCTTGTTAAGCTTTCATCAAAAAAATTTCCTTCCCCATCATTTATGAGTATCTGTATATATCTTCCCACATAATAGGGATTTGCTCTTGTGGTTCCGATAACAATGTCTAAATCTCCATCTGCATCAATGTCCGCAGCTTTAGCATAATTAAACTTAGTTAGGCCACTTCCAAAAAAACCTTCTGGTAAGGTTCTGATCTCCCAATCTTTAATTTCCAGCTGTGAATCACTTAAAGCTATCTCTGGTTGAGGTGGGTTAGGGTTAAACTCATCATCATTCCAAAGCATCACAATATCTGCTAAGCCATCACCATTAAAATCCTTCATTAAAGATGACATGACATATTGATATTTTGGCGACCAATCTCTCCAATCAGCGGGTAGTTGTTCTGAGATATTACTGAAACTTTGGCCAAAATAGCTGAGAAATAGAGCCCTTCCAGCTAAAATATCAGGATAGCCATCACCATTCACATCCCCTGCAGAGGCATCATGTGAAAATGAGATTTCACCTTTATAATCGATTATATTTGAAGCATCTTTCATCAACCCATTATCTGATAAAAGAAGTACATTTGGTTCATAAAAAGAGGTATAGGACCCATCAGAGTTTCTCTTGATTAGCCCCATGGATCCCACAAAGATGTCGTCAACCCCATCTAGATTAAAATCTTCAACAACTATCCTGTAATTCATGTGTCTTGAAGGAGGTTCTCTATCAAAAAAGAATTCGTGATCCTTTTTAAGCCTGCCTGTACCATCATTCAAGTAGATTTCTACCTGGCTCTTAGTTGACTCTCTTTCAAGCGTGTGAGGAAAGACTGCCCAACTTACTACTAAATCCTCATATCCATCTCCATTGAAGTCTCCGTAATTTGAATTGTGCATGTCGGAGTTGAAGATGCCATCTTCTTCTGAACAGTCGTTAACTGTTGGATAACAAAGGGTCTCTGTAAAAGGCTCATCCGTGTTTATGGCCTCAAAAGAAAAATTAAAAACTGCGTAATCAGTGGTTAAGAAATTTTCTGTATCGCTTTGGCCGAGTGCAGAGTAGTTTTCTATTCCATGAGGATAAACCTTAACTAAGATATTGTTACTTGCTGTAATACTTATTCCAGAAGGATTAATTCCTTTAATTTGATATTGAAAGAGGGTGTCATTAAAAACTATGGGTAAGAGAACTGACAAAGTGGTGTTATTGGAAGAGATTAGAGTTAAGTCATCTGAAATTAATTGAAGACTTGATATTGAAGAAGGGGAATTAGCTTTAATCTCGATTATTGAATAATCATATGCTTCATTTGGCGCTTCGATAGATAAACTAATTGGTTTCGCTGACTTATCCGAACTCCCACCACCACCGCAGCCAGCCATACTGATTGCTAGGGCAAGAACGACGAACACTTGGTACTGTCTCGAAATACTAATAATTTGATCCAAAGTGTAAGGTTGCCTATTAGTGTACGTCTGTGAGGATAGTCAGTATAAACGCCATTTTTCAAAGAAGCGCCAAGTATGGTGATTGCTGATGATCATTTTCCCGCTTCTACTACAGAAATCAAAGAATTCTTCCGGCTCCTTGCGTTACTTGTAGAGGACAATCGAAGATGGCTCGGTGAAGCATTTGATGACGCACTAATGGAAATGCTGAGAACATCTGCCTCAAGAGGGAACTAAATAGCGACCTCAAAATTTCCTATTTGCCTCTAGAGTGAAGATAATTAAACAGGGATGACTCCAGAGATCCGGTGGATACGCATTGTGCCTGCTCACTGCTGATGATGGCACCGATTCCGTTTCGAATTGCCCGAGCCAGCATCAAATTCGCTCGATAACCATGGGCTGGTTTCGCAGCGTTCAGTATCGGTTGAGACAGAAAGCCCTGATCCTCTAATCACTGGTCCTTCTGGGAGTGCAGGTGCCTCCAATAGTAGTAAGGGCGTCTTTAATTTGAAAAGAAATCAGCAATTACCGTAGTTGACCGTTCTTCAGGAAATGTGGGTTATACTGCCTATTTTCAGAATCAACTATGCTAGGGACTGCCCCCGTTGAATATCAGCGAGACTATTTTGAAAGTACGCTTAGTAAAGCCCAAGCATTTCCCAGGGAATATGATTTTTACCGGTCTTTTTTAGGACTCTATGTTCAGGGAGAATCGGTCCTGAATGTTGGATGTGGACCATTGTTTTACGAAGACCTGATGCACTTTAATCATGTGCCGAGTCACTATGTTGGAGTGGATATCAATAGTACTGCATTTGAATATATGAACGAGACTGAACATCCTCGATTAGAAGAATGCAGAAATTACGTTAAAGCTAACAATATTCGTACCGAATCTTTAGATGAAAGCATATTCGATTGGGCGGCGAATACTGATCAACGTTTTGATTCTATTTTCGGGGTAGGTGTTTTTGCTACTTTCTATGGCGAAAAGTTTGACCAGCTTATGAAGGTACTTTGGCGTGTTTTGAAGGAAAGAGGGCACTTAGTCAATGTAAGTTGGGATGGTGATTATTACACCGAGAAGATAGCGAAGGAAAAAGTCGATTATCAATTCGGTCAAGGCGGGCCAGGATATACGCCGGATGAAGTAGTGCAGCAAATAGAAAAAGGTGGTTTTCGACTTAGGGAGAGACGAATCCTTATGACAGACGACCCCAAAGGCTATAGGTGGGACTCGATACATGTCTCCGCCTATAGAAAAGAATGGGGCTCATGATTGAGATTTGCTGTACCCCGTCAGCACTAACTGGACAAAAGTACGACTTTGAATAAGAGAGAGTTTTTGCTCATTGTTAACCCCAAGAGGAATGACAATGAACGAGAAAACACCTTACGCTAAAGACAGTGTAGAGAAGACTGTCAGAGATATCCGACGTAGAACCCGAAGAAAGTTTTCAGCCGAAGAGAAGATTCGTATTGTCCTTGAAGGACTTCGTGGTGAAGACAGCATTGCTGAGCTTTGCCGCAAAGAAGACATTAACCAGGACTGGCACTACGCAAAGAGATGCATTACCGTCGACAATTATCAGACAACCAAATGAGCGAGACACTCTCTTAAATCAAGTGGCTATTAGTCCAAAAGGTTCTGACGACATACACCCAAATGTCGTTTTTACTCTGGCATTTCACTCTGACCCCACAAATAAAAAGGCGGCCCGAAGACCGCCTTGAGTTATCTGCAGCAACTACCGCATCGTATAAGTGAATTCAAATCCCCAGTGCCGGGGCTCTGAGACCTGCGCCGTTCGACGGAAACCGTCTCCGCCACCATGTTTCAGGATCTGTCTGATGCCGATTTCATTCTGAACATTGTTCACAAAAGCAGAAACTATCCAGCTTTCATCAGCATTCGTCCATGTAGCTCGAAGGTCGAAACGATCATAGGCTGGCGCCAGATCTGCCTTCGATGCATAGGCGGAGAAGTAGACGTCGTCTATATAGCTCCAACTGGCAAGTAGATCCAGGTCACCCCTGCTTCCCAGTGGATAGTTATAAACGGCATAGGCGCTGGCTTTTGTTTCAGGTACCTGTAGCAATTGATTACCCTTAACATCAATCCTTCGGTCAGGATTTGAATCCGCATCATAGATTTGACCAGGGGTCGTTGGACTTGCACCATCCACGATCATGAACGATTTGGTATACTCCGTGTCGGTGTAACTGAAGTTACCACCAAACGTCCAGTTATCAGTCGCCAACCATAAGACCTCAAACTCCAGGCCATTGATTTCAGCACCCGGCGCCGACTGGACGGATGTGGTTGAATCCGCGACGGCACAGGCACTCTGAGCGCTCAACGGTGTTCCACCAGGCGGGCAGGCTTCCTCAGTGCGAGTATGAATGGTGTCGTAATCGTAATAATAAAGCGACGCATTGACCTGGAGAGAATTATCCAGGAACTGCCCCTTATACCCCAACTCATAGGCGATCAATTCTTCGGGGTCAAATTCCGGTGTCTGGCTGAAAAACGTCAGATTAAATCCCCCAGAACGATAACCCGATGTGACATTGGCGTACATCATCGAATCATCATCGATAGTGTAGTCCAGATTTATGCGCCAGGTGATTTTTTCGTCTTTACGCTGAAAATGACGATGCAGGCCAAAAGTTATTGGTACACCGGCTAGCCAGGGTTCCACTAATCCAGTTGGCTGCAGGGTCGCACCATCGATCGCGCCTCTGAATATATTGGCTGTCGCAAGATTGAGGCCAAACGCATCTAGAATCGACATGGTCTCGGCATATTGAACATAGTTTTCCTCACCAGAAATATCGTCCCAGGCATAGCGTAAACCTGCGGTTAAAGTGAACTTCTCGTTAATGTCCCATACGCCTTGTGTATAGGCAGCAAAAGCTTCCCGCTCAGTCCGGTTCACGCCATGAAGATTACTACCGGGCGTGACGATGCCGTGTGGGATGGACCCAAGCGAATCATCACCTAACCAGGAACCCGTTGCCTGGAAAATCTGTCCTTCCGGATATCCTGCGGCTTGAGCTGCTTCTTTCGCTGAGAACACATGAGCCGGTGTTGCGCCCGCCAAAAACGTCAGCGCTGGATCACCAGGTACAAGAGAACCCGAAGGTAAACCCAATACGGCAGTTGTCAATGTAGCAACGATAGTGTCCATCGCCCAGTTCGGATCAACGAACTGCGGAGAACTAACCGACGAGTAGAAATCATATCGTTGATCAATGTAGGCATTGTAGAAAAACACACCAGAGGTAAACGTAAGCGAATCAGTTACATCCGAGAACAACTGAAACTCATGCGAGACGTATTCGGCTTCATGGTTCACATAAAACTGCTCGTCGTCGGTCAGACTCGCTGTCGAATCATCTTCAGTAATCCTTTCGTACATCAATTCGCTGTATCCGAAGATGTATTTGAATGTTAATGCTTCGTTGATATCCCAGGTAAATTCAGCCTGATTGCCCTGTTGATCAAAGATTTCCACGTTCAATCCATTTGTGTAGGCACAAAGGTCATCACCGTCAATATCCTTACGATCTAAAAATACACAGTCACTTGGGTCCGCAGTGACATCTCTGCCGTAGTTCGGATGCCCAGAACTTCCGGCCCCATCAACGCCGGGACGGATTCGTTGAGCTGGAATGGCAGCACCGGTGGTTGGATTGGTAAAAGTAAATACTGGTTGAGTCGCATCGAAAAAAGCCGAGTCAGTTGGATCGATTACAGCATAGTCAATATCACGAATACCGTTGCTCTCAACTGTATAGTTGCGTAGTTGATCACCACCAGGAATAATGTTGTTTTCACCACTGAGGACTATTAGACCACCGCCATCACCACCGCCGAATGTGCGGTCGATCTTGGCTTTGTTACTGCGAACATGGAATGTCATATCGTCATTGATAAACCATTCGAGCTGTACCGCAAAGTTCATTTCATCGCCGCTGTCAAGGTCCGGACCCAGGTCACTTCTTTCCTCAATCCAGCCATCATGTTGTCGTGACGAGGCTGTCAACCTGCCATTTAGCACACCTTCTTTCAGAGGCCCTGAAGCCGCGAGATAAGTATCGTGTGTACGGTAGGTGCCGAGAACAGCCTTGGCGGAAAATTCGAACTCATCCGTCGGTTTCTTGTACAGGAAATTCATCGCGCCACCCACAGCATTACGGCCATACAAGGTTCCCTGTGGTCCACGCAAGATCTCGATGCGATCTATATCCCAGAATGATCCTATCGTTGCAGTGTATAAATCTTCTGAATAGACCCCGTTCATATAGGTTGCGACACCGGGGTCACCACCAAGATTACGGAAGTTACGCCCAACACCACGAACTGCCGCATCATAGGGCTGAATAGTCGTGGCGGGAATCATATTCTGCAGATCCGACTGATTGCGAATCCCGAAATCGTCCAGCATCTCCGATGTGAACGCGGTGATTGAAATTGACGTATCTTGAACAGTAGATTCCCTCCTCTCCCCAGTAACGACGATCTCTTCAATCTGACGTTCAGCAGCCTGCAAGACACCCGGTACTGAAAAAGTAGTCGCACAAAGCAACCCTAATCCCAATCGGAAATAGTTGACTCTCATATGTAGTTCCCTGATTTCTATTACTTTTGTAGTTATCTTCATATCCCGTTAAATCTGATCAAACATGAGAAATATTCATCCCAAGAACAGGAGCAAGCGCCACCCTAAGCCCCGGACAAACAAATGTAAACCCCTAATTTGATGAGCTTTGAGACCGACACTACCAGCAATATCTTGCCTACCTGGTTCGCCGATAAGGGTGTCGTATTTGCTGATTCAACCAGGGACTTACTTGCCGTGAAAAACTGGTTCCCGTTTCTCAACAAAGGCTTTGGTTGCCTCCCGATGATCCTGAGTCTGACCGCAGTGTATGTGATGCGTTGCTTCCAGATCCAGGCAGTCATCAACTTCACCACCTAAAGCTCTGTTTAGATTTTCTTTCATATACCGGTAGGCAACCGTGGGACCAGTGGCAAGTCGCTGTGCAATTTCCATAGTCTTCTCCGCCAGTTCTTCAGGTTCACAAACCCAGTTTGTGAGACCCAGGCGTAATGCTTCCTCTGCACTTACCCGATCGGAAAGATAATACAACTCTCGTGCTTTCGCTGAACCCACTAACTGACTCATAAAGTAAGTACCACCATAGTCGCCTGAGAAGCCAACCCGCGCAAAAGCGGTCGTCATGATTGCATTGCTAGCCATTATTCTGAGATCACATGCCAGAGCAAAAGACAAACCGGCACCTGCGGCAGCACCGGGCAAGGATGCAATGGTTGGCTTGGGCATCTTGAATAACTTCCCAGCCGTTGCTCTTTGATGAACCCTTTGCTCGTGAATCGCACCGTCAATAGTTCGTTCACCTACCGTGCCATCACCGGACGCTGCCATTCCTTTTACATCACCGCCTGCGCAAAAACCTTTGCCTGCACCGGTTAACACGATGCACTTAACGTCGGGATCAACTTCAACACTTGCAAGCGTTTGTTGAAGAGCCTGGTTCATTCCAGCTGACATCGCATTTCTGGCTTCGGGCCGGTTGAGGGTCAGTATTGCAACCCCACTTTTGACCTCTGCCAGCATATCTTCAGAGCCTGTATCAATTGCTTTGTCTACCATTGGTATTTCTCCTTTCAATTTTTATATTAATCAGGTGTTGGCAAACTGTTTACTATAGTCAACAGTCAGCCATTTCTCCGGTTTCATTCTGATAACGACACTCCCTTCGCCAGCTGAACCTTCGGCATAAGATGTGCCCATTTCCTCACCCAGGTACCGAATCGCCATGGGTTTAATGTCACGTTCTACATCCATTCCCTCGCGAGCAACAATCGGACCTTCGACACTGACATATTGATATGGCGGTTGTTCGGTCTGGGCGACCATTGAAATTCTGTCCCCGACGTTCATTAGACGTCCTTTGAGAGATTCCGCACCCGTTGAGAACCAGACCAGGCCGTCCTCGTACATATACCAGATGGGTGCGGACAAAGGCCCTTCGGCCTTGCGATTCACACTCACAACTCCCACATGCAAATCTGCCAAAAAAACCTCTCGTTCTGCTTTACTCATTGCCAGCGACATATCGATTGTCCAATTCCAAAAAGGGAATGCCATCATAAAGAAAAATCAAACACATTTTTATCTTTTTCGTTTATCGCAAAATCCAACTTCAATCCTTTTCAGGTCATTTAGCATAGCTGATATTCAGGTCTTCAAAACTGGTACCCGATCAAAGTATGATTCCCCTTCGATTTGGATACTCTTTATTGCTAACCAGGAGAAACATACGATGATTGGATACGTAACAATCGGTACGAATGACATGGCGAAGGCAAAGGCCTTTTACACAGAATTACTTGAGCCTCTAGGTGCAAAGGTGCTGATGGACATGGATCGGATTGCGTTTATCGGTACCGGCATGGATCAGCCGATGCTGGCGGTCTGCATTCCTTATGATGAGAACGATCCCACACCGGGTAATGGCAATATGCTTGCATTCCCAGCGGGTTCTCGCGAGAACGTGGACAAATTGTATGCAAAAGCAATTGAAATGGGCGCGACAGATGAAGGCGAACCCGGGGAGCGAATGCCGACTTTTTACGGTGCTTACTTCCGAGACCCTGACGGCAACAAAGCCGTTTTCTTCCAAATGGGTTAAATCCTGACATCCAGAATGAACACTGTCTCATTCTGGATGATTTTCAAACTACCATAAAATAACCAGAAGGCTCTCCATTCATTTCTGAGTCAAATGGCGCTTAACTCAAGCCATCCGGAGAATAATCCGAATTGATATGGAATCAGGCTTTTTCCACATCAACTGCAATCACCTTGTACTCCGGACACATCGTCTCTTCATCGGCCGTGTTGCTGGTCACGTTATTGACCATGTGTTCAGGGAAATGAAAGGTAGTAAAAACAACACCAGGTTTGACCTTTTCGGATATCTCGGCGTTAAGATGCACTTCACCGCGCTCGGAGAAGAGCCGGGTACTGTCCCCTGAATCTATTCCTCTTTTTGCCGCATCTCTCTCATGTATCAGAAGCACATCACTATCAACGATTCCTTCATTGGCCGTGCGCCGGGTCATTGTCGCGGCATTATAATGCTGCAACGCTCTGCCAGTGGTGAGAATCAAAGGGTAATCGTCAGCGTATTCTTCAATCTCATCAGACTCTTTCCATTCAAAATAGTGGAATTTCCCTTTCCCGAACCTGAATGAATCCTTATGCAATATCCTCGTGCCGACACCACCTTCGCCTATCGGCCACTGCTTTCCGTTGTCCGTAAGATTTTTCCTCGTCGCTCCCTCAAAGAAAGAGACTACATCGGCAATCTCATCCAATACACCGGCAGCATCATACTCCGGTTGCTGATAACCCATACGGTTCATCATATCGACAATTATCTGACCGTCGACCCTGGTACCAGCCAAAGGTGGAACAGCTGCATTCACCCGTTGAACTCTGCGTTCGCCATTAGTGAAGGTGCCGCTTTTCTCGAGAAACGAAGTTCCGGGTAATATGACATCAGCCAATTTCGCCGTTTCTGAAAGGAATATTTCCTGGACAACCAGAAGATCCAGATTAGATATGGATTCAATCACATGTTTTGTATTTGGATCGGTTTGAGCAATATCCTCGCCAAGAATCCACATGGCTTTCAGATCACCACGCTCGGCTGCATCAATCATTTCGGGGATTCTCAAACCTCGTGTTACCGGTGAAACTGTGCCATATTTATCTTCGTAGTACTTAAGTGCCTCAGGTTCTGCCATTGACAGGTAACCAGCGCCTTGATGAGGCTGACAACCCATATCTGCCGCACCCTGGACATTGTTCTGACCTCTTAGTGGGTTTACACCAACACCACGCCGTCCCACGTTACCGGTTATCATTGCCAGGTTCGCGATCAGCATCACTGTCTTTGAACCCTGGCTGTGCTCTGTTACACCAAGACCGTGAAAACTCATGGCATTCTTAGCTGAACCATAGGCAATTGCCGCCTGTTCAACCATAGCCGATTCGACGCCTGCAATCTCGCACATTGCTTCAGCATCCAACCTGGATATCTGCCCCATGAATTCTTCATGGCCTTCGCAGCGTTCATCCATAAATTTATGATCAACCAGTCCATGCTTTGCGATGTAATGGAGCATGGCATTAAGGACTGCGACATTGGTTCCAGGTCTTAGCTGAAGATGGTAGTCCGCTACCCTCGCCAACTCAGTTGTTACCGGATCAACCACAATCAGTGTCTTACCTTTCATGGCATGTTGCTTTATTTTCGCGCCGGTCACAGGGTGAGCTGAGGTGGGATTAGCACCCGTCACCATCATACAATCTGTTCGTTCAAGATCAGCAATGGAATTAGTCGCAGCACCGGTGCCAAATGCCCGTTGCATTCCCCAGGCTGTGGGTGAGTGACACACGCGTGCGCAGCAGTCAATATTGTTGGTGCCACAAACAGATCTAATGAACTTCTGCATCAGGAAGTTTTCCTCATTAGTACATCGTGAACTCGATATACCTGCAATCGCATCTGGACCGAATTCTGATTTTATGGTCGTCAGTTTTTCGGTGATGAAATCGTAGGCTTCATCCCAACTCACCTGTTCGAACTCACCGTCTCTCTTGATCATTGGCGATCTCAGTCGATCCGGATGGTTATAAAACCGGAACGCATAACGTCCTTTAAGACACGCATGTCCTTGATTAACCTGGGCATCCCTCGCTGCATTGATAGACATGACCTTATTGTCTTTGACAGCCACTTCCAGATTACAGCCCACACCACAGTATGAGCACACGGTTCGAACCCGCTTTTCGGCCTGATTCGACTTTGACTGGAAGATGTCACTGATCGCCGCGGTTGGACAAGTGTCGGCGCACACGCCACAGGAAACACAGGAACTATCACCGAACATCAGATCGTTATCTTTGACGATACGTGAATTGAAACCTCGCCCAGCCGTGGATAGAACAAACTGACCCTGGATCTCATCACATACCCTGACGCATCTGGAACAATTAATACATTTCGCCAGATCCATCCTCATGTAAGCATGGCTTTCATCTTTCTCATAGTGCTGATGATCAGCAGGCTGCCAATAGCGAACCTCACGAATGCCAACACTGGCTGCCACATCCTGCAACTGGCAGTTCCCATTCACCTCGCAGGTTAAACAATCAAGAGGGTGATCGGTTAGCACCAGTTCGACGATGTTTTTTCTGAGCTTTGAGACAGTTTCATTATTGATATAAATCCGCATGCCTTCTGTAACCTGCGTGTGACAGGATGCTACTATTCGTCGCTGCTTGTCATCAGCCGTTGCCACTTCCACAGAACAGACCCGGCACGCACCATAGGGTGCAAGTCGCTCGTCATCGCACAGGGTTGGGATTCCGGATCCGGCATGATGACGACGAGTAAACTCAAGAATGGTTTCATTCCTCCTAATCGGAAATGCAACGCCGTCCATCCATGCCAGTTTCGCTTCTGCCGTCATAGCCGATCCCCTGGCTGGCCGTTGATGTTTTCAAAATATGCTGAGAGCTCGTCCTCAAAGTACATTAGTGCATTCCAGACTGGCAAAGGTAATCCGCCACCCAGTGCACATAAGGATCCATGCTGCATCGTCGTGAGCAGATCATCCAGTAGATTCCTGTCCAGTAACTTCTCACCTTTGAGTGCCTGGGAAAACATTTCTTTGCCGCGTGTTGATCCCAGTCGGCAGGGGAAACACTTGCCGCAACTCTCATCACGGGTAAATTCGAAAAGATGTTCGAGGTATCTCATCATCGAAAAAGAATCTGGGATACAAACAAAACTGGCGTGTCCCAGTAAGAATCCATGCTCCGAAAAACTTTCAAAATCGACGCTTAAATCATCTATCTTCGAAACCGGAACCAGACCACCCAGGGGTCCGCCAATATGTATCGCTTTTGTTGACTGCTTAAATCCCATGGCAATTTCATCAATCACCTGTCTTAGTGGCAGCCCCATTTCCACCTCAACGATACCGGGACGATTGAAGCCCGCATCCAGAGACAGAAGTTTCGTACCTGTCGAGGATTCGCTGCCCAGTTGTGCGTAGCTATCACCACCGATTGCCAGAATGCGCTGAATTGCAGCAAAGGTCTCAACGTTATTCAGCACGGTCGGTTTCTTGTAAAGACCTTCCTCTGTCGGAAAGGGTGGGCGTACATCCACTTCAGGTCGGCGACCTTCTATCGAGGCAATAAGCGCGGTTTCCTCCCCGCAAACGTAAGCCCCGGCACCTTCAACAATTTCAATTTCAAATGAAAATCCAGTATCTGCAATATTGTTACCGAGCAATTGTTCGCGCTTGAGTTCATCGACAGTCTGCTGCATCGCCGTGACAGATTCCGGATATTCGGCCCGCACATAGATTACCCCTTCTTTTGCCCCGACAATCCAGGCAGCAACCAGCATGCCATAACAAACTCGATAGGACTGTTCTTCCATGAGATATCTATCTGAGAATGCGCCCGGATCACCCTCATCGCCGTTACAGACCACAAACTTTTTTTCATCTCGAATCCGTCTGCAGGAATCCCACTTTGTTCCAGTGGGAAATCCTGCTCCGCCTCGCCCTCTCAATCCTGATTTCGTAATTTCACCCAAGACATCGACTTCACTAGATTTCATTAGTTCAAGCAGCGCTTCCCGGAATGTTTCCGTTGAATGGAAACCGCCATCTGTGAGTACTGCCGTATTACTAACTAATCGTACTTCATAGTCACGACTTGTTTTAATCGAGGTATCCAGAATATTCAGATCACCACTAACACCACCTGAGAAGTTTCGCGCATCGTACTGGAACGAGTCGGCATCGTAGCAACGCCCCAGACAAGTCATTCTTCCCACCTGACCATCCCCAAGCTGATTCTCAAGTACTCTTGTCACTCGCTCCTGATCGCCAGAACAAAGACAGGAAGAACCGCTGCAAACCCAGGCCTTTTTATCACTATGCTGCTTATTCAAAAAGTCATAAAAAGTCTTGCTGCCGTAAATCGTGCTCTTGCCAACAAGATACTGATCCGCAGTTTCAGCAATATCATTTCCCGGAAGTTTTACTTTACTAAACAGATTTTCCTGCAAACCTTTTCGACCAGACAATTTGCTGATATTTTTTGACATGCCCTAATTCCACTCTCGATCTAGGTAAAAATTCTATGCGCCTTATTATATATGTTGTATTCATTGTTACCCAGGAACCCCACCAGCGTCATATCAAAAGCTTTTGCAAGATCGACAGCTGCAGAAGAAGGTGCACTTATTGCCGCCATAAAGGGAATATCTGCCATCAAAGCTTTCTGAACCAGTTCAAAACTCACTCGCCCACTGACTAAAACCATCTTGTTCTTAACCTTCAATGAACTGTTTAGCAACAGAGAGCCAATCAGTTTATCCAGCGCATTGTGTCGTCCAACATCTTCCATCGTGAGTAGAATCTCTCCCTCCTGATTGACCAGTGCGACACCATGCAGGCCGCCAGTTCGATCGAATTCAGTCTGAGTTACACGTAAACGACCTGGCAATTGCCTTAGGTCCCTATCATGAATCCTGAAACTGTTCTCTTCAATTTCCGGCTGATGCAACAGTTCCAACGCCTTAATTGACGACTTCCCACAAACACCACAACTGCTATTGGAATAGAAGTAGCGTTGGTAGTTTTTTTCAGCGATACGTTCATGGGAATTCAAGTAGATCTTTATCTGGTTCTGTATCATCAAAGGTTCAGTGAATGGTCCGAAAAACTCAACATTCTCAATATCGTCAAGATCTGAAACTATTCCCTCTGTATACAGAAAACCCACCGCAAGTGCCTCATCATCCCCTGGTGTACGCATCGTTATCGACAGTGAATACTCAACAGGTTTGCCATCCTTATCTTTATAGGCAATCCATATCTCTAACGGTTCTTCCAAAGTAACAGCATCTGTCTTCAGGTCCTCATCAGGGCCAAAGACCTGCACATCAGTATGTTTTGTTTTGTGCTCCAACATCGTGTTCCATTATGCCATGCGTGTAAGCTTACTGAAGTTTACCCGAATGGGACTTACTTAAGGAACAACTTGCAGCTAACAGCCCTATGCTTGCCATGGTCGTAAGTGTAGCGCCGAGGTTTCTGTTTCCGCGTAGTTCTGCAGCGCACGAAGCAAGGAGCCGGAGCCGCGACTTAAGTCAGCGCCATTCAAGTTTCGCCCTGTTTTCAAATTCGAGATGTAGCAGAAAAGGCAAGTTCAGTCGAAATCCAGTCTCAACTTAGTGCTGCTCTGCCCGATAGAAACGCCACTTAGGGATCTCGTTACCAAATACTTCTGCCATGTCATATTTCTCACTGTACGCCACTGCCAGCTCTGCTGATAATACGTCGTCCGTTACCGGTTTGATTACCAAGTTATACAATTTCCCCAGTATTCCCAGTCGAACCTGCGGATCCCTTGCAACGTTTTTCTCCCATACCTTTTTATCTGTACCATAGGAACCCACATAAAGATCTCCCCTAAATACCCCACACCATATTGTCGTTGAGTGAGGAATACCGTACCAGGGGTGTGTTTCAATATGGATTTCTTCAACGTCGCTGGCGAATGACCAGTCATCTACCCTTTGCGTCAGCACTTCACCCCGAAGCCACATGCCGGGTCGAACATCACGTGGCTGACATGCCGACAATATCGATACGGAGAAAATGATAATACCCAGGTTCGTGTATCGAGCCAGGAGGGATATCAATCGAAAGGAAAATTGCCGGGTCATTTTTATACCTGTCCCTTATGCCTAGGGTTTCTCTGAAAAACGAGCTGATTCAGCTATTTTCGGTGCCTTATACTTCTTTACAACGATGCGTTCACCCGTATTAATGACACCCGGGACGTCGATGACACCCACAACTCCCCGTTTTTTTTTGGATTCAATCAGAAACTGTTTCCTCGTCACAGATTCACCTGAGCGATTCATGTATAGACTGGCTATCTTATCGCCCATGTCTGTACAGGGAGGATTGTAGTCTTCAACTACCAGTGTGGCCCCGGAAGGAAATACCAGTTTGGACCCTTTAGGCAGCTGCGAGAAATTTTCGATCCCTGATATGCAGACGTTCACACCCAGATCCTCGGGAGACAGCGCCTGGTCAAGATCCAGCGCAGTTCGAATCTCTTCCAGCTCCTCCAGCGACATCCCTGACCATTGTCGATTGTTTCGTCGTACGGTACCTTCAGGTTCTGTATCTCCGTCCCAGCATACCCTTGAATAACCACGATGCTTATCTCCAACAAAGCCATCAAGTTCAGCATTTGCCGATTCACAGGGCTGTTTACTCATGTCATCTCGAGTACCGATATGAACCGAGATCAAAGTCACCTCATGATCTTTCATAAACATCCTGAGCCGTCAGTTTTTGAATTACAGCAATAGTAGTTATCCGATATCAGCAAGTATTCCCTGCCTGAACGCGTGGAGAAATATCTAAAGGGTCCGTTTAGGTACCGCGCCTGACAAAATTTCCTTGCGTGACTGAGATTGTCGATACTGTGCAGGTGTCTGGCCACAGGATTTTTTGAAGGCAGCATAAAAAGCCGAATTGGAGTTAAACCCAACCTCAAAGGCAATACTCAATATCGCCTGCAGCTGGCCATCTTCCAGACTCAGAAGCTTCTTGGCGTCTTCAATCCTGTATTGATTCAAATAATCAAAAAAACTCATATTGAATCCGGAATTAATCACCTGAGACAGATGGTTAACCGGGCACTTAACCAACGCTGCCAGCTTGGGCAATGTAAGATCAGAATCGAGATAAACCTGTTCCGATTGCATCAAACTCGTGAGCTGATCTTTGTAACTTGCCAGTTGATCGTGGCTCAATCCTGACTTCGCGTATTTCTGTCGAATAACCTTTGAAAGATTTGTCTGCTGAACCCCGGGGATTTCATAGTAGTCATCAATTCTCTCGGCATAGTCACCTTTTAGAGTAATAAATTCAGCGCCATACCATGGTGCCTCGAGCTCTCCGCCAGTTTCAGCATCAATCGAGGTAACCTTGTACTGAAAAGCAATCATTGTTTCAGAGGTGAGAACTTCTCCTACAAGTTCGTAATGGGTGTTCTCACGGAAAAAAGAATCCGTTTGTGTGGCAATCAATTCATCATGAGTGATTGTTATGTTGCCCGACTTGTCAAAATAGGTACCATTTGCACTCAGATGATCCGCAACAGATTTGGCATCTCTGTGATTCCACGCTTCAATATAACTCTCTACAAATTCTGTCGCTCGCATCCCGATCCCCTCTTTCCGGAAAAGTCTTTTATTGTTGTGAACAGTGATGAATGCCGGCCACGATACCAGATTGCTTCAAATCAGTTCAAATAACCAATTGGAATTAGAATCAGTTCTCGAGGGGTGGTGTCAAACGGGCTCTTGCAGGCGTCCAGAAAGGTTTATCTTTGATCGTGCAACGGGCCACTTTGCTGTATTGACGCAGCTCTTTTTCATAGTAGATTTCAGTCCACAGTTCACCACTCAGATGCTCTGTCTTTATCATCGCAAGGGCAATATTGGCCTTCACTGATGGCGACCACATCGCAGAAGTCACGTACCCAATCTCACGAGAACATCGTTTGTTGCTATACACGTACGCTCCCTCTGCAGGTTTGCTTCCTTCAATATCCAACTTGGTCAATGTATATTTTGGACCCTTTTTCTGCTCTTGCAGTAACGCACTTCTGCCATTGAAATGCTTTTTCTTGAAGTCCACCAACCATCCGAGATTTAGCTCAAAAGGTGTCTGATCATGTTCAAAATGGACTGTTTTGAGCGCTTCATTAAACTCGAAGCCGGGCATGATGAAGCCGGCTTCAATTCTCGCCATATTTGTTGCCGTTTCACCAAAAGGGTGAATGCCGTAGTTAGCACCAGCCGCATATAGCTCATCCCAAAGATCAATAGCAAGTTCTGGTTTGACCCAGAGTTCATATCCCAGATCACCCGTAAACCCCGTCCGGGATATCATTAAAGTATCACCATGAAAAGGGAAATGTTTAATATTGAATGGTTTCGTTGTTTCTATTTCCGTGAAGCCCATCTTCCTTAACACTGTACAGGAAGTAGGCCCTTGCAGAGCCAACGCGGCAATTTCATCGCTCTTATCGGTGATCGATACATCACGAAAGCCAAAAGCGCTCTTCTCTAACCAGGCAATGCACGGACTGCCACAAGTCAGCATGAATTCATCTGATGCCAGCTTAAAAATAGTGCCATCATCAACCATTCGACCTTCGTCAGTACACCAGACCACATAGGTAACCCTGTTCTGGCGCATCTTTGAAATATCTCGTGTGATCATGCGATTTAACATCGCTTCAGCATCAACCCCCTTAATGACATATTTCTGCATCGGGCATATGTCATAGGTAGCACAGGTATTGCGAACACAGAAATACTCGTATTCAGCATCATAGTAATAATTGGCGAACTTATATCCATTCCACGATGACCAGGAATCACGGATATTCAGCTCCGCTAACCGGGGATGAAAATGAGATTGTTTCAATCGTTCCCCGCTAAAGGCTTCAGAATTATTCGTCATAACAATCGTCTTCGGGGACAGTATTGGTTCGTTTCAAATCAATTAGAATCTCACGCGCAGCGTTCGCACCACAAGCTGACGAAACGCCGCCACCCGGATGTGTGGATGAACCACACATATACATGTTTTTAACCGGCATCCGGTATTGTGAGTATCCCGGGAAAGGCCGATTGAACAGCAACTGGTCAATGGTTAACTCTCCCTGGAATATATTGCCTTCGGTTAATCCAACTTCATTTTCAATTTCGTGAGGTGTGCGAACCTCCATGTGCACGATAAGATCTCTGAAACCCGGGCTATAGCGTTCGATCTTATCGACAACAGTCTGACCAAATTGATCCCGCTTCTCAGGTGTCCATGGGCCACTGCTAAGTTCTGCCGGACAATATTGGATGAAATTTGACATCCAGTGCTGACCTGGTGGTGCAACAGTTGGGTCCCAGACCGACGGAATCACCGATTCAATAAACGGGTCATCGGACCATTGCCCCCTCTTCCAGCAGTCATAAGCTCTTTCCATGGTCTCCAGTGATCCGGTAAAGTTCTGACCACCACGGTTGATGTACGGATTATCCGGCACCCCTGTGAATTTGGGCAATCCTGACAAGGCGATATTTACTTTTCCGGAGGAACCACGGATCTTGAAATTCCTGGCTTTTTCATAGATTCCATCGGGAAGATCATCTTTATCCATGATCTTGGTGAATGTTCTTTTTGCATCGAGGTTTGAAACCACTATCCGAGAATAAATTTCTTCACCATCCTCCAGCACAACACCGGCGGCCTTTCCATCCTTGACGAGTATCTGTTCCACACCCGCGTTGGTGCGAATTTCACCTCCCTTTTCGGTGAGAGCGCTGGCAATCGCGTTCGAAATCGCACCCATACCCCCCCGTGCAAGCCCCCAGGCACCGATGGTGCCATCAACATCACCCATTGCATGATGCAATAAGATGTATGACGAACCAGGAGAGTACACACCAAGCGCTGTGCCGATAATTCCCGGGCTGGCCATGGCTGCGCTGATGAGGTCATGCTCAAAGTAATCATCCAGAAATTCTGCAGCACTCATCGTAAAGAAACGGACATACTCATAGAGTTCCTTTTCTCCTAATGCCCAGAATTGCTTGGCTAAAAAAAGCAGCTCAAAAATATCACGGGGCCGAAACGACGCGGGATCAGGTGGTGTTCTCAACAGTGTTTTCCGAATTAAATGGGAATATCTGGCTAAATCGGCCTGAAATCGACTCATTGAATCTGCATCGTGAGCGGAATGGCGCTTTAATTCGAGATAAGCCGCTTCTGCATCGTGATAAGAGATCAGTGTCTGACCATCATCGGCGAAATTGACGGTACCCAGATAGGGAATAAGCAGTAATCCATGTCGACTGAGATCAAGATCGCGATGCAGTGACTGTCTCATCATGCTGCAGACATAAGAGCAGTTTGAGTATATCCACCCCTCATGCAACTCCCGGGAAACAGCAGCACCACCAATGTAATCGTTTTTTTCTACTACAACCACATCCAGACCGGCCTTGGCAAGATAGGCGGCGTTGGTCAGACCATTGTGTCCGGCCCCGATGACGATTGCGTCGTAGTTCTTCATCGCAGAATCTCACGAGCTGCGTTGTGCCCCGGGCCACCCATCAACCCACCGCCCGGGTGACAACCTGCACCACAAAGATAGAGCCCTGAAATTGGCGTCGAATATTGCGCAGCACCAAAGGTCGGGCGCATCATGAAGAGTTGATCCAGTGCAAATTCTGTGTGATGCCAATGACCACCTGTCACACCATAAATCTGTTCCAGATCTAGAGGTGTCAAAACCTCCTCGTAGAGGATATGTGACCGGATATCGGGGGCATATCGTTCGATAACATCAATGACTAGTTTACAAAGGTCTTCACGGGCCTTTTTATCCCAGCCTTTTTTCAAATTGTAGGGCACGTACATGATATTGGCTGAGAGAACATGCTGACCATCGGGTGCCAGGCTTTTGTCCTGCAGGCTCGGGATTACAATCTCCATCACCGGCTGCTGTGAGAAGTCACCATATTTCGCATCATCGTATGCAAATTCTATGGCATCCAGGTTAGGCGCGATAATCATGCGGCCATCTGGTCTCGTTAGACCCGAGAACTTGGGTAAGTCATCCAGCGCAAGATGCAGCTTCGCCACGTATCCGTCACAGCGAAGCCGGCGAATTCTGTTTGTAAACTCAATTTCGAGATGTTCAACACCGACCAGATTTAGAAAAGTACTTTGCGGGTCAGCAGAAGAAACAATATTGTCTGCATCAATTTGCTCGGAATCCTTCAAATGTACACCGGTCGCAACCAGCCCTGCGTCATTCTCTCCCACATGAATACGATGAACTGAAGTCCCGGATCGGACCTCGACACCTGCCGCTGCTGCGGATGAATGTAATGCCGCAATTAATCCCCTGACCCCTTCAGTTGTTACCTGATGAGCATCATCCTGTCCACCCGACATTCGATAGAGTAGCGCCAATACAGAATTGTTAGGTGAACGCGGTGCCAGTTTTGATCCAATCAGTCCGTCCCAACTCAACATCGCCTTTAGAATGTCATTGTCAAAATTCTCGTCCATCAGATCTCTCATCGGTAATGAGAAAACTCGCAGAAATTCCCTCATCGCGTCTTTCCCCAATAAACGCAGATTCAGTCCAAGAGAAGCAAATGACAATAACTCCGGCAGCCTGTTACTACCGATTCGTGGCACTGTCTTTAACCAGAACGGCTTCAGCATATCGGCAAAACGCTGCATGGAATCAAGGTAAGTTCCATAGGCCTGGCTATCTTCTGGCGCTACGCCCGAGAGCTCATTGCCTTTCAAAACCAAATGATTCCCGTCTATAGACAAACCCACGATGGGTAGAGATCCAGATTTTGAATTGAAACCATGTGATGCCAGATCCAGATCATTGGCGATTTTCTGAGAAAAGTGATTGACGGTATGAGCTATAGATGTTTTGAAACCAGGATAGAATTCACCTGAAGACGCCAACCCACCCAGACTCTCAGAGGATTCGAGTACCAGCACCTTCTGGCCGCTCCGTGCCAGGTAGCTGGCACATATCAGGCCATTGTGCCCGGCACCAATGATAATTGAGTCATAGCGACGCACATCAAACCCGTTAAACAGTTTAGAATTTCTTCAACAGACTATTCGTTGCCAATTGCTAATGCTTCTCAGCCTATACGCTTAAAAGGTGCATAAACACTAGGGTTGGCGCATTCCAACCTTATAGGCAAGGAAGTTTGAAAAGCAACAGTTGTTGAACATGGCAGGCGTGCCGCATCATCTGTTGCCAGACGAACGGTATCCGCAATAGCATTGATACAATTAGGATTCAATAAGAAAAAGAAAATGCCCAATAGAAAATCTGATATCGAAATCGCCAGAGACTCAAACCCGAAACCCATCGTTGAAATCGGCGCAGAATTGAATATACCTGCAGCATCAATCCACCAGTATGGTCTTTATAAAGCAAAGATCGACTACGCATTCCTGAACTCTTTGGAAGAGAAACCAGACGGCAAGCTGATTCTGGTAACGGCAATTTCACCAACGCCCGCTGGCGAGGGAAAAACCACGACAACTGTTGGCCTAGGTGACGCACTGAATCGCCTCGGCAAGAAGACCACAATATGCTTACGTGAGCCCTCGCTTGGACCCTGCTTCGGAATGAAGGGAGGTGCAGCAGGCGGTGGCTATGCCCAGGTCGTCCCTATGGAAGATATCAATCTGCATTTCACCGGGGATCTGCACGCAATTACCACAGCACACAATTTACTTGCCGCACTGGTCGATAACCATATCCACTGGCACAACAGCAACGGAATAGATTCACGCCGAATCATCTGGCGCCGCGTTGCTGATATCAATGATCGCACACTGCGTCGAATTAACACGGGACTGGGAGGAACGGCCAATGGCATTCCCCGTGAAACAGGATTTGATCTGACCGTCGCATCCGAGGTAATGGCCATTTTTTGTTTGTCTGAAAACATCATGGATCTGCAAAAACGTCTGGCAAAAATCATTGTTGGATATACACGTGATCGAGAACCTATTACCGCAGAAAAACTCAAAGCAGATGGCCCCATGAGTGCAATTCTACGCGATGCGCTCATGCCTAACCTCGTGCAAACTCTGGAAAACAATCCCGCAATTATTCATGGAGGACCTTTTGCGAACATCGCACATGGCTGTAACAGTGTCATTGCCACAAAGACAGCCCTGAAAATGTCTGAGTATGTTGTTACGGAAGCGGGTTTTGGGGCCGATCTCGGTGCCGAGAAATTCTTCAATATCAAATGCAGAAAGGCAGACCTCAAACCAGATGCTGCAGTGATAGTCGCCACCGTCAGAGCTCTTAAAATGCACGGCGGCACATCAAAGGGCTCGCTTGAGAAGGAGAACATCGTCGCCGTACAGAAAGGCATCACAAATCTCGCCCGTCATGTCAGAAATGTTGGTAAGTTTGGTGTACCCATTGTTGTCGCCATCAATCGTTTCAGTACCGATACAGACAGAGAACTAAAAGTGATTAAAGAGATGTGTGCTGAACTTGGCGTGAAAGCAGTGGAAGCCACCCACTGGGCTGATGGCGGTGTCGGCGCCGAGAATCTCGCGGATAATGTTATTCAGCTCGTAGAATCAGGCGCCTCTCAGTTTCGCACCCTTTATGACGATAAATTGACCCTCTGGGAAAAGACCGAGGAGATTGCCAGAAACATATATGGTGCATCGGAAATCATTGCGGACAAGGCAGTACGGAATCAGTTTCAACGTTATCAGAAGAACTACGGTCATTTCCCAATCTGCATCGCAAAGACGCAGTACAGTTTCTCCACAGATCCAAATCTAATGGGTGCGCCAAACCACCACGTTGTTCCTGTCAGGGAGCTGCGCTTGTGCGCCGGTGCTGGATTCCTGGTCGTTATCTGCGGTGATATTCTGACGATGCCAGGTTTGCCCGAGAGACCAAGCGCACATGATATACACGTCAACGAAGACGGTATGATAGAGGGCCTTTTTTAATCCAAATAATGTTCCTATCAGATTCATTTCTGCAATCAGCTTCGTGTGAGTCCAAACAATGAGCAATGAAATAGTTATCTTTATCGGCGTTGGCATTTACCTCGTTGTGATGCTGAGTATTGGTGTCTACGCATCAAAAAGAGCCAGCACGTCCGCCTCAGATTTCATCGTAGCCGGGCGACGTATGCCAATCTGGATCTGTAGCGCGACCATTGTTGCGACCTGGTTTGGCGGTGGCACCATGATGGGTGCGGCTGGCGCCTCATATGAAAGCGGGCTGCTGGGAGTTATCGCAGATCCATTTGGGGGGGCCCTCTGTCTATTCCTGGTTGGCTTTTTCTTCGTTCGTATTTTTCGACGACTGCGCTTACTGACCTTCATTGACTTTTTTGAAAACCGGTATGGAAAAACCGCCTCCACCATCGCCGCCGTCGGTTCCATATCCTCCAACGTTGGCTGGACTGGTGCACTACTGGTTGCTTTTGGATTTGTATTTCAAACGCTGACAGGTGTACCGCTGGAAATAGGCATCATCGGTGGTGCAATCGTCGTCTTCATATACACAGTGGCTGGTGGCATGTGGGCTGTTGCCCTGACAGATTTTGTGCAAATGGTGATTATCGCGCTGGGGCTCGTTTCATTGCTGATTGTGGTCCTTATAGATGTCGGTGGCTGGGGAAATATCGGTCCCCATCTGCCGGAAGACACATTTAGAATGACGCCCAAAGAAGGTAACGCAGCGACCTGGCTCAATTACTTTCGAGCCTGGCTGATCTTTGGTTTGGCCGACGTGTCTGCACAGACGCTGATGCAGCGCGCATTTTCTGCCAGGAACGAGCAGACTGCTCAGAATTCTTTCTATCTGGCCGGATTCGGTCACCTGTCACTGGGTCTTATTCCCGTCACACTGGGAATAATTGCCAGTGTGACCATGCCTGGCCTCACCGATCCTGAAACAGTAATCCCTCAAATGGCGCAAGCGCATCTTCACCCGGCCGCTATCGCGATTTTTGTCGGTGCGCTGCTTGCAGCCATCATGAGCAGCGCAGACAGTGCCCTGCTCGCGGCAGCAAGCGTATTCAGTACCAACATCCTGCCCTTGTTCAAACCAGAGGTTTCTGATCGGCATCGTCTCCTTGCTACCCGCATCGCGATCCCTGTATTCGGCTCAATTGCTGTCTACGTGGCGCTCCGCGTGCAGGTAGTCTACAACCTGATCCTGGACGCCAATTCCGTAATATTGGTTTGCGTGACGGTCCCTTTTATCGTTGGTGTCTGGTGGCCTCAGGCAAATCGAAGCGGTGCACTTGCCTCCATGGCAATGGGCTTTTTGATCTGGTTTGTCGCAATTATCTATGTGCCTGAAGCCCCAGGTGACTTATTGGGATTGCTGGCAGGACTGCTTACTATTCTTATCGTCACACCATTAACACAGAAGTTAGATCCGCCAAAACCATTGCTGGACTCCGAGGGTAAGGAAACCGAGTTCAAAGACCGCCTTGGTACTCTGCCCCTGTTTAGACGAATAAACTGATTTCGGTGAAAATTAGCCATAGGTAACAGACAGGGATGCAGTTACCCTGTCATTATTCGAGACAATCGCGCTGACACTAAAGTGAGTTTGATACCTCTCGGGATATCAATTGATCGAAAGGACCTATACATGAATCCTGGCTACGCAATGCTATTTGAAGAAGTAAAACTGGGTCCGGTAATGGCACCCAACAGGTTCTATGCTGTCCCGCATGCAAGTGGCATGACTGAAGCTAATCCGAGAGTCAGAGCAGCATTCAGGAAGACCAAGGCCGAGGGAGGCTGGGGGGTCGTTTCAACGGGCGCGGTTTCCACACATCCTTCGTCGGACGACAGCCCTCTACCTTTCGCCCGTTTGTGGGATGAAAATGATATCAGGTCACACGCATTAACCACCGATGCAATCCATGAGCATGGATCACTTGCAGCCATCGAATTGTGGCATGGTGGCGCTGCTGTCATGAACAGAACTTCTCGTATCCCGCCCTATTCTCCTTCCGGAATTCCATGGCAAGCCACGCACGTCGGTTTTATGGGCCAGTTGCGTCCCAGAATCATGGACAAAAACGACATCAAGGATGTTATTCAATGGCAGGTCGACGCCGCCAAAAGAGCTCAGCAGGCTGGTTTCGATATTGTTTATATCTATGCAGGTATGGGCTATCTCGGCTATGAATTCCTGCTCGAAGAATACAATGTCCGAACAGATCAATATGGGGGCTCTGTAGACAACAGAACTAGATTTGTGCGGGAGTTGATAGAGGCGACAAAAGACGCGGTCGGTGAAACATGTGCCATTGCACTACGCATCTCTCTGGAAGAACTTCGCGCCAGGAAAAGTGAACACTACGAATCCCAGGCTCATGAGGTTGTCTCCATCATGGCTGATCTCCCAGATCTTTGGGATGTAAAGATGGACTCAAGCCCAACTGACTGCGGTGCATCGCGTTTTAAAGCAGAAGGCTCACACGAACCTGTCATAGACTTCGTAAAGAAGGTGACGGGCAAACCCGTCGTGGGTGTCGGACGCTTCACTTCTCCTGACACCATGGTGTCACAGATTAAGCGAGGAATTCTCGATTTTATTGGTGGTGCACGCCCTTCAATAGCCGATCCCTTTTTGCCCAGCAAAATCAAGGAGGGGCGCGAGCTTGAGATCAGGGAATGTATCGGCTGTAATATTTGCATCTCCAGCTGGCATGACGGCGTCCCTATCCGGTGCACTCAGAATCCAACGGTTGGTGAAGAATGGCGAAAAAACTGGCACCCGCAAATTTTCGAACCTGCTGAAAGTGATGATCAGATCCTCATCATAGGCGGCGGTCCGGCTGGTCTTGAGGCCGGATTGACAGCAGCTCGCAGGGGTTATCAGGTAACGATCGCTGAGAGGTCATCGGAATTGGGAGGACGATTGAATTTTGAAGCATCACTCCCAGGACTGAATGCCTGGGCGAGAATAAAAGACTATCGACTGTACGCGCTGAAGAAGATGGACAACGTCAGTCTCTACACTGAAAGTGAACTCAGCCTTGAAAATATCCTCGAACTGCAGCACCAAAGAGTCGTCATCGCAACGGGAGCCAGATGGACCAGGGCATTGTACTCTTCACTCGAGATTCCACTGGGTGCTCTTGCGGGTGCAGGGGTCTACACGCCGGACGACATTGCAGAGGGCATCATCCCCCAGGGAAAGACCCTGGTTTATGACTTCGATAACTACTACCTGGGTGGCGTCCTCGCCGAACACCTTGCGAAACTCGGTAGCTCTGTCGAATACGCAACACCTGCCGGACATGCCTCAGCATGGACCATCATGACCAATGAGCAACCATATGTGCATCAGGCCTTGTACGCACTGGGGGTAGCAATTCATACACAGACGCTGCTGACCGGATTTGAGCAAAGTTCAGTATCCCTCGCCAATATCTTCACTGGCCATACCTCGGAAATAGATTTTAACTCCGTAGTCCTTGTTGGATTGCGGTTACCGGACAACAAACTTTACGATCAGATCATGGATGCCAAAGAATCAGTCAAATCAGCTGGTATTAAATCCGTTGAGCGAATCGGTGATGCGATCGCTGCAGGTGCTCTGGTCCACGCAGTTTACAGTGGCCACCAGTATGCACGGAACCTGGATAAGGCGAATCGAACATATCTGAGAGATGTACCAGTGGTGAGTAACGGACCCGGCCTGGCGATATAGATCATCCTTCATTCTCGAACTGATCCCGATCAGGCGATTTCCAAATCCCCATCCCTTTGAGGATCCTTTTTCGCTTCGGGTGTGCGAATCATGATCGACCAGATAGCAACGCTTCCAATCAGGCCAAATCCGGAAATCGCAAGGTACAAATATGAATAACCTTCGGCACCCGGGTATGTGTCCAGGAGAACGCCACCCAACAACGGCATGAAGATGTCAGGTGTAAAACCAACTACTGAGACAATACCGGTTGCAATCCCGGTGAAGGCAATCGGAATACCGCCTTCTTCAAGGAGTGCAAAGTAAACACCTCGAATACCAAAGATCGCGATGGAAGCGATTGCAACATTCAGCAACATGGGCACTATCATCTCAACACCTCCCGGAAGTACGGAAAATCCAAAGAAGGACAACGTCATCACAATAAAGAGGAACAATATTGTTCTGGCAATACCGAGCCGATCTCCGACAAAACCTACCACCAAAGCAGCGATGGGCTTTAGCCACATCTTGCCAACCCCTACCGCACCCCCCATGGCTGCACTCATCAAAAACACATCGCTGGCGTACGGGGTAAAGTAAAAAGTCCCCCAGTACGCACTATAAGCAGTCATGACAACGAGTGATATCAACCACACCATGGGCATTTTCAATACCCTGGTAATATCAGAAAGTCTTACCTGATCTTGCTGTTCTGAGTCTGCAGCAGGTTCTGCCTCATTCTTACGGGGCCCGTCATCCATCACCAGCCATGCAGCAACAGCCAAACCGATATTGGTCCCAGAAAACAGCAATATCACCGTGGACAATGCATAATCACTGCTTCCCAGCCAGGTGAAGACAGCCAGAAAAGCGGTCGAGGAGACTATCTCTGCGACACCGCGACCGCTCTCAAGTATTCCGAATGATTTTCCCTGGTCGGTGGTCGACCCCCAATTCCGCGTTGCCTTGATCATGGCACCCCAGAAAACCAGAGAAATGCTGGCACCCCAAAAAGCGTGAATCACAATACTGACTTCGTAGGCTGGAAAGGTTGAGAAGTAAAAACCCGCCAGCCCTGTCACAGTGAGGCCAATAGTAATCAAACGCCTTGGTGAAAACCGATCCGCCAGCCATCCTCCCGGAAAGTATGCGAGTAACGAAAACGTACCAAAGACACTCATTAAAATACCCATCTCGGTATTGTCATGTCCAAACGCTGCCTGCATTGGCTGGTAATAGACTTCGCGCAAAAAAGGCAGCATAAAAATAATGCCACCAGAAAAACACAGAATGACCATTACCAGAATTCGCTGAGAAATAATCATGAAGAGCGTATCTCTGAAAAAATATTCAAGGTTCGTGAAACATTAAAATTATTCTATGGCAATACACCATCCACCTACCCCTTCTGCTATGGTAACCGTTCACCAGCCTTACCAGGTCATCATGCTTATTTATCCAACTGCAAGCAATAAAGCTGCGAACTTTACGCGCTGTGTTTTGTTGATCATTGTTCTTTTTGTCTCCAACGGTCTTCTTGCTGACCCACTTATAGCCTTGAAGGGCGGGCAGATAATTGACGGAATCAGTGATCAACCCTTGAGCGAAAACGTAATCCTGGTTCAGGGAAATCGAATCCTCAAGATCGGTGATGAATCCATCATTCCTGACACCGCGACAATAATGGACCTGGGAAACTCAACGCTTTTGCCCGGTTTTATCGATTGCCACGCTCATCCTCTGATGTATACCGATGACTACCAGACCGCGCACCTGAGTGGCTCTTCGGCTTACAAGGCATTGAAGGGGCTGAAATCCATGCAGAACTTACTTGGCGCCGGATGGACGACCATGAGGGTGATGGGAGATGCGGACGTATTTTACGCAAACCAGGACATTCGACGAGTGATTGAAGAAGGGCTCTTTCAAGGTCCGAGGATAACCGGTGCAGCACACTATCTGTCCATCACAGGCGGTGGTGGCGACGTAAACTACCTCTCTCCTGAGCAGAATGTCATTCCAGATGGTTTGGTTGTCAATGGACCTGAGGAGATTCGCAGGGCGATCAGAAACGAGGTCAAGTATGGATCGGATTGGATAAAGCTGCTGGTAACTGGTGCATTCCTCTCTGTTGGTGATTCACCAAGGAATGTTCACTTCAGTGCCGAGGAACTCAAAGTTGCTACCGAAGAAGCCGCTCGCCTTGACGTGCCCGTTGCTGCACACGCCCACGCCACCGAAGGTATACGTCTTGCGGTAGAAGCAGGTGTCCGATCAATCGAGCATGGCACATACCTGGACGAGGAAACCATGGAGCTCATGAGTGAACGAGGCACATTTCTCGTTCCGACAATCTATATCGGCGACATGCTGGTTGAGGAATCCAGTGATATTCGGGAAAAGGAAGCCAATGATGACTACTACAACAACTACCGTCACATATTTCTGGATCTTGTCTACAAGGCCCATAAAAAAGGTGTGAAAGTAGCTGTTGGT